>LKGT01008442.1_pt1 | contig 37368 bp, 37 predicted proteins | sample 503861 | NCBI WGS metagenome assembly LKGT01 (sample SAMN04113194, study PRJNA297058) | marine sediment metagenome | biome: marine benthic biome; feature: marine benthic feature; material: marine sediment; isolation source: sediment sample collected at the water-sediment interface from the South......
GACCGCCAAGAAGAAGGCCAAAGTAACGGCACCTAGGCGATCCCAGTGAGTGGAAGGCGCCAGAGCCCAACCCATAGCCACGTAGCTCAAATGCCAGACGGTATAGGGTGGGTGGAGAAGGTTCACATAGTCACGCCACGATCCCGCCCTGAAAGCATAAAAGGCAGGGAGGCTAACCTCTCCATCTCGCGCCGTTTTTCCTCGTATTAACTTTTGTAACCCCACATCACTACTGCTCCTCCCAGGGATGGAGTACGGATTTCCACCTCCTTCAGTCCGGCGGCCTTCCACAGATCAACCTGTCGCTCAAGTGGATACTGATTGTAGAATCGTCGAATACTGGGACCAAGAAAGGCCCCCACCCTCCGCCATCCGGAAGAGATGGGGTACATTGCACAAGGGATTAGAAGATGAGTGTATGCCAGCCACGGTACCCTAAGCCAGGGAGCCGATGGAACGCCAAACYCCAGGGCGGCCATCAGCCTCTCGGCCAGTTCCACGTCGCCGCAGGCGAGGGTCACCGCGGTGGGCAGGTCGCGCGCCACCTCGGTGGCGAAGGTGGGACCCGACAGCACGGCGACGCGCGCTTCGGGCAGGGATTCGGCGACCACTTCGCTCATCAGCGCGCAGGTATCCTGCTCGACGCCCTTGGCGCAGATCACCGCCGGCACCCCGGCCTTCCAGGCCGGCGCGATCTTTTCGCAAATGGCGCGCAGGTGTTGCGCCGGCGCCACCAGCAGAACGGCGTCGGTCTCCGCCACATCGGCGAGGTCCGTGGTCGCCTGGATCCCGGAGTCCAGGGATATGCCGGGCAGGTAGAGGGAATTCTCGTGGGTCAGGTTGATGGCCTCGGCCACCTCGGGTTCGTGGCACTGGACCACCACCTGGCGTCCCGCCCGGTGCATGACCGTGGCCAACGCCGTCCCCCRCGCGCCCGCGCCGATGGCCACAGGACGAAGTTCCTGGAACGGGAAAACGAGGACTTGCGCAAGCAACTCGCCGCCGCCGAGGTCCACCGTCCGGGCGCCGCCGGAGCGATGGAAGCGCGCCGCCTGGCCGCCGGGGAAATCGACTGAGCGCCAAGCGCGTTCCCGACGGTGACCTGTCACACGGCCCGTAACTGATATATAAGGTCGGGCGGCCCGTTCGGACCCAACGCCCGATAAGACTTAGTACTTACTTTCACAGGGGGATGATACGTATGATCGTTTTTCGCGGCCTCCGGAGTGGGAGCGCCGCGCCGACGGCCCTGGCTCCGCCGGAGGCTTCGCCGAGGCGAGTGTCCGTATCGTCAAGCGGCGAATACGCCCTCCGGTGGCCGCGAAAAGCGACCCTCGGGCGGCCTTGCGGGTTCTTACGCTCACCTCGCGCGGCCCTGGTGATGGACCGCCATCACGGCGGACCACGCTGCTCGCCGAAAAACCCGCAAGGCCGTCGGATGTGCCATCCTTCTATGAAAGTAAGACCTGGTTTGGAAACCGCATCTTGAACGAACCCCAAGCGAGCGCCGCCATCTTCTGCGCCATCGACACGCCGTCGCTGGATGACGCCGTCGGCCTGGCCCGGCGCCTGAACGGCGTCATCGGCGGCATCAAACTCGGCAGCGAGTTCTACACCGCCAACGGCCCCGAGGGTGTCCGSGANGATCACCGCCGCCGCCCYCNGTCGCGGCGCTTTGGGCCGGCGGCGCGCTGCGTCTCGCCGACGCCGAGACGGCGACGGTCGAAGGCGTCGTTCTCCGTCTGGTGCAGCCCGCCATTGCGCAACGGGACAAGTGGCGCCCCGAGCTGCGCGACAGCCATTTCACCGGTTATCTGCGGATGACGAGCGACGATCGCGACGCGTCGGTGAGCCACGTGATCTGGCCCGAGACGGCGATCACCTACCCGCTTGTCGGCGATCCCGTGCGGCGTCAGCTGATCGCGGCGGTGACACCGCCCGACGGCCTGGTGCTGAGCGGCGCGGTACGCGTGCTGCGCCCGGCCGACGGCGCGCCCGAAGCCTGGAACAGCATCTACGCGATCGATGCCAAGGGCGCGATCCTGGCAACCTACGACAAGTTCCATCTGGTGCCGTTCGGCGAATACCTGCCGTTGCGCGACGTGTTGGCGGCGGTCGGCCTCAGCTTCGGCAACATCGACTTCTCGCGTGGGCCGGGGCCGCGCACGATCCGGTTGCCCGGCCTGCCGCCGGTCAGTCCGCTGATCTGCTTCGAGGTGGTCTTCCCGCACCAGGTGGTCGACCCCGACGACCGGCCCGAGTGGATGCTCAACATTACCAACGACGCTTGGTTCGGTTACAGTCTGGGGCCCTTCCAGCACTTCGCCAGCGCGCGTATGCGCGCGGTCGAGCAGGGCCTGCCCATGGTCCGGGTCGCCAATACCGGCATTTCGGCCGTGATCGACGCCCATGGCCGCGTGCGCGCCAGCCTGGGGCTCGACGAGCGCGGCGTCATCGACGCCGGTTTGCCGGTTGCAATCGCCGCCGCGACGCCGTATGGACGCTTCGGCGACGCGATTCCGCTGGCTCTGGCCGCCCTTCTCGGCGCACTTTCCGCATTCTGGTCGGCACGGGCGCGTGAATAGGGCTATCGCGCGAGTAGGGTTATAATGTGATGTTGCAACACGCGATCGTATGCTAGCTTCGCGGCGGTAATAAAATATTAATTCGGTGAAACAGATTTCATGGCCTGATTTTCGGTCCGGATGTCCGACGGGTGCCGCTTCGGCAACCTCGACCGGCCGGGCGGGCGATGAAGAGTCAGATGAGGTTTCCGACACTATGGCTTCCGTTCCCAATCCGATCGACATCCACGTAGGGGGGCGCGTGCGGCTACGGCGCACCTTGCTCGGGATGAGTCAAATGGCGCTCGGCGCAGCGCTCAAGCTGACCTTCCAACAAGTCCAGAAATATGAGCGCGGCGTCAACCGCATCGGTTCCAGTCGGCTTTACCATTTGAGCCAGATCCTCGATGTGCCGGTTTCTTATTTCTTCGACGAGATGCCGCCTCTCGACAAGCGCGCCATGCCCGGGCTCGGCGAATCGCCGCCGGCACCGTTCGAAAAGGACCCGATGATCAAGCGCGAGACGCTCGAGTTGGTGCGCGCCTATTACCGCATCACCGACGCGCCAGCCCGCAAGCGCTTGTTCGAGCTGACCAAGGCGATGGCCAAGCTGTCGTCCTAGGCCGGCGCGCCGGCCGGCTCGGGGGGCCAATCGAAAGCTGACGATCGCGTCGCGGGAGCGTTCCTGAAAAGCGCTTGACCCGCGCCGGAAAGCTTGTCAGAACGGCGACGGTCTCGCGGGCCGCCGAGACGCGGCGGTGTGCGGGAATCACGCCGTTCAGCACACAACCTCGGAGTTTGAATCGGGCTCGGGTTCGAGGTGTGCTCGGATTTGAAATGGGGTCGTTCGTGACAAAACGCGATTATCTGTTCACCAGCGAATCGGTCTCCGAGGGCCATCCCGACAAGATCTGCGACCGCATCTCGGACGCCATCGTCGATACGTTTCTGACCGCCGATCCCGCCTCGCGCGTCGCGGTCGAAACCTTGGTGACGACCAACCGCATCGTGCTCGCCGGCGAGGTGCGCGGCCCGGCGTCGATCACGCCCGACCATCTCGAGGAGGTCGCGCGCGCCTGCGTGCGTGACATCGGCTATGAGCAGACGGGGTTCCATTGGCGGCACGCCACCGTCGACATCCACGTTCACGCCCAGTCGGCCGACATCGCCCGCGGCGTCGACGCCGCGGGCAACAAGGACGAGGGCGCCGGTGACCAGGGCATTATGTTCGGTTTTGCCTGCCGCGAGACCGAGGAACTGATGCCGGCGCCGATCCATTATGCGCACGCCATGCTGCGCTCGCTCGCCGAAGCCCGCCACTCGGGCGCCGAGCCGGGCCTCGGTCCCGACGCCAAGAGCCAGGTAACGCTGCAGTATGTCGACGGCAAACCCGTGCGGGCGACCACCATCGTCGTCTCGACCCAGCACGGCGAAGAGCTGTCCCAGGACGACGTCCGCGCCATCGTGCGCCCGCACGTCGAGAACGTGCTGCCCGAAGGCTGGATGTGCGACGACGATGCGTTCTACGTCAATCCGACCGGGCGCTTCGTCATCGGTGGGCCGGACGGCGACGCCGGCGTGACCGGTCGCAAGATCATCGTCGATACCTATGGCGGCGCGGCACCGCACGGCGGCGGCGCTTTCTCGGGCAAGGACCCGACCAAGGTCGACCGCTCGGCGGCCTACGCGGCACGCTACCTGGCCAAGAACGTCGTCGCCGCGGGGCTGGCCGATCGTTGCACCATTCAGCTCGCCTACGCGATCGGCGTTTCGCACCCCTTGGCGATCTACGTCGAGACACACGAAACCGGGCGCGTCGACGAGGCCCGCCTGAGCGACGCGCTCAGCGAGCTCGTCGATCTCTCGCCGCGCGGCATTCGCGAGCGTCTCGAGCTGAGCCGACCGATCTACGCACGCACCGCCGCCTACGGCCATTTCGGGCGCCCGCCCGAGCCCGACGGGGGCTTCTCGTGGGAGCGTCTCGACTTGGTCGAAGAACTGGTCGCGGCGTTCTCCTGAGCGAGGGACCGCCGGCCGGCCGGGCGACCGGCGACAAGCCGCAGCGTCGCCTCTTCGGCCGCCGGCAGGGCCGTCCGTTGCGCCCGGGTCGGCAGCGGCTCGTCGCCGATCTTCTGCCGCATCTCTCGATCACGCTGCCCGGCGACGGGCCGCTCGATCCGCGCACCCTGTTCGACGGGCCGGTGCGCGACGTCTGGCTCGAGGTCGGATTCGGCGCCGGCGAGCACCTCGCGGCCCAGGCGCGCGCCAATCCCGATGTCGGCATCATCGGCTGCGAACCCTATATCGCCGGCATCGCGGCGCTGCTGGGCACGCTTGCCGAGGCCGAGCGCGCGCGGGTCCGCGTCTTTACCGACGACGCGCGCTTGTTGATCGAGGCGCTCGCCGACGCGTCGATCGGCCGCGCGTTCGTGCTGTTTCCCGACCCCTGGCCCAAGACGCGCCATCACAAGCGCCGCTTCATCGACGGCGCGACGGTCGCGGCCCTGGCCCGCGTGCTGGCCGACGGCGCCGAGCTGCGCCTGGCCAGCGACCATCTCGAATACGCCCGCTGGATGCTCGATCACGTCAGGCGCGACGGGGCGTTCGAATGGCTGGCGCGGCGCCCCGGCGATTGGCGCGCGCGGCCCGGCGATTGGCCCGAGACACGCTACGAGGCGAAAGCCCGCGCCGTCGGCGCGCGCCCCGTGTTCCTGCGTTTCAGCCGCCGAAGCCGCCACCGGGACCGATGAACCGACCGACCCGCGCGGCCTGTGTGCCGCGCGGTCCATCGACGATCTCGAAGGTCACCGCCTGATCCGCTTGGGGACCGGCGCCGCCGAATTCCGAATCGAGGGCCGCCGAGTCGAAGAAGACATCGTCGCTGCCGTCGCCGGGCTCGATGAAGCCATAGCCCCGATCCGCGTTGAACCACTTGATGATGCCGTCCACCTAGACCCCGCGCGCCTGGTTGAGAGTCTTGAAGACCATCTCCCGGGTTGCCATGTCAACAGCAGTCGGTCGACAAAAAATGCTTGCGGGGCGCGGCCGGATCACTATGCTTCGGGGCGTGTTATAGCGGGGTCCCGGTTACTGGGCTGGATCCTGGAAGAAATGTGGGCCTCCGGCCCGCTTTTTGTTTACGCGCCAGGACGGAGAATGACGACGGCGGTAGAAAGCCAAATAGCGCGCCTCGTCGCGCCGATGCTCGAGGCGACCGGCTATGATCTGGTCCGCGTCAAGTTGACCGGCGGGCGGCACCGGCCGCGGCTGCAGGTGATGGCCGAGCGGTCCGGCGGCGGCATGTCGGTCGACGACTGCAGCAAGGTCAGCCGCCTGGTCTCGGCCGTGCTCGATGTCGAGGATCCGATCGAGGGCGCCTATGACCTGGAGGTCAGCTCGCCCGGTATCGACCGACCGTTGGTCAGGCGCGCCGATTACGAGCGGTACGCCGGCCACGAGGTGAAGATCGAGTTGCGCCAAGCAGTCGACGGCCGCAAGCGGTATCGCGGCCGGCTGCTCGGCGTCCGCGACGGCGCGGTAGTGATCGCCGTCGGTGATGGCGAGGCTGAGATTGCGCTCGACGACGTCGCCGCCGCGAAGCTTGTGTTGACCGATGAGCTGATCGCGGCGAGCACACAACAAGGAAGCGAATAGATCAAGATGCAGATGGATGTAGAATCCGGTATCGGCCAGTCGGAACTGTTGCAGGTGGCCGACGCCGTGGCGCGTGAGAAGGGGATCGACCGCGACACGGTTCTCGAGGCCATGGAGCAGGCGATTTCGCACGCCGGCAAACGCAAATACGGCCAGGAACACGACATCCGGGCGACCATCGACCGCACCAACGGCACCATCGAGATGATGCGCTTCATCGAGGTCGCCGCGGAGATCGAGGACCCGGTCACTCAGGTGACGCTCGACGAGGCGCAGGCGCGCAAGCCGGACGCCGAGATCGGCGAGTTCCTGACCGAGCCCCTGCCGCCCATCGACTTCGGCCGCATCGCCGCGCAGACCGCCAAGCAGGTCATCGTGCAGCGGGTGCGCGAAGCCGAGCGTGAGCGCCAGTTCGGTGAGTACAAGGACCGCGTCGGCGAGATCGTCAACGGGCTGGTCAAGCGCGTCGAATACGGCAACGTGATGGCCGATCTGGGTCGCGCCGAGGCGCTGCTCAGGCGCGAGGAGATGCTGCCCCGCGAATCGTTCCATCAGGGCGATCGGGTGCGCGCCTACGTGCTCGACGTGCGCGAGGAGCCGCGCGGCCCGCAGATCTTCCTGTCGCGCACGCATCCGCAGTTCATGGCCAAGCTGTTCGCCCAGGAAGTGCCCGAGATCTACGACCGCATCATCGAGATCAAGGCGGTCGCGCGCGATCCGGGCAGCCGCGCCAAGATCGCCGTGTTGTCGAACGATTCGAGCATCGACCCGGTCGGCGCCTGCGTCGGCATGCGCGGCAGCCGCGTTCAGGCGGTGGTCGGCGAGTTGCAGGGCGAGAAGATCGACATCATCCAATGGTCGGCCGACCCGGCGACCTTCGTCGTCAACGCGCTGGCGCCGGCCGAGGTGACCAAGGTGGTGCTCGACGACGAGGCCAACAAGATCGAGGTCGTCGTGCCCGACGATCAGCTCAGCCTCGGCATCGGGCGCCGCGGCCAGAATGTGCGTCTGGCGTCGCAGCTGACCGGCTGGGACATCGACATCCTGACCGAGGACGAAGAATCGGACCGCCGCACCGAGGCGTTCCACAGGCATTCGCAGATGTTCATCGATGCGCTCAATGTCGACGACGTCATCGCGCATTTGCTGGTCGCCGAGGGCTACACCACGGTCGAGGAGGTCGCCTTCGTGCCGATCGAGGAAATCTCCTCGATCGAGGGTTTCAGCGAGGAAGTCGCGAGCGAGCTCAGGGAGCGCGGACGCAGCCATCTGGCCGAGCGCGACCGCGAGCTGAGCGAACGCCGCCGGGAGATCGGCGTCACCGACGAGCTCGCCGCCGTGGCCGGGCTGACGCCGACAATGCTGGTCGCGATCGGCGAGCACGACATCAAGACGCTCGACAATCTGGCCGACCTAGCCAGCGACGAGCTGATCGAGCTGCTGCCCGAAAACATGATGAACGCGGACGAGGCCGACGCCATCATCATGGCGGCGCGCGCCCATTGGTTCGATGACGAGGACACGCCGTCCGAGACCGCCGGCGAAGCGGCGGGCGACGACCCCGACGCCGAGCCTGCCGAGGCAGAGACCCAGACCGTCGAAGACGCTGAAAGCTGAGTGACGATGGGAGCCCTCTGCCATGGTCGCGCAAGCAACTGAGATCGCCGTCGAGAACAGCCCCGCAGGGACCGCCGCGCGCACCCGCCGGTGCTTCGTCACCCGGCGCGATGCCGATCGCGCGACGCTGTTGCGCTTCGTCGCCGGACCAGACGGCGCTGTCGTGCCCGACGTGGCCGGCAGGTTGCCTGGTCGGGGTTTGTGGTTGAGTGCCGAGCGGGATGTGGTAAATACGGCGTCGTCGAAGAACCTGATCGCCAGGGGATTGCGGACCAAGGCCGTGGCCGCGCCCGACCTGGCCGACCAGGTGGAGCGGTTGCTCGCGCGCCGCTGCCTCGATTTTCTCGGTCTCGCGCGCCGCGGTGGCGCGGCGATCGCCGGCTTCGAGAGGGTTCGCGCGCTCTTGCAGTCCGGCGCGGCCGCGGTTCTGGTCGCGGCCGCGGACGGCGCCGACGACGGACGGCGGAAGTTGATCGCGGTCGCTCGCGACGTTCCGCTCGTGACGCTGTTTACGGCGGACGAGTTGGCCGGCGCGCTGGGTCGCGAGAGGGTGGTTTACGTGGCTCTGAAGAAGAGCGGCGTGGCGGATCGGTTCGTCATAGAGACGGCGCGGCTCGCCGGATTTCGCCGCGCGGGCGGCGACGAGCATATCGTGAATTGCGGTTAGAGGGTTATGTCCGAAACCAACGAAAAAGACGGCAAGAGCGAAAAGGGCCAGCTGAGCATCCAGCGTCCCGGCCGGCTCGAGCTGCATACGACAGTCGAGACCGGGCAGGTCCGTCAGAGCTTTTCGCATGGCCGCTCCAAAGTGGTCACCGTCGAGGTGCGCCGCAAGCGGACCTTCGCGCCCGGCAAGGGCGGTCGCATGGCCGAGGTCAAGGTGCCGACACCGGCCGAGGTCGAGGCGGCGGCGACGCTGCCCGCCGGGGCCGTCGACGAGGCGCCCGTTGTCGAGGAAGCGGCGGACGAAGGGCAGCGCCCGGCCATCTTGAAGACGCTGACCAACGAGGAAAAGCAAACCCGCGTGCGCGCGCTCGAGACGGCGCGCAAGGTCGACCAGGTGGCGCGCGAACGGGCCGTCGAGGAAGCCGAACGTCGGGCCGAGGATGAGGCGCAGCGCAAGATCGCGGAAGAGGCGGAGCGGCGGAAAGCCGAACAAGAGGCGAAGCGCAAGGCCGAGGAGGATGCCGCCCTCGCAGCGGCCGCCGCGCTGGCCAAGCCGGCGACCTCGGTGTCGCCCGGGGCGCACACCCGCGGCAAACTCGAGCTCGAAGAGGACGGCAAGAAGGGTCCCGGCCGTCGCGGCAAGGGCGGCGACATGCCGCGTCGATCGTCACTCGCGACACGACGCGGACAGCCCCGCCGGCGCACCGGCAAACTGACCATGAGTCAGGCGCTCGTCGAGGAGGATCGCGTCCGAAGCCTGGCATCCGTGCGCCGGGCGCGCGAGCGCGAAAGGGAAAAGCGCGGCGCGCAGCCGAGCCAGCGCGGCGAGCCGGTCAAGGTGGTGCGCGAAGTCATCGTACCCGAGACCATCACCGTGCAGGAGCTGGCCAACCGCATGGCGGTGCGCGGCGCCGAGGTCGTCAAGGCGCTCATGAAGATGGGCACCATGTCGACGATCAATCAGGCGATCGACGTCGATACCGCCCAGCTGCTGGTCGAGGAGTTCGGCCATAAGATCAAGCGGGTCAGCGCGGCCGACGTGGAACTCGGCCTCAAGGGCGAGGCCGACGGCGAGGAAACGATCGTGTCGCGCCCGCCGGTGGTCACCGTGATGGGCCATGTCGATCACGGCAAGACGTCGCTCTTGGACGCGCTGCGCTCAACCAACGTGGTAAGCGGCGAGGCCGGCGGCATCACTCAGCACATCGGCGCCTATCAGGTCGAGCTCGCCTCGGGTGCGCGCATCACCTTCATCGACACGCCCGGTCACGCGGCGTTCTCCGCCATGCGCGCGCGCGGCGCCAGCGTGACCGACATCGTCGTCTTGGTCGTCGCGGCCGACGACGGCGTCATGCCGCAGACCATCGAGGCGATCAACCACGCCAAGGCGGCCAAGGCGCCGATCATCGTCGCGATCAACAAGATCGACCGGCCCGATGCGGCGCCCGACGCCGTGCGCAACGATCTGTTGCAGCACGAGGTGTTCGTCGAGGAATTGGGCGGCGACGTGCTGTCGGTCGAGATCTCGGCGCTCGAAAAACTCAACCTCGACAAACTCGAGGAGGCCATCGTGCTGCAGGCCGAGATCCTCGATTTGGGCGCCAACCCCAATCGGCCGGCCGAGGGCACCGTCATCGAGGCCAAGCTCGATCGCGGCCGCGGCCCGGTGGCGACCGTCCTGATACAGCGCGGCACGCTCAAGATCGGCGACATCGTCGTCGCGGGTAGCGAATGGGCGCGCGTCCGCGCCATGATCGACGACCGCGGCCGCAGCATCGAGGTGGCCGGACCGTCGGCGCCGGTTGAGATTCTGGGTCTGAGCGGCGTGCCGATGGCGGGCGACGAGGTCAACGCGGTCGACAACGAACAGCGTGCCCGCGAGGTCGTCGACTACCGTCGGGATCAGCTGCGCGATCTGCGCAACGCGGCCGGCGTGCGCGGCACCCTCGAGCAGATGTTCGCCGACATCGCCGCCGGCGAGGCCAACGAACTGCCGGTCGTGATCAAGGCCGACGTCCAGGGCTCGGCCGAGGCGATCAACGCCAGTCTCGAGAAGCTCGGCACCGACGAGGTCGCCGCGCGCGTGCTGCATCTCGGCGTCGGCGGCATCAACGAATCCGACGTCACGCTGGCCATGGCGTCGAAGGCGCTGATCATCGGCTTCAACGTGCGCGCCAACGCCCAGGCGCGCGAGCGCGCGCGGCGCGATGGCATCGAGATTCGCTACTACTCGGTGATTTACGACATCATCAATGACATCAAGGCGGCGCTCTCGGGCATGCTGGCGCCGACGCTGCGCGAGAACATCGTCGGCAACGCCCAGGTGCTCGAGGTGTTCGACATCACCAAGGTCGGCAAGATCGCCGGCTGCCGGGTTACCGACGGCATCATCCGGCGCGCCGCCACGGTGCGTCTGCTGCGCGACGACACGGTGATCCACGAGGGCAAGCTGTCGACGCTCAAGCGCTTCAAGGAAGACGCCCGCGAGGTCAAGGAAGGGCTCGAATGCGGTATGTCGTTCGAGAACTACCAGGACCTCCGCGTCGGCGACATCATCGAGGCGGTCGAGATCGAGGAGATCGCGCGCACGTTGTAGCCCGCTGACGGACTCAGCCTGGAATTTTCGCCATGGACAGATCCGCGCCCTGTGGGCCGCGCCGGGCGGGCCGCCCGACGCGATGACGCGCCAGTCCATGGCGAGAACGCCGGGCTAGAAGCGAGGGGTCGTTATGCCCAGGTCAACCGGCAGGGAAGCCAGCCAGCGCCAGTTACGGGTTGGCGAGGCGCTGCGCCACGCGCTCGCCGAACTGCTCTCGAGCGGCGCGCTGCGCGACCCCGACGTGCAGGGCCCGCCGGTGACCGTGACCGAGGTGCGCGTCAGCCCCAATCTGCGCAGCGCGACGGCGTATATCGTGCCACTCGGCGGCGGCGACCCGACGACCGTGCTCGGCGGCCTGCGCCGCGCGGCGCCCCATATCCGCGTCCAGTTGGCCCGCATGGTGCACCTCAAGTTCGCGCCGCAATTCGCCTTCGAGGTCGATACCAGTTTCGACCGCGCCAGCCGCATCGAGAGCCTGCTGCGCAGCACGACGGGCGACGGCGATGGCGCGTAGGCGGCGCGGCACGCCGATCAACGGTTGGCTGATCATCGACAAGCCGGCCGGCATGACGTCGGCGGCGGCCGTCGCCCGGGTCCGGCGCATCACCAACGCCGCCAAGGTCGGCCACGCCGGCACGCTCGACCCGATGGCGACCGGCGTCCTGCCGATGGCGCTGGGCGAGGCGACCAAGACCGTCGCCTATGCCATGAACAGCCTGAAAACCTATCGCTTCACCGTGCGCTGGGGCGAGGCGCGCGATACCGACGACGCCGAGGGCGCGATCACCGAAACCAGCGATATGCGGCCCGACGCGGCGGCGATCCGCGCCGCGCTGGCCGGTTTCACCGGCGAGATCGCGCAGGCGCCGCCGTCCTACGCGGCGATCAAGGTCGACGGCGAACGGGCCTATGATCTGGCGCGCCGGGGCAGACCCGTCGCACTCGCGGCGCGGCCGGTGCTCGTCGACCGCCTCGAGTTGACTGCGGTCGTCGATCGCGATCACGCCGACTTCGAAATGCGCTGCGGCAAGGGGACCTACGTGCGCGCCCTTGCGCGCGACCTTGCGCGCCGCCTCGGCACTGTCGGCCACGTCGTGAAACTGCGCCGAACGGCGGTCGGCAAATTCGACGAGGCGGATGCGATTTCGCTAGATAAACTGGCGGCGCTGGGGCATAGTGCCGCGCCGTTCGAACATGTGCATCCGGTAGAGACCGCGCTGGCCGACATCCCGGCGCTGGCCGTAACCGAAAATCAAGCCGAACGCCTGAAAAGCGGACAGGCCGTGCACGTGCTCCACAGTCCCCCTGGATTGGTCCGCGTCGCCGTCGGAGATCGACTGGTGGCGTTGGCCGAGGTCAGGGGCGAGAACGTGCACCCGGTTCGTGTTTTCAACATCTAGGATGGATAGGAACGATGTCGATTACGCCCGAGCGCAAGGCTGCGCTCATTTCGGAATACGCCATCAAGGATGGCGATACCGGCTCGCCCGAAGTGCAAGTTGCGATCTTGAGCGAGCGTATCGCCAATCTGACTGGTCACTTCAAGTCCCACCACAAGGACAAGCACTCGCGCCGCGGGTTGCTGATGATGGTGAGCCGGCGCCGTCGGCTCTTGGACTACGTCGATCGCAAGGACCACGAGCGATACACGACCTTGATTCAACGCTTGGGTCTGCGCCGATGACAACCGGACGGGGGCGCGCTGTCGCGTCCCCGCCGCATTTTTCGCGCCACAGCCACGCGCCGTCGAAACGGTAGATCGCTCGGTCATGGGACCGGCATGTCGTTCGGCACGCGCGGCGGCGTACAACTTTTGCAGATAGCGGCGCGGCCATAGGTGGTCCGCGCCGACGGAAGGAAGGGATAGAACATGTTTGACGTCTACAAACAGGAAATTTCATGGGGCGGGCGGACGCTGACGCTCGAGACCGGGCGCATCGCGCGCCAGGCCGACGGCGCCGTCTTGGCGAGCTATGGCGAGACGGTGGTGCTGTGCACCGCGGTCGCGCAGCGCGAGCCGCGGGTCGGTCTCGACTTTTTCCCGCTCACCATCAACTACCAGGAGAAGGCCTCGGCCGCGGGCAAGATCCCGGGCGGCTTCTTCAAGCGCGAGGGGCGCCCGGGCGAGAAGGAGACGCTCGTCTCGCGCCTCATCGACCGGCCCATCCGGCCGCTCTTCGCCAAGGGCTTCAAGAACGAGACCCAGGTCGTCTGCACGGTGCTGTCGCACGACCTCGAGAACGACCCCGACATGGTCGCGATGGTCGGCGCGTCGGCCGCGCTGACGCTCTCGGGCCTGCCGTTCCTCGGTCCCATCGGCGGCGCGCGCGTCGGCTACATCGACGGCCAGTACGTGCTCAACCCGACCGCCGACCAGCGCGTCGACAGCGTCCTCGACCTCGTCGTCGCGGGCACCCAGGATGGCGTGCTGATGGTCGAATCGGAGGCCAGCGAGCTGTCCGAGGACATCATGCTCGGCGCCGTGACCTTTGGCCACCGCGAGATGCAGGTGGTCATCGACGGCATCATCCAGCTCGCCGAGAAATGCGCCAAGGAGCCTTGGGCCGTGCCGGACGATGACGCGGCCAAGGCGCCCGCGGCGGCGCGTCTGGCCGAGCTCGCCGAGGCGAGCCTGCGCGAGGCCTATGGCGAAGTCGTCAAGCAGGCGCGCGTCGAGAAGCTCGCCGCCGTCAAGCGGGACGTCGTCGCGACGATGGAGAGCGAGGGCTTCGATGCGGCGCTGCTCGGCGGCCTGTTCAAGTCGCTCGAGAAGGACATCGTGCGCGGCAGCGTCCTCGAGACCGGCCAGCGTATCGACGGCCGCGATCTGAAGACCGTGCGGCCGATCTCGGCCGAGGTCGGCGTCCTGCCGCGCACCCACGGCAGCGCGCTGTTCACGCGCGGCGAGACCCAGGCGCTGGTCAGCGCAACGCTGGGCACCGGCCAGGACGAGCAGATCATGGACGTCCTCGAGGGCGAGTACCGCGAGCACTTCATGCTGCACTACAACTTCCCGCCCTATTCGGTCGGCGAGGCCTCGTTCATGCGGCCGCCGGGCCGCCGCGAGATCGGTCACGGCAAGCTGGCGTGGCGCGCGTTGCGCCCCCTGMTGCCCRSCAAGGAAGAYTTCCCCTACACCATCCGGATCATCTCCGAGATCACCGAATCGAACGGCTCGTCGTCGATGGCCACGGTGTGCGGYTCRTCGCTCGCGCTGATGGAYTCGGGCGTGCCGYTGGCGCGCTCGGTCGCCGGCATYGCCATGGGRCTGATCAAGGARGGCGACAAGTWCGCCGTBCTGTCCGACATCCTGGGCGACGAGGAYCACCTCGGCGACATGGACTTCAAGGTGGCCGGYACCGATCGGGGCATCACCTCGCTGCAGATGGACATCAAGATCACCTCGATCACCGAGGAGATCATGCGTGTYGCGCTCGATCAGGCGCGTGACGGCCGCATRCACATCCTGGGCGAGATGCAGAAGGGCCTGTCGACGGCGCGCGASGYGGTCAGCGAGCACGCCCCGCGCATCACCACGATCCACATCCCGAAGGACAAGATCCGCGAAGTCATCGGSACCGGCGGCAAGGTGATCCGCGAGCTGTGCGAGACGACCGGCACCAAGATCGACATCGAAGACGACGGCACCGTCAAGGTGGCGGCGTCCGATGCGGCGGCGGTGCAGGCGGCGRTCGACMGGATCCACGACATCGTCGCCGAGCCCGAGATCGGCGTCATCTAYTCGGGCAAGGTGGTCAAGGTCGTCGATTTCGGCGCCTTCGTGAACTTCATCGGCAACCGCGACGGTCTGGTCCACATCTCGGAGCTGGCGCCGCGCCGTGTCAACACGGTGACCGACGTCGTCAACGAGGGCGACGTGGTCAAGGTCAAGGTGTTGGCCATCGACGACCGCGGCAAGGTGCGTCTCAGCCTGAAATCGGTCGACCAGGAGACCGGCCTGGAAATCGCGGCCGCGCCGCGCCAGGAGAAGGCCGGTCAGACCGCCGGCTAACGGTCACGCCAGGCCGGCGGTCGGGACGCGCCACGACGGCGCGCCGCGCGATGCGGTTACCGAAGGTCATCGGCCACCGGGGCGCCGCGGCGCTGGCGCCCGAGAACACGCTCGCCGGCCTGCGCCTGGCCGCCGAGCTCGGCGTCCGTTGCGTCGAGTTCGACACCAAGCTGACCGCCGACGGTCGCTGCATCGTCTTTCACGATGAGACGCTGGAGCGCACCACCGACGGCCGCGGCCGGGTCGCGGCGACGCGCTACGACGCCATCGCCGGGCTCGACGCCGGTGCGTGGTTCGATGCCCGCTTCACGGGCGAGCGCGTGCCCAGCCTCGATGCGGCGCTCGATACGCTGTTTGCGCTCGACCTCGCCGTGGACATCGAGATCAAGGCCTGTCCCGGGCGCGAATCCGAGACCGGGCGCGCGGTGGCGGTCGAAGTCGCAGAGCGCTGGCCGGCCGACCGTGSCGCGCCCTTGATCACCAGCTTCTCGCCRGAGAGCCTGATGGCGGTACGCGCCGCCGCGCCGGSGTTGCCGATCGGCCTGCTCAGCCGCRCCCTGCCGGGCGACTGGCGCGTCCGGCTCGATGCGCTCGACTGCCGCGTCTTCGTCTGCCTGCACCGCAWCCTGACGCGCCGCAACGTCGCCGCATTCRACGAGGCCGGCGTCACCATCATRGCGTTCRCGGTGAACGAGCCGTGGCGCGCGGTCGAGCTGTTGGACTGGGGCGTCGCCTCGGTCGTCAGYGACGATCCCGGCGCCGTGCTCGCCGCGGCGCGSGCCCATGGCCACGGCGACGCCGACGGCCCATCGGACCCGGCGGCRGGCCTGGCTCATTGAGCTGCCGGCGCTTCCTTTCGCCGGCCGAACGTTATAGCCTCGACGGCGCGACGGGCGCATGGGGAAACGGGGCAAATATTCGATGGGCGACCAGACAATGAGCGGTACGACAGGATTGATGGCCGGCAAGCGGGGCCTGGTCATGGGCGTCGCGAACGATCGTTCGATCGCCTGGGGCATCGCCCGGTGCCTCGGCCGCGAAGGCGCCGAACTCGCCTTCACCTATCAGAACGAGACCTTCCTGAAGCGCGTCGCGCCGCTCGCCGAACGGGTCGGCTCGACCATCGTGCTGCCCTGCGACGTCGCCGACAAGCAGAGCATCGACGACGTCTTCGCCGCGTTGGACGAGGCCTGGGGCAGCTTCGATTTCGTCGTTCACGCCATCGCCTATTCCGACAAGGAAGAGCTCAAGGGCCAGTACCTCAACACGACGCCCGAAAACTTCAAGCAGACGATGGACATCTCCTGCTTCTCGTTCACCGCCGTCGTCAAGCGCGCCGCGCCGATGATCAACCGCGGCGGCAGCTTGCTTACCCTGACCTATGCCGGCGCCGAGCGCGTCATGCCGCAATACAACGTGATGGGCGTCGCCAAGGCGGCGCTCGAGGCGAGCGTGCGCTATCTCGCCGCCGACCTCGGGCGCGACGGCATCCGGGTCAACGCGCTGTCGGCCGGGCCGATGCGCACGCTGGCCGGGTCGGGCATCTCGAGCGCGCGCTACATCTACAAATGGAGCCAGGACAACGCGCCGCTCCGGCGCAGCGTCGAACTCGACGAGGTCGGCAACTCGGCGGTCTATCTGTTGAGCGGGCTGTCGGGGGCGGTGACCGGAGAGATCCACCACGTCGATTGCGGCTACAACATCGTCGGCATGAAGGCGATCGACGGCAAGCCGGTGCGGTTTGAATTCGAAGCGCCGGGCGAAGCCGCGCCAGTGGCCGCGGCCGATCCGCCGGCCGACGGGCCGCCAACCAAGGCGAACGGCGCGGCGGCGCTGCGCACCGTGATCGAGGCCGATCTGCCGCGCATCGCCACGGCGCTCGACGGCGCCATGCAGCAGGCGCGCGAGAGCGGCGAACACGCGATCGAGCGCATCGCAAAGGCGCTCGAGCGCGCCATCGCCCAGGCGCGCGAGAGCGGCGAGGCGATGATCGAGCGTATCAACGAGGTGGTCACCGAGCCGGTGGCGCCGGCGGTCATCAACGTGGCCAACAAGAAGGGCAGCTACACATACGACGAGCTGATCGAATGCGCGCATGGCGAGCTGTTCGGCCCCGGCAACGCGCGCCTGCCGCTGCCGCCGATGCTGATGTTCGACCGCATCGCCAGGATCACCGAGGACGGCGGCAGCCACGGCAAGGGCGACATCGTCGCCGAACTCGACGTGCGGCCCGACTTGTGGTTCTTCAAATGCCACTTCGAGAGCGACCCGGTGATGCCGGGTTGCCTCGGTCTCGACGCACTGTGGCAGCTGCTCGGGTTCTATCTCGGTTGGCGCGGCAGCCCGGGCCGCGGTCGCGCGCTCGGCGTCGGCGAGGTCAAGCTGACCGGACAGGTACTGCCGACGGCGACCACGATCCGCTATCATGTCGACCTGAAACGCGTCATACAGCGCAAATTGGTTCTCGGTATCGCCGACGCTATTATGGAAGTCGACGGGCGGACGGTCTACGAAGCCCGCAACCTCAGGGTCGGGCTGTTTGCCGCCGACGACGATGCGAAGGGAGCAATGACGTGAGACGGGTCGTCATAACGGGCATGGGCGTGATCAGCCCGATCGGCAACGACGTCGACGAGGTGGCCGCGTCGCTGCGCGAGGGGCGCTCGGGCATCGAATTCTGCCAGGATTACAAGGACCACGGCTTCCGCAGCCACGTCCACGGCTCGCTCAAAGTCGATCTCGATGAGGCCATCGACCGCAAGTTCCGGCGTTTCATGGGTGACGGCGCGGCCTATAACTACCTCGCCATGAAACAGGCCATCGAGGACGCCGGCCTGACCGACGATCAGGTTTCCAACGAGCGCACCGGCATGGTCATGGGCTCGGGCGGCACCTCGACCAAGAACCTGTTGTTGTCGACCGACACCTTGCGCGAAAAGAACGCCAAGCGGGTCGGGCCGTTCATGGTGCCCAAGGTGATGTCGAGCACCAACTCGGCGACCCTGGCGACGCCGTTCAAGATCAAGGGGTCGAGCTATTCAATCAGCTCGGCCTGTTCGACCAGCGCCCATTGCATCGGCAACGCCGGCGAACTCATTCAATGGGGCAAGCAGGACGTCATGTTCGCCGGCGGCGGCGAGGAGCTGCACTGGACCCTGACCCTGCTTTTCGACGCCATGCCGGCCCTGTCGTCGAACTACAACGACACGCCGGAGCGTGCCTCGCGGCCCTATGACGCCAACCGCGACGGCTTCGTCATCGCCGGCGGCGGCGGCGTGCTGGTGCTCGAGGCGCTCGAACACGCGCTTGCGCGGGGCGCGAAAATCTACGCCGAACTGGCCGGCTACGGCGCCACCTCGGATGGCTTCGACATGGTGCAGCCTTCGGGCGAAGGCGCCGTGCGCTGCATGCGCATGGCGATGGCCACGACCGACGGACCGATCGACTATATCAACGCCCACGGCACCTCGACGCCAGTCGGCGACACCCGCGAGCTGGAGGCGATCAAGGAAGTCTTCGGCGACGATATACCGCCGATTAGCTCGACCAAGTCGCTGACCGGCCATAGCCAGGGCGCCACCGGCGTGCATGAGGCGATCTATTCGCTGTTGATGATGAAGCACGGTTTCATCAGCGCCTCGGCCAATATCGAGACCCTCGATCCCGAGGCSGAAGGCATGCCGATCGTGACCGAGCGCCGCGACGGCGTTCGCCTCGGCCTGGTGATGTCGAACAGCTTCGGTTTCGGCGGCACCAACGCCTCGCTGGTGTTCAAGCGCTACGAGGRCTGATCGCCGGCGGCCYGGCCACGATCCCGCCCGGCGCCTTGAAATCGATCCAATATCGGGCGTAGGGGGCGGAATTTCCTCTTTAATTTTTTCTCKGGAGCGACCATATTCCAGTCGTGAGCARCATCAGACCCTACAGTGCCGCACTCGAGCGGCTGCGCGGCGCGGCGCTCAGGCCGACGCGCCAGCGCATGGCGTTGACCCGGCTGCTGTTCGACGGCGACGACCGCCACGTGACCGCCGAGGCGTTGCACAAGGAGGCGCGCGCCGCCAACGTGCGCGTCTCGCTCGCCACGGTATACAACACGCTGCACCAATTCACCGCCGCCGGGTTGCTGCGCGAGGTCGTGGTCGACGCCACCCGGTCCTATTTCGACACCAACACCAGTCACCACCACCATTTCTTCTGCGAAGAGGATCGGTGTTTGGTAGACATTCTTGGCGAGGAGCTAAAGGTGGCGAAGCTTCCCCATCCGCCCCCCGGAACGACGGTCACGGAGGTAGACATCGTGATTCGCGTCCGGAAGAACCCGGGGCCGGGGGGCTAATCGAATTGCGCGGCTGGAAGCAGGCACTATCTAGGGAATGTCGGCTAAACAGAGTGGAAAAATTCAGCACACGATCGGAGAGAAAATGAACAGCGAAAGCAAGTGCCCGGTGATGGGCGCCGCGCACCAGGCGGTTGGCGACACAGCGAACCAACACTGGTGGCCGAACCAGTTGAACCTGCGGATCCTCCGCCAGAACCACCCCCAGGCCGATCCCAACGGCGAGGAGTTCGACTACGCCGAGGCGTTCAAGAGCCTCGACTTCGAAGCCCTGGCGAAGGACGTCGATGCGCTGATGACCCAGTCGCAGGACTGGTGGCCGGCCGACTACGGCCACTACGGGCCGCTCTTCATCCGGATGACGTGGCACGCCGCAGGTACCTACCGCATCGCCGACGGCCGTGGCGGCGGCGGCACCGGCAACCAGCGCTTCGCCCCCCTTGGTAGCTGGCCCGACAACGTGAACCTCGACAAGGCGCGCCGGCTGCTCTGGCCGATCAAGCAGAAGTACGGCCGGAAGATCTCGTGGGCCGACCTTCTGATCTTCACCGGGAACCGCGCCCTGGAGACGATGGGCTTCAAGACCTTCGGCTTCGGCGGCGGCCGCGAGGACATCTGGGCGCCCGAGGAGGACGTCTACTGGGGCCCGGAGCGGGAGTGGCTCGGCGACGAGCGCTACAGCGGCGACCGGGAGTTGGCGAATCCCCTCGGCGCGGTTCAGATGGGCCTGATCTACGTCAATCCGCAGGGGCCGAACGGTAATCCAGATCCGCTCGCTGCAGCMASRGACATTCGAGARACGTTCMSTCGCATGGCGATGAACGACGAGGAAACGGTTGCGCTCATTGCCGGCGGACACACGTTCGGCAAARCCCATGGTGCTGCCGATGAGRAGTACAAAGGTCCCGAACCCGAGGGTGCCAGCATCGAGGAGCAAGGCCTTGGCTGGAMGARCAGCYATGGCAGCGGCAAAGCCGGCGATACGATCAGCAGCGGGYTSGAGGGCGCCTGGACCAMCGAKCCGRYSAAGTGGGACCACGGCTACTTCGAGAACCTGTTCAASTACGAGTGGGAGCTGACGAMGAGCCCTGCCGGTGCGMACCAGTTCACCCCCAAGAACCCCGAGGCGCAGGRGRCCGTGCCGGASGCGCACGACCCGTCGAAGCGGMMCGCTCCGATGATGTTGACGACCGACATCGCGCTGACCGTCGATCCGGYCTACAAGGAGATCTCGAAGCGCTTCTACGAGAACCCGGACGAGCTYGCCGACGCCTTCGCYCGGGCGTGGTACAAGCTGCTGCACCGTGACATGGGACCCGTCGCCCGGTACCTCGGCCCGTGGGTTCCCGAGGAGACGCTGCYCTTTCAGGACCCGGTGCCCGAGGTCACGCACGAACTGATCGACGACGCGGACGTCGCTGCGCTCAAGGGCAAGATCCTCGACTCCAGCCTGTCCATCTCCCAGCTGGTCTCGACCGCCTGGGCGTCGGCCTCGACCTACCGTGACACCGACAAGCGCGGYGGCGCGAACGGGGCGCGCATGCGCCTCTCGCCGCAGGCGGAGTGGGACGTCAACGTGACSTCCGGCGTGTCGAAGGTGCTGGAGACCCTGGAGGGKATCCAGCGGGAGTTCAACGGCTCGCAGATGGGCGGGAAGAWGGTCTCGTTCGCCGACCTGATCGTGCTGGGCGGCTGCGCGGCCGTCGAGGAAGCTGCGAAGAACGCCGGGCACGACGTGCAGGTTCCCTTCTCGCCGGGGCGCACGGACGCGTCGCAGGAGCAAACCGACGTGGACTCATTTGCCGTGCTCGAGCCGACCGCCGACGGGTTCCGCAACTACCTGCAGAAGGGCCACGAGCTCTCGTCGGAGCACCTGCTGGTGGACAAGGCGTTCATGCTGACGCTGTCCGCTCCCGAGATGACGGCCCTCCTCGGCGGCATGCGCGTCCTGAACGCGAACGTCGGGCGGTCCGATTTCGGGGTCTTCACCGACCGACCCGAGACGCTGACCAACGACTTCTTCGTGAACCTGCTCGACATCGCGACGGAGTGGAAGGCGACCTCGGACACCGAGGACGTATTCGAGGGTCGCGATCGCGGGACGGGCGAGCTCAAGTGGACCGGCAGCCGCGTCGACCTTGTCTTCGGTTCGAACTCTGAGCTCCGGGCGATCGCTGAGGTCTACGGGAGTGACGACGCCGAGCAGAAGTTCGTGCGTGACTTCGTGGCTGCGTGGGACAAGGTCATGAATCTCGATCGCTTCGACCTCGCCTGATCTCAGCGGAAAGGTCCTCGAGGGCTTCTAGAGCGCAGCCGCGACTGGGCATCGGGCGATCAGGATTGTAGTCTTTGCGACGGCGATGGACCCAAAAGGGCTAGCTCCGCCATCGCAGGCTGACATGGAGGGCATCAGGCCGTCGTTAGTTGGCACGAAGACAGGAAAGAACCTGAAGGAGGCATTCGCCAAGTCCTCCGAAGCGCACGCGCGCTACCTCTATTTCGCCCGGAAGGCCGACATCGAGGGCTACAACGATGTCTCCGCGGTTATCCATTCGACGGCCGAAGGGAAAACGGGCCACGCCCACAGCCACCTCGAGTTTCTCGAGGAGGTGGGCGACCCGGCGACTGCCCGTTCGCTCGTTCGGCCCTTAGCCGCTACTGGATCTGTTCTCGTTTGCCCCGGCCCCAGAACTGGCCGTGCTTGACCCAGCCGCTAAAACCGCCCGCCTCGACCCGGCACCAATCAACGCCGCACTCGAGGATGTGGGCCACGACGCCCGCTTCGACCCGCGCCACCGCCGGGGCCCAGCGTGACGGTTCACGGCGCATGACCTGCACCGCATCGGTGATGATGACCGTCCGCTTTCCCGACACCATGGAGCGATGCACCCAGCCYTCGGTTCCCTGCCAGTCGCGGATTTTGCGCCAGGTGCTGAATTCGGCGATGATCTCGATAGGAAGGTCGCGGCGCACGAATACCCATTTGACGGGATAGCGTACGCCGGGCCCGGTCCTGACGTTCACTTCGTTCGCCCTGAGCGATGCGTAACGGGGCAMAGGCAGRCCCGACTGTCCGCTCRCCGCCTTGCCGTTCTTGACCGTTTTCCCCGGCGCCTTCGGGCCGCCGGCCTCGGGCTTCGCCGCTTTKGCCCCGCCGCCGGCGATCCCGGCCGRAAGGTTGACCGCCGCCATCGCCAGGACCGCGATGAMAGYAAGGCGCAGGMATGCGCCGAGGCGCCGCTYGATGGWRAATGGCGYGGGKYGGCGGCCGGGGCSGGCCGCRCCCWTTCCTTTCAAGCCCCCGGCCSWCGCCGYCGGGCGTGAACCCGGCCGGTATGATCYSGTCTCAGACAAAGAACGTCGCTCCTTTCTTYGAAGCGTCGGCGAGGAAGGTGAYGATGCCCCCTTCGGTGTAGGCAACGTCGTCKCGCAAATCGGCGATGTCAAGTCCGGCGGCGCGCAGCCCCATTTCACAGACCATGAACTTGACGCCGAAACTGACGCAGGCGTCATGCATTTCCTCGAAGGTGGCGACGCCCCTATCGGCGAACTCGGCGTCGAGCGCCTTGGCGTCCTTGGCCGCCGCAATCGGCGGAAGCGCGTGCCAGCCGGGCGTTCCGTCCGCCTTGGGCTTGCACAGCGCCCTTATGCCTTCCATGGTGAAAAACAGGGTGACGGGGGTGTTCATGGCGGCGGCGGCGGAGGCCATGGCGAAGGCATAATGGATGCGTTCGAACTCGCCCGAGAAGACGATGATGGAAAGCTTGTCGGGCCCCCTCTGGGTTCCCTCGCCCGCTTCCGCCCCCGGTTCAGCCGGCATGGCTCGATAAATCCCGAATGGTGGGGTTTTCGCCGCAAAGCGGGCATTCCGGATCGGGCYTGACCTTGATCTTGCGGAAGGTGGTGKTMAGCGCGTCGTAKAKCAMGAGCGAGCCCGAAAGGCTCTCGCCGATGCCGAGCAGCTCCTTGATCACTTCCACCGCCTGGATCGAYCCCATGGCGCCGGCGACGGCGCCGAGCACGCCGCCCTCGGCGCATGTCGGGATGAGGCCCGGCGGCGGCGSCTCGSGGAAGATGCAGCGGTAACACGGKTCCTCGCCGCCGAGATAGGCCTTGAAGGTCGARATCTGGCCTTCGAACCTGAGAAGCGCGGCCGAAACCAGGGGCGTTTTCGCCAAGTARCAGGCGTCGTTGACGAGGAAGCGGGTGGCGAAATTGTCGCTGCCGTCGGCCACCAGGTCATARTCCGCGATCAGCTCGAGGGCGTTCTCGGCRKTCAGCCGCGTCTGATGGGKWACCAGCKTCACCTCGGGGTTGAYCTCGCCGAGGGYTTCGCGCGCGCTCTCGACCTTGGCGGCGCCGATGCGCCCGGTGCCGTGGATYAYCTGGCGCTGCAGGTTCGAAAGATCGACGAAATCGTCATCGACGACGCCSARSGTGCCGGTGCCGGCGGCRGCCAGATACARMAGCAAGGGCGATCCGAGSCCGCCCGCGCCGATGACCAGGACGCGCGATTGCAACAGCTTGGCCTGACCCTCGCCGCCGACYTCGGGRAGGATGATGTGGCGCGCGTARCGCTCGATCTGTTCCTCGCTGAATYCCATSSCGGTGTYCAAGCCYTCACAGRTTATCGAASAGSGGCGTCGAYAGGTAACGCTCGGCGAAGGACGGAAGGATGACGACGATGCGCTTGCCGCCCATTCSGCGCCTGGCGCCGATCTCTATCGCCGCSGCSAGCGCCGCGCCCGACGATATGCCGACCGGCATGCCTTCCAGAGYCGCCGCCYTGCGCGCCATGGCGAASGCGGTTTCGCTGCCGATCCGCATCACCTCGTCGATCAGKTCGACGTTGAGGATYTTSGGGATGAACCCAGGRCCGATGCCCTGGATCTTGTGGGGGCCCGCCAARCCGCCCGACAGYACCGGGCTGTCCTCGGGCTCGACCGCGACSACCTTGATTTTCGGCARGCGYGATTTCAGCACYTCGCCGACGCCCGTCAAGGTGCCGCCGGTGCCGATGCCGCCGACCACCATGTCGAGAYYRCCCTCGCARTCGCGCCAGATTTCCTCGGCCGTGGTCCGGCGGTGGATTTCCGSATTGGCCGGGTTYTCGAACTGCTGGAGGATGAGGGCATCGGTCAGCTCGCTCTCKATCTCCTCGGCCCGGCGCACCGCCCCTCGCATGCCCTCGGTGGTCGGGGTGATCTCGAGTTCGGCGCCCATCAGCAACAAAAGCTTGCGGCTTGCCTCGGACATGCTTCTCGGCATGGTGAGGATCAGCCGGTATCCCTTGGCGGCGCAGACGAAGGCCAGCGCCAGCCCGGTATTGCCCGAGGTCGGCTCGATCAGCACCGTATCGGGGCCGATCCGCCCTTCCTTTTCCGCCGCCTCGATCATGGCGAGGCCGATGCGGTCCTTGACCGAGCCCAGCGGATTGAAGAATTCGAGCTTGCCCAGCAGTTCGGCCTTGCACCCGTCGAGCCCGGAGAGCTTGGCGAGCCGCACCAACGGCGTGTTGCCGATGGTATCCAAGATGCTTTCGTGGATGCGCCCCTTCAATGCGGGCTTATTCGCCCGGGAAGGCCATTCGGCGACGCGATGGGCAGGTTTGACGTCCATCCCTTGATATCCCGCGTCAAATGGTGAAATCCAATCGCCGATCGGCTTCGTTCTCGATCTTCACGGCGTTGGCGCGCATACACAGTTCCTCGATGGTGATTCTGTCCAGCCCCTTCATCAGCTTCTCYTCCATCTCGAGCCACATCGGYCGYAYCACCTTGCGCCCGAGCKCCGAYGATCCGGGGTCGTGATCGGGTCCSTCGGCGTCGCCCGAATTSTCGACGAYGCGRGCGATTTCGCCGACCGTGATGCGCCGGCGCTCACGSGCCARCAGGTAGCCGCCGCGCGGRCCGCGCACGCCGGTGAGAATCCCGGCGCGKACCAGTTGCTGCAGGACCTGTTCGAGATAACGYTTGGGGATGCCCTGGCGCYGGGTGACCTCGCGGCTCTGTACCGGCTGGTTGCYGGCGTTATAGGCGATGTCGAGCACCGCTTCGAYGGCGAACAGGAGCTTCTTCGACAGMTTGACCATSSCGATCTACGCTCCACCATCGGGYCCGGTCGAGCCGAAACCRCCWTCGCCCCKGGGGCTGTCGGTCAGGGCGTCGACCTCGTTCCAGAYGATGCGGCTGACCGGCGCGATCACCAGTTGGGCGATGCGCATGCCCCGGCTGACGGTGAAGGAGGCGGCCCCGTGATTGGCCAGGACGACGCGGATCTCGCCCCGGTAATCGGTGTCGATGGTGCCGGGGCTGTTCAACACCGTGACCGCGTGCTTCGCCGCCAGGCCCGAGCGGGGCCGGACCTGGGCCTCGAAACCGTCGGGCAGGGCGATGGCGACGCCCGTCGGCACGACGGCGTGCTCGCCAGGGCCTATGACGATGTCTTCATCGAGGGCGGCGGCGAGGTCGAGGCCCGAGCTTTGCGCCGTCGCGTAGGCCGGRAGCGGCAGGCCCTCGCCGTTCGGCAGTTGGYGGATCGAGACSGGRATYTCACTCATGGGGGACCGGTCAGAYGATCGCGGATGCGCGTCGCCAGTCGTTCGGCTACGGCCTGCTTCGACATTTTGGGCCAGCTTTCGACSTCCGAACCGAYGATCAGATGAACGRTGTTGTCATCRCCGCCGAGGATGCCGGTTKCGGCCGAGACGTYGTTGGCGAYGATCCAGTCGCAGCCCTTGGCCGCGAGCTTGGCCTTGGCGTTCTCGACGCAGTCCTCGGTCTCGGCGGCGAAKCCGATRACCAGCGCCGGGCGCATGTTCCCCGGCGCGCTGAGACGCGCCAGGATGTCCGGGTTTTCCTCCAGCGCGATCACCGGCGGCTTATCGCCCTTCTTGTCGGCGGAGGATTTCTTGATCTTGCGTGTCGCCGGATTTTTCACCCGCCAATCGGATACCGCGGCGGCGCAAACAGCGACTTCCACCGGCAGGGCCTCCTCGCAAGCCGACAGTAACTCGGCGGCCGTCTCGATGTGCACCACGTCGACCCCCGCCGGGTCGGGCACGCTCACCGGACCGGCGATGAGCGTCGTCTCCGCCCCAAGCCGGGCCAGCGCCTGGGCGATGGCGTGTCCCTGCTTGCCCGATGACCGGTTGGAGATGAAACGCACCGGATCGATGGCCTCTATCGTCGGGCCGCTGGTGACCAGCGCGCGCCGGCCGGCGAGCGGCGCGCCGGTGCGAAAGTAGGCGCCAATCGCCTCGATGATCTCGGRCACYTCCGCCATGCGGCCCCAGCCCTCCTCGCCGCAGGCGAGATCGCCGGCGCCGGGACCGACGCTSAGYACCCCGCGCCCCTCCAACGCCGCCATGTTCYGCCGYGTCGCCGGGTGCTGCCACATCTTCTCGTTCATGGCCGGGGCGATGAGGACGTCCTTGTCGGTGGCGAGCAAYGCCGTGGAGGCGAGATCGTCGGCGAGGCCCATGGCCATCTTGGCGATGAAGTCGGCGGTCGCCGGGGCSACCACCACGAGGTCGGCCTGGCGCGACAGGCGGATGTGGCCCATCTCGCTTTCWTCCGTTAGCGAAAACAGATCGCCATAGACCTTTTCGCCGCTGATYGCGGCSAGSGAWAGGGGGGTGATGAACTCGGCCCCGCCCTTGGTCAGGATGGCGCGCACGGACGCGCCGCCCTCGCGCAGCCGGCGGACGAGATCGAGGCTCTTGTAAGCCGCGATGCCACCGGTGACGATGAGGAGGATACGTTTACCCAAGATCATGATGTACTCTACCATAATTTACGCAAGAATTCTGTGATTAAATTAATCAGCCGGAGCCGGGTTGGCAGGGTCAACCCGGCCAGGTGGAGGGCATTCGGGCGCAACGCTCCAAGGTGGAGGGGAGATTCCGTCGAAAATCCTTAGGGCTGGGCGAAAATCCCTAGGGCTGGGCGAAAATCCCTGGGGCCGGGCCGGTATTTACAGGAGAAGCAGGAGAATGGCGCCGAGCAGCGCCGCGATCAGCCACAAAACGGCGGGCGCCCGGCGCCGGTTGCGGCCGTCGCCGGCGAGCGCGCTGACGGTCTCGGGGTGGAGCTTGAGCCCTCCTTCGGCGAGCATCGCGGCGCCCGCCTCGACATTCGCCAGCAACTCCGGCAGGCGCTCGAAGCTTGCGAGCATCGCCGTGGCGGTGTCGCGGATTCGGGCCTCGGGACCGATGTTTTCGACCACCCAGTCCTCGATCAGGGGCCGCGCCATCTCCCACATGTTCACCTCGGGGTTCAACTTCCGTCCCACCCCTTCGGCCACCACGAGGGTCTTCTGCAGGAGAAGGAGTTGGGGCTGGGTCTCCATCTCGAAGGCTGCGGTCACGCGGAACAGTTGAGCAAGCAGGCGGGCGAGGGATATCTCGGCAAGCGGGCGCTCGAGGATGGGTTCGCCGATCGACCGGCAGGCCTGAATGAAGGCGTCGAGGGACTGATGGCGGGGCACGTAACCGGCGTCGAAATGGATTTCCGCGACACGCCGGTAATCGCCGGCAAGGAAGCCCAGCAAAATCCCGCCGATATAGCGCCTGGTGCGTCGATCCAGCCGGCCCATGATGCCGAAATCGACCGCGTTGATGGCGCCGTCGGCGCCGACGAAAAGGTTGCCGGGGTGGAGATCGGCGTGGAAGAAGCCGTCGCGGAAAATCTGGTTGAAAAAGGCCCGTGACGCCTTYTCCATCACCGYGTCGGGATCRTGGCCGGCCTCGATCAGGGCGKCGCGCTCATCGAYGGGGATGCCCTCGATTCGCGCCAGCGTCAGCACCCGTCTCGCGGTGCGYCGCCAGTCCACCTTGGGGACCCTGAAGGTGTCATCGCCGGCGAAGTTCTCGGCAAGCTCCGAGGCCGCCGCCGCCTCGAGGCGCAGGTCCATCTCGATCTCGATGATGCGCGAGAAGGTCCGCACCACCTCGACGGGCCTGAGGCGGCGAAGCGCGGGCTGGGTGCGCTCTATCATCTCGGCCAGCCAGTAGAACARGTCGAGGTCCCGSGCKAAGGCTYGCTCGATGTCCGGGCGCAGCACCTTGACCGCGACCTCCTTMCCGTCCGAGGTCACGGCGAAGTGCACCTGCGCGATCGAGGCCGCCGCCACCGGCTCGTCCTCGAATTCGGAGTACAATTCATCCACGGGACAATCGAACTCGGCCTCGATGGTGGCGCGCGCCGCCGCTGCCGGGAACGGCGGCAGGCGGTCCTGGAGTTGCGACAGGTCGGCGGCGATCTCATCGCCCAGAAGATCGGCGCGGGTGGCAAGGGACTGGCCGAACTTGATGAAGCTGGGACCGAGATCCTGGAGCGCCAGGGCGAGCCGCTGGCCGGGCCTCGCCTCCTCTGTCACCGCCTTGGCGCCGATGCGGGCGAGGAGGCGCGCCAATGCCGCCACCTCCGGCGCGACGTTCAGCGCATCCAAGGGGAAGAGGGCGTCGTGGCGGGCAAGGGTCCTGGCGATCCCGAGCAACCGGCCGACATGCTTGAGCGCCCGCCACATGGGCTAGAGCCGCCAGGCCGAGTGCAGCGCCGCTATGCCGCCGGAAAGGTTGCGGTACTTTACTTGATCGAAACCGGCGGCGCTCAGCATGCCGGCGAATGTGTCCTGGGGCGGGAAGTGGCGGATGCTTTCGACCAAGTACCGATAGGCGTCGGCGTCACCGGTGACGATTTTGCCGATGCGGGGCAGCACGGCGAAAGAATAGCGGTCATAGATTTCGCCCAGGAGCGGCACCGAAACGCGGGAGAATTCGAGGCACAGGAAGCGCCCGCCCGGCTTCAGCACGCGCATCGCCTCGCCAAGCGCCGCCTCCAGCCGGGTGACGTTGCGAAGGCCGAAGGCGACGGTATAGGCGTCGACGCTACGATCGGCGACGGCCAGCGCTTCGGCGTCGGCGCCGAGATAGCGAACCCCGCCCTCGAGACCGCGGTCCCGGGCCTTGGCGCGCCCGGCCTTCAACATCGTCTCGTTGATGTCGCAAATGGTGATCGCGCCACCCGAATATTCGTTGACTTCGGCGCCGCCGACGCGCGCCAACACCCTCAGCGCGACATCGCCGGTGCCGCCGGCGACGTCGAGCAACCGGATTCCCGCCCTCGGCGCCAGCCAATCGACCAGCGCCGCCTTCCACAGACGATGGACGCCGACGCTCATCAGATCGTTCATGAGATCGTAACGGCCGGCGACGCTGTCGAAGACGGCGCGGACCAGCCCCGCCTTCTCGCCGGTCTCGACGCGGCGAAAGCCGAAATGGGTGGTCTCGGGCGCTCCGGGCCGATCTTTTTGTGTCTCGGCCATGCGTTCGACCATAGCGGAGCGCGCCCGTTTCCGCTACCGTACGCCGCCATGCCGGAACTTCCAGAAGTCGAAACCGTGCGCCGGGGTCTTGCCGCCGTTCTCGAAGGGCGGCGCCTGGTGCGGGTCGAGCAGCGCCGGGAGGACCTGCGCATCCCTCTGCCGGCGAATTTCGCTCGCCGCCTCGAAGGGCGGACGGTGGTTGGGATGGACCGGCGGGCGAAGTACTTGCTCGCGCGCCTGGATGACGGCAACGTCTGGCTGATCCACCTCGGCATGTCGGGGCGCATGGTGATCGACGGCGGCAACGGCGCGTCACCGCCCGGACCCCACGATCATGTCATCATCGAGACCGACGAAGGCAAGACCATCCGCTATCACGACGCCAGGCGTTTCGGCCTGATGACGCTCTGTCCGGAAAGCGGGCTCGCGGCCCATCCGCTGCTCAAGGATCTGGGTCCCGAGCCCTTAGGCAATGAATTCAACGGCCCGGTCCTGGCTTCGGCGCTGGAGGGCAAGAGGACGCCGATCAAGTCGGCGCTTCTCGATCAGAAGGTGGTGGCGGGAATGGGCAATATCTATGCCTCGGAGAGTCTGTTTCACGCCGGCATTTCACCCAGGCGCCGGGCCTATACCGTCAAGGGGGCGCGGGCGGAGAGGCTSGTSKCGGCCATCCGCCGGGTGCTGMGCGAAGCCATCGCSGCMGGCGGGTCGAGCTTGCGCGATCATGTCCGCCCCGACGGTGARCTCGGTTACTTCCAGCACAGTTTCGCCGTCTACRGCCGCGCCGGAGAGCCTTGTCCGGGATGTGACTGYGAYCTTSCGMGSKCGGGRGGRATYCGGCGCATCASCCAAAGCGGGCGTTCGACTTTCTATTGTGCCARGCGTCAACGMTGATSYAWYGGGCSGRCCATGCGGACCACCYTTSTCATCSCGGCCYTGRCGTTGTYSCTGWTSSCGCTSGTTASCKTTTCGCCGGCKSARGGCGGGGAGGGYGGACAAGCGCCCGCCCSGACCCYGGAGGCGACGGGTTCGTTTCTCRCCGGTCTCGATGATCTGCCGCTGACCCCGGGCYTGCGCGARATCAAGGATGCGGGCGTCGTCTTCGACAAGCCGGAGGGGCGCATCGTCGAGGCTTACGCCGAGGGCGAGGTCAGCGTGGCGAAAGTTCGGTCCTTCTATGCGGCGACCCTGCCGCAGCTGGGCTGGCGGGYCGAGGGCCCCGGGCGGTACCGYCGCGAGGGCGAGGTGCTSAGCATCGGCWTTCGCGCCGCCGGCAAGGGACTGACGGTCCGCTTTTTCCTGTCACCCGATTGASSGSGCCGCYGSYYGCSASSGCCGCCCAYKNCCCCTTGRWKCGMGCSMAAAATCACCCTYNCCCGCCGGCCCGGATTCGGGCGTTGACGGGGCGGCGCGCGGGTTATATAACCGCGCCGCCGCTCTAGTAAAGGGATCGGGAAGCACCAGGATCATGGCCAATATAAAGTCCGCCAAAAAGCGTATCCGCCAGACCGCCAAACGCACCGGGGTCAACCGYGACCGCGTGGGCCGCGTGCGCACCTTCGTCAAGAAGGTGGAGACGGCGATCGCCACCGGCAACAAGGAAGAGGCGGCGGCGGCATTCAAAGAGGCCCARCCGGAAATCATGCGCGGCGTGACCAAGGGCGTGTTGCCCCGCAACACCGCGTCACGAAAACTCTCGCGTCTCGCGGCSAGGATCAAGGCACTCTAAAAWKGTTCGCGGYYGACGCCGCGGGGCCGACATGRTTCGCGGCTGTCGCCGCGGGGCAARCGCGGYCGCGCGCGGATGTCGCGGTTTCCGCAAAGCGGTGGGCCCGGCGAATCTCGCGCCATGACGTCTCTTGCGCCATGAAGTCCGGCGGCGCCGATCGACAAAATCGCACGCGCGTCATGACAAATTTGCCACTGCAGGCAAAATTTTTTGGACGTTCTCTTTTCGATCACGTTGCATGAGCGCGTGAGCGCGGTTACATTGCCAGCTTGGTGCTGACCACTCCCACGGCAACTATTTCTGGAGCCGTCACTCTCATAATCACTCCGTATTTTTTTTGAAAATTGTCTGTTATTAAAATAATAATAACTAGCGCCGTGGTATCTAACTATAAGTTGCTTAGAAAATAAAAGTTTAAAGTAATCCAGTACAAAACCCGTCAGGGGGGCCTGTTAATGACGGTTCTGGTCGCGAGTTCTCCTACTGAAGACAGCATACCGCCCGGCGAAGGCTATGCCGGCGAGGTAACATCGAAACAAGCGTGGGAAATACTTGTCGAGAACCCGAATGGTGTACTGGTTGACACGCGCACCCAGGCCGAGTGGGTTTTCATCGGCGTTCCGGATCTGAGAAGCATCGACAGGCGCACGGTGTTCGTGCCCTGGCAACTGTTCCCGAGAATGCAGCCGAATTCCGAGTTCGCGCAACAGATCGAGGCCGCGGGCGTCAAGCGGGACAGCACGGTGATTTTCATTTGCCGCTCCGGCAATCGCTCCAAGGACGCCGCCATCGCCATGACGGCGAAGGGGTATAAACGTTGCTTCAACGTCTCCGACGGCTTCGAGGGAGATTTGGACGGCAACAGGCATCGCGGCATCCGAGGCGGCTGGAAGGTCGCCGGGCTGCCCTGGATTCAGGATTAGACCATGCTACCGGGAAGAGATTTGGGCGCCGCCAGCGCCAAGTGGGAGCGTATCCAGCGCCATCTGCGGGACGAGTTCGGCGATGCCGTCTTCAAGAGTTGGCTCAGGCCGCTCACTCTCGGCCAGGCCGAGGGCGGCGAAATCGTCCTCTTCGTGCCGACCCGTTTCATGCGTGATTGGGTCGACCGCCACTACATGGACCGCATCCGCAGGCGTTGGAACGAAGAGGACCCCGCCGTCAGGTCCGTGCAGATCCGGGTACACAGGGGGAAATCACCGCCCAGCGCGGTGACCTCCAGGACTCCTGCCGGCGAGGGTGCCGGCGCCGCCGAACAGTCGGCGGCGGAGGGACAGGCCGATATCAGCGCGCCACTCGATCCCAGGCTGACCTTCGAGAATTTCGTCGTCGGCAAGTCCAACGAGCTTGCCTACGCCGCCGCGCGGCGGGTCGCCGAGGCGACGACGGTGCCGTTCAACCCGCTGTTCCTCTATGGCGGGGTCGGCCTTGGCAAGACCCATCTGATGCATGCCATCACCTGGCACATCCGGGCGCGGGATCCTTCCCGTCGGGTCATCTATCTTTCGGCCGAAAAGTTCATGTACCAGTTCATCCGGGCGCTTCGTTACCGCAACACCATGGCGTTCAAGGATCAGTTCCGCTCGGTGGACGTGCTGATGATCGACGACGTCCAGTTCATCTCGGGGCGGGAGACCACACAGGAGGAGTTCTTCCACACTTTCAACGCCCTGGTCGACCAGAACCGGCAGATCGTCATTTCCGCCGACAAGTCGCCTTCGGACCTCGAGGGCATGAAGGAGCGGATGCGCTCGCGCTTGGGATGGGGGCTGGTGGCCGACATCCACCAGACGGACTACGAACTCAGGCTCTCCATATTGCAGGCCAAGGCGGACCATTTGGAGGCCAGCGTGCCGCTCAAGGTTCTCGAGTTCCTGGCCCACAAGATCGTCTCCAACGTCCGCGAGCTCGAGGGCGCGCTCAACCGGGTCGTCGCCCACGCCACGCTTGTCGGCCGTGACATCACCCTCGAGGCGACCCMGGAGGTGCTGCACGATCTGCTCAGGGCCAACGACCGGCGGGTGACGATCGAGGAGATCCAGAAGCGCGTCGCCGAGCATTTCAACATCCGGATCKCCGACATGCACTCGGCGCGCCGGGCGCGGGCCGTGGCCCGGCCGCGCCAGGTGGCGATGTATCTCGCCAARCAGTTGACGTCGCGTTCGCTGCCGGAGATCGGCCGCAAGTTCGGCGGCCGCGACCACACCACGGTCATGCACGCGGTGCGCAAGGTGGAGGAGCTGCGCTCGGGCGACAGCGATTTTTCCGAGGACGTCGAGCTTCTGCGCCGTATGATCGAAAGCTGACCGGGGTTCGGCAACTCCCTGCGATTCAGTCGAATTTCGCCCACRGGATCCGCCCCAGCGTCCGGGACAGGCATTCGGGCGCTCTGGAATCGTCCGCAAGCGCGGTGTTTCCGTCGCCGAAAGACGGTCGAAAACACTTGGGATTCCAATAGGTTTTGCTATAATGCGAAACCGGCTGCGGGGCCGCGGGATMGCTTTGTCGCCGGACGATGCACGGGTACGGATTCGRCCTTCCGTGCGGGTCCATGAAAGCCATCTAAGACCGACCTGACAYCATGAAAATCACCATCGAACGTGCGTCGCTGTTGCGCTCTTTGGCCCATGTCCAAAGCGTGGTGGAAAGACGCACCACCATTCCCATCCTTGCCAATCTCCTGCTCGACGCGAAGGACGGGCAACTCGGCTTGACCGCGACGGATATGGATATCACCATCGCCGAAAAGGTCGGCGCCGAGATCAGCCAGCCCGGCAAGACGACGGCGCCCGCGCTTACCCTTTACGACATCGTGCGCAAGCTGCCGGAAGGCGCCCAGGTGGAGCTCGATAGCGATGGTGACGCCGAGAGGCTCACCCTGCGCTCGGGGCGCTCGACCTTCACCCTCGCTTGCCTGCCGGCGGGCGACTTCCCGGCCATGGTCGAGGACGATCAGCCCCATAATTTCTCTATCTCGGCGGCCGATCTCAAGGGGTTGGTGGACCACACCAAGTTCGCCATCTCGACCGAGGAGACCCGCTATTACCTCAACGGCATCTATATCCACGCCGCCGATGAGGAAGGCGTCGCCATGTTGCGGGCGGTCGCCACCGACGGCCACCGGCTCGCCCGTTTCCAGGTGCCGTTGCCCGACGGGGCGGCCGACATCCCCGGCGTCATCGTGCCCCGCAAGACCGTCCAGGAGTTGCGCAAGCTGATCGAGGAAACCGAGGGCCCGGTCGAGGTCGCGCTGTCGGATACGAAGGTCCGCTTCCGCTTCGACGGCATCGTTCTGACCTCGAAGCTGATCGACGGCACCTTCCCCGACTATGAACGGGTGATACCGTCGGGCAACGACAAGCTGATGGACGTTCCTTGCAAGATGTTCGCCGATGCGGTGGACCGGGTGTCGACGATCTCGACGGAGAAGTCCAGGGCGATCAAGTTTTCCTTGAACAAAGGATCGCTCACCTTGTCCGCTACCAGCCTCGATGACGGCAGCGCCGTCGAGGAGCTCGAGGTCGGCTTCGACTCGGAGCCCATGGAGATCGGCTTCAACTCGCGCTACGTCCTCGATATAACCCAGCAGATCGAAGGCGAAAACGCCCAGTTTGCCCTCGCCGATGCCGCCTCGCCGACCATAGTCAGGGATGTCACCGACGCCAATGCGCTCTATGTGTTGATGCCCATGCGCGTGTGAGGGAAAGTAAGCTGACCAGTCCCCAGCGTCTTGCCAACGACCCTGGCATCGTCTCGCAACTGGCGATAACGCGGCTCAGCTTGAGCGACTATCGTTGTTATCCGCGGCTCAAGCTTGAGACCGACGCGCGGCCGGTGGTGCTTGCCGGCCCCAACGGCGCGGGCAAGACCAACATCTTGGAGGCGATGTCCTATCTGGCGCCGGGCCGGGGCCTGCGCGGGGCGAGGCTGTCCGAGATCGACCGCCACGGCGGCGCCGGCGCCTGGGCGGTGGCGGCGAAAATCCTGACGCCCGAGGGCGCTTTCGATATCGGCGCCGGTCGGGGCGGCAATGACGGGATCGGCGAGGACGGCGAAAGCGACGGCGCCGGAGCGCCGGCGCCGGATGCGGCCCGGCGCCGGGACCGGCGCATCGTCAGGATCAACGGGTTGGCGGCGCCAGGACCGGCGGCGTTGGGCGAAATCGTCAGCCTGCTTTGGCTGACACCTTCCATGGACCGGCTGTTCAGTGATGGCGCCGGTGCCCGGCGGCGCTTCCTCGACCGCCTCGTGTTCGGTGTCGATCCCGGCCATGCCGGCAGACTGGCGGCATATGACAGGGCCATGCGCTCCCGCGCCCGGCTGCTCAGGAATGCTGTCGGCGATCAGGCATGGTTGTCGGCGTTGGAGCAGTCGATGGCGGAACGCGGCGTCGCCATAACGGCGGCCCGGCGCGAGGCGGCGGCGGCCATAACCCGCGCTTCGGCGGACGGGGCCGGACTGTTTCCCGCCGCCGGGTTGCGTGTAGAGGGCGCGCCCCTGGAGGACTGGCTCGACGCCGGACCGGCGCTTGCGGCGGAGGAACGGTTCAAGGAGGCGCTGGTTGCGTCCCGGGCCCAGGACACCGAGACCGGCGGCGCGGCGTTCGGGCCGCACAGGAGCGATCTTACGGTCAGCGCCGCGGCGACGGGCACGCCGGCGAAAATATGCTCGACCGGGGAACAGAAGGCGCTGCTGATCAGCATCGTGTTGGCCGGCACCCGGATGCAGGCGGCGATACGCGGCGCCGTCCCGCTGCTGTTTCTCGACGAGGTGACCGCCCATCTCGACGAGGGCCACCGCCACGCCCTGTTCGAGGAGATATCCTTCCTCGGCGTTCAGGCGTGGCTCACCGGCACCGACCGGTCCCTGTTCGCGCCGCTCGGCGACCGGGCCCAGTATTTCGACGTCGCCGATGCGCACGTCTCGCCCGCCGGTGTGCCCCAATAGGCGTTCGCGAAGAACCGGCTAATACCCTCACTTAGGACATTGGTAAGCCCATGAGCAGACAGGCCAAGAAACGCAAGGATACGGGTACGGCGGAAGCCTACGGCGCCGAATCGATCAAGGTGCTGCGCGGACTCGAAGCCGTGCGCAAACGTCCCGGCATGTATATCGGCGATACCGACGACGGTTCGGGATTGCACCGCTTGATCTACGAAGTCGTGGACAACGCCATCGACGAGGCGATGGCGGGCTATTGCGACCGCGTCGATGTGGTGCTGAACGTCGACGGCTCGGTCACCGTCACCGACAATGGCCGCGGCATCCCGGTCGATACCCACGCCGAGGAAAAGGTCTCGGCGGCCCAGGTGATCATGACCCATCTCCATGCCGGGGGAAAATTCGACCAGAACGTATACAAGGTCTCCGGCGGCCTGCACGGGGTCGGYGTGTCGGTCGTCAACGCGCTYRCCGAGACGCTGGWTCTGCGTATCTGGCGCGACGGCAAGGAAYATTTCATGCGCTTTCAYCTTGGCGAGCCCGAAGCGCCGCTCAAGGTCGTCGGCGACGCGCCGGTGGACGAAAACGGGCCRCGCAGAGGCACCGAGATTACCTTCCTGCCGTCGAAGAAGACCTTCACCGCCACCGATTTCGATTTCGCCACCATCGAGCACCGCCTGCGCGAACTGGCCTTCCTGAATTCCGGYGTTKCCCTGCGATTGACCGATGCCCGSGAGATCGACGCCCGAACCGTCGAGATGCATTACGAGGGCGGCATCGACGCCTTCGTCGGCTATCTCGACCGCGCCAAGACCGCCTTGCACGAACCGCGCGTCAACATCATGGGCGAACGCAACGGCATCATCGTCGAGGCCGTGCTCGAATGGACCGACAGTTATCACGAGTCCGTGCTGTGCTWCRSCA
>LKGT01001533.1_pt1 | contig 36331 bp, 38 predicted proteins | sample 503861 | NCBI WGS metagenome assembly LKGT01 (sample SAMN04113194, study PRJNA297058) | marine sediment metagenome | biome: marine benthic biome; feature: marine benthic feature; material: marine sediment; isolation source: sediment sample collected at the water-sediment interface from the South......
TTGGCCTTGAGGACTCGAGACGACTCCGACAAGAACGCGTCAATGTCATAGAGGTGCTCCACAACGGATCTCGTCACTACGATGTCAAGTGAGGCGGTGCGAAACGGAAGCGGCTTGCCGGCGTCCGCCACGACAGCGTGGTCTATGGCTTGGTTGACTCGAAGCTCGCTCTCCGAAATGTCGAGACCGATGGTCGTGGTCCGCAGCTCCGGCCGCCGGTGGTTCGCGAACGGACTGAGGCGGCCCCCACCGACATCCAACACGACCTGAAACGCCCGAGAATTCATAAGTCGAGCGGCGGTTAGTTCATGTAAATAGAGCAGACTACGGGTGAACTCATCGGGCAGAAGATCTTCAATTCGATAGCCACGGTTTACTACACCATTTCCTGACCATTGAAGGTTTAAGTCGACAAACCCTTCTTCAGATTCTCGACACGGCTGAATCGTTTATGTCCGTCGGCGAACGCGAGATCAAAAAAGTGCCGTTGTTACGCGGCAAGACAGTTGTGAACCTATTTTTTGAATCAAGCACACGCACACGTACGACCTTCGAAATAGCTGCCAAACGCCTGTCGGCTGATGTAATCAACGTCGATACAAGGGTATCTGCCACCAACAAAGGTGAAAGCCTGCTCGATACCATTCGAAATCTAGAAGCCATGCACACCGACCTGTTCGTGATACGCCATAGCAAGAGCGGCGCCGCGTATCTTGTAGCCCAGCACGTACCGCCGCATGTACGGATCATTAACGCCGGCGATGGCAGTCATGCGCATCCGACACAGGCGATGCTAGATATGTTCACGATTCGGCGCTACAAAGGCTCGTTTGAAAATCTCAAGGTGGCGATTGTCGGCGATATTCTGCATTCGCGTGTCGCACGCTCGCAGACGCATGCGCTAACAACCTTGGGAGTGCCAGAAGTGCGAGTGATTGCCCCGCGGACCCTGCTACCAACAGCGGTAGAACGCTTAGGTGTGCATGCCTATACCGATATGCGCGCAGGACTTGAAGGTGTCGACGTCATCATTATGTTGCGCTTACAACGTGAGCGCATGCAAGGCGCGCGAATTCCTAGCGAGCAAGAGTTCTTCAACCTTTACGGGCTCACTGCCGACAAGCTTCGCCTGGCCAATAAAGATGCCATCGTCATGCATCCGGGACCCATGAACCGTGGTCTCGAGATAGATTCGGCGGTTGCCGATGGGCCGCAGTCGGTAATTCTGCCGCAGGTCACTAACGGTATCGCGGTACGTATGGCGGTGATGGCAATCATCATGGCCGGCAAAGCCAAACTGGAAAAACCCGAGCAGTCTTCGATCAGGAAACATGCCTAATGGGCCTTGCGATCCAAGGTGGCCGCTTCATCGACCCCGCCAATAACGTTGATGGAAAGAGGGATATTTTTATCAGTGATGATGGTTTCGTGGTAGCGGTCGGAAAGAAGCCTGACAATTTCGAGATTACCAGAACCATAGACGCCGTTGGCAAGGTTGTATGTCCGGGCTTGGTCGATCTGCGGGCTCGGCTGCGCGAGCCTGGCCTCGAATACAAAGCGACGATTGAAAGCGAAGCACGGGCGGCCGTCTCAGCCGGCATCACAACGTTGTGCTGCCCGCCCGATACTGATCCGGTGATCGATACGCCGGCTATGGCGCAAATGATTCAACATCGGGCCTGGCGTTTTGAACTCGCATTTATTCATCCTTTGGGCGCACTAACGCGTGGGCTGGAAGGTGAAGCGTTGACCGACATGGAGGCGCTAGCCGAGGCCGGTTGTGTGGGATTTACTAATGCGCTAAGGCCCATCACAAATACACTGGTCATGCGCCGGGCAATGGAGTATGCGACGAGCTTTGACCTGACGGTTTTTTTGCATTCAGATGATCCATGGTTGCACGGCGACGGTTGTGTACATGAAGGTGAAGTCGGTACCAGGTTGGGCCTGCCCGGTATTCCCGAGGCAGCCGAAACCGTTGGCGTTGCCCGAGATTTGGCGTTGATCGAACAAACCGGGGTGCAGGCCCATTTTTGTCAACTGTCGAGTAGCCGTGCGTTAGATATGGTGGCAGAGGCGCAAAACCGCGGTTTACCGGTTACGGCTGACGTCACGGCGCATCATCTGCATCTCACCGAGCACGACATTGGATTCTTTAACACGCAATGCCACGTACTTCCTCCATTGCGGAGTTCGCGCGACCGCGAGGCCTTGCGACAGGCGTTAAGAAGTGGCGTGGTCTCCGCCGTCTGTTCCGATCACCAACCCCACGAACCGGATGCCAAGCTTGCACCGTTTAGTGATTCGGCCCCCGGCATCTCGGGTCTGGAGACCCTGCTGCCATTAGTGTTGAAGCTGGTCGATGAAAAGGTGCTGTCATTAAGCGAAGCCATCGCCAGCATCACCTGTCGGCCGGCCGATATCCTTGGTGTCGACAGTGGGCACCTGGACATCGATGCGACCGCCGATATCTGTATCTTCGACCCGGACAGTTGGTGGAGCTTATCCGAAGATAAGATCGTCAGCCGCGGCTTGAATACACCCTTCTTGGGATGGGAATTCTGTGGTCGCGTGACGCATACCTTGGTGGGTGGACAGGTAGTTTTCGACCTGGAAAACGGCGGTAAGGCCTAAGGCCATATTTGTGTCGGCTACGCCGACAACATACTAACGGAGTGCCGGCTCGGCAACCGCTCCGGCAACTGCTCCTGCGTTGCTCTCGACCGCTGTTCCCGACGCGGTCTACCTTCTCCTTCCCTGGAGTCGTAACTTCCAGCATCCCTGCCGGTCGCCTGCGTTGCTCTAGCTCCTGCATCCCTGCAGTTGTCCTCCATCTGACCGCCAGGGATGGTGGAAATGCAAACGGATTGTAGGAACAATCCTAGCCATGGAGTCGTGTGCTTCGCGGCACCTGCACGTCCAGGTGCAATGGAGGAAATGCAAAGGGATTGTGGGCCGCTTCTGCGCTTCCTTGCGTCCGCGGCATTAGTGTGTCTGACCTCCAGGAACGGAGGAAATGCAGAGGGATTGTAGGAACAATCCCCGCCATGCACGTCAGAACAATCCCTGCCATGCACGTCACCGTAGGCGACAATCATTTTGACCGGGGCGCCGGCCCGGCGAAAGGCGCAAAAAAGACTTACGGTTCACGCCTTACCGCGGCAAACCCGACAAATTGCTTCGTCCTGAGGCCCGCTAGCGTCTAACTGGGTGAAAAACAACAAAACTGGTCTTGCCTCACCTTATCAGGAAGTTTACCTTACATTGACATCGATTACGCAGCGGGGCTCCAGAATTGAAACCGCGGGGGGTATTAGAATGAAATTCTTGCTAAAGGATAAGAGGAAGTTCAACTGGGTGGTGCTGATGCTGCTTGGCATGATTATGATAATCGGCGCGGTAGTCTTCTTACTTTAGACGCCAAAGCGGGCAGGTGACACACCCTAGTCGGGGGCAGGTGTTGTTCGGGTTAGATAAGGAACGTTCTTAGCACTACCCTTCTCTGAGCACCATAGCTCATATTGCTTTTTCTTGGAATGCTCATTCGTGACTGGTCTGTCATGAATGCCGTCAAGTCCTGCAGTACCCTCACGCCTCTAGTCCTGGCCCATGCCGTCTTTGCCGCTGCATTTGCCGGATGACAGCGTAGCCGTTACCGCAATCTGATGAATAAATGTCGCTAAGAACTGGTTGCTGGATCCGCCCATTATGACATCGGCAGAGGCTAGTATGACTGCAGCCAATCGTGACTCCATGTAGAAGCTCGTCGGAACGTGCTAGTCGTGCACCGACATAACCTGCGAGACTCAAAACTTCAGCTCAACGATCACGACCCTAGGATAGGGAGGGGTTGGCTTAATCGCGCGCACGCTGCCACCACACCGAAGTCCCGTCCAACCGAAAACGCCGGCAGAAAGCCGCCCTAGGCGCACCCGGGGTACCCCGCCCCCAGATAACTTGGCTTGGTCTTTGCATGCCTCTACAGCTATTTTCTTCGTATTGGCCGCAACCGTAGAACTGCTCAACACCAGTCGGATTCGCGTTGGCGCTGGGCGCAGTCCAGGTGGGTGCCAGCCGTCGAGACAGGGTGTGTAGCAATGAAGCACAAAAAGCCGGCAATCGCAGGCTACCCAGGGCCGGATGGGTCAACGGGGCAGGGGTATATCCAGCAAGATTGCCCCGCTACCGGCTGTGAGGAATCTGACCTACGCCAAGGACCCAGCCAGCGCAAAGAAGACGAACAATACGCCGCACTGAAGGCAAAGCTCAAATCAATCCAAGCTTTGATAGAAACCGTGGCGCGGAAGGTCAGCGTATCGGCAAGGGGTATTGTAAAAACAGGTTTCTGGAAAACAACCTGGTTCATTGGGCTGGCGGTTACCCTGTGCTTTGTCCTCGCTACAGACACGGATCCACTACGTCGCCTCGAGTGGAAGGCTTATGACCTGGGCATGCGATCTTCCTCCGTACGTCCCGCCAATGAAAAGGTCGTGGTGATTGCGATAGACGACGCCTCACTTGACAAGTTTGGGCCATGGCCATGGTCACGCGACATCCTTGCCGAGGTCAACACCCGTCTGGCAGCTGCACGCCCGGCAGTTATCGGCTACACGCTTTCTTTTGAGTTACCCCACAACCAACGTGGGCTTACCGTTCTGCGAGAACTACGTAAAACCCACAGGAAGGCGCTTGGTAAAAGAGCAAGCTTGCTGCTTCGGAAGGTGGTGACGCGGCTGGACACCGATAAAAGCTTAGCAGCGAGCTTCAAAAGAGCAGGCAATGTGGTGCTCGCCATCCCATACCACTCCGTGGACAAACCAACTTCTTCCGTGCCCGACTTGCCAAAGTCGCTGCGCACACATTTCTTGGACGACGTTAGGGGTCGCACAGATACATCTCTTAATGACTGGCTGAGATTCATGCATCCCAATCGCGAATTTGTCGTCGACGAGCTGTATACGCCGCTCTCCGTAATCGGGCGCTCGGCCATCGGGCTAAGCCTAGGGACGGAGCACCTGCAATCGCACGATAGCGTAAAAACTATGCCTCTGGTTCTGTCGTATGGTGACCAATATCTTCCTTCGTTTCCTTTGCTCATGACCGCCCACAGCTTGGGGTTGAGGCGCACCGATATTCAAGTAGAGTTGGCCAATAGCGTGAAGCTAGGCGAAAACCCCATTGCTGTCGATTCGAGCTTGCAGGCCTATCCTTTCTTTTACAAGACACGGGACGGCGAGTCCCCGTTCAAGGTGTTTTCCTTTGCTGACGTGAGGCAAAAGAAAATCGCACCGACTGCTTTTCGCAATAAAACCGTTCTGATTGGTTTCACCGCGCCGCGGCTAGCGCGACCCGTGCAAACACCGATCGGAGAGCCAATGGCGCCAGTGATGGTGATGGCACATACCATATCGAACCTGTTAAACGGTGACCTGTATCGCGTGCCGAAGTGGGGTACTTTAGCGCGGCTCGCCGGTTTTATGGTTGTGGCTTTTTATCTTATGTTCGTGCTAACCCGATTCCGGATCAGCACCGGCCTGGCACTCACTGCCTTGTTGCTGATCGCGCTCCTCAATGTGGAGTTCATCTTGATGACGTCGAAATCCATCTGGGTACCGTTGATGGTCCCAGCCGTGGCGCTCGTGTTCGGGCAATTGGTACTGGCTCGTAAACGGTTTGTGGACGACTCATTGCACCATTACAAGATGCAGTTGTCCGAAACCGACCGCATGCTGGGCCAGTTGTTCCAGTCGCAGGGAAGGCTCGACATGGCGTTTACAAAGTTTCGCCAGTGCATAGCAGATGACAGTTTGCTGGAACAGTTATATAGCTTGGGTCTGGATTACGAGCGCAAACGGCAATACAACAAAGCCGCCGAAGCCTTCCGGTACATAAAGACACATACCCCTCAGTTCCGTGACTGTGATGAGCACATACAACGCAACAGTGAATTGGATAACGTTTTGGTTTCGGGCAGGGATAGTAGCAAGAGCGCCGCCGCAACGTTGGTTCTTAGTGATGGCGATATCCAGAAACCGATGCTGGGTCGCTACCAGTTGGAAAAAGAATTGGGCAAAGGGGAGATGGGCACGGTTTACCTGGGCACCGACCCGAAGATCGGGCGGACGGTTGCCATTAAAACGATGGAGCTATGGCAGGGGTTTGAGGGCGAACAGTTGGAGGAGATAAAGCAGCGCTTCTTCCGTGAGGCAGAAACCGTCGGTCGCCTTAATCATCCCAATATCGTGACTGTCTACGATGTGGGTGAGGAACAAGACCTCGCCTACATCGCCATGGACTATTTACAGGGTAAGGACTTGTCGGCCTATTGTAAGCCCGACAGTTTGCTGCCCATAGCTAGCATACTCGAGATTGCCATACAGGTGGCCGAGGCGCTGGAATACGCACATGGCCAAAACGTCGTGCACCGCGACATCAAGCCTGCCAATATTATTTATGACCGTAGAGGAAAGACGGCTGCCACCATAACGGATTTCGGCGTCGCCTGCTTGACCGATAACAGCAAAACCAAGACGGGCACTATCCTAGGATCGCCATCTTACATGTCGCCCGAGCAGCTGGCCGGCAAAAAAGTGGACGGGCGCTCGGATCTGTTCTCCCTCGGCGTGACTTTGTATGAGCTGTTGACAGGGGAGTTGCCTTTTTCCGGCGACTCGCTCTCCAGCCTCGTGTACCAGATTGTCAACGAAAAGCATCCGGATGTGCGTAAGCGTCGATCCGATCTGCCGTCGTGTGTGAGTTCGATCATCAATAGGGCACTGTATAAGGACGTAGAAAAGCGTTACCAGAGCGGCGAGCAGATGGCCAAGTCTATACGACGCTGTCGCAAACAAGTTGAAGAAGTATAAGTATTGGCGAAAAGATCGGGTCGCTTAGGGGAGAGATGCAAGAGGTCATCCCTCAGGATGTCCAGTAGCATTTCGCGCCGATCAATGATTGCACTACTCGGTCACACGGCGCCACACCGAAGAACCGCCAAACCAAGAAAATCCGATATAGCCTCGTACTTTTAGCGCACCGTTCTTCGTCAATCGTAGATTGCTGCGGTAGGTCTTGCCGTTACGTGGATTGTATATCCGGCCATTACGCCATATGCGCTCTTCGAAAAGGAAATTGGTCATAAGCTCTAACCCAATCAAGGGACGGTTACGTAGTGACGCATCCGGGTTGTTCCGGTCTACGCGTGGCTGGCCGGCTGTACCATCAACTTCTCGCAGTTCATAGTTCGGTTTCTTCAGCCCCGCAATCCGACCGAAGTAAAGTTTGCCTTTCTTGTATATTTCTATGTGAGAATCACCGCCGACGGTAATCCAAAGGCCGATGATGTCATCCGCATCTTGTGCGAACGCTGCCGCAGCAAGGGCGGCATATGAAACGCAGACGAACACCCACATCAGCTTTTTCGTTGCGGCAACTCTATTTGTTCAGTTTTGTATCGATAGTTGTCCTTATAACCCGAATGTTCGGTGCCAAGCCAGCATGCTGATGGATTTCGGAATCCATCAGCATTCAGCAATAAATCAGTGCATTCGAACGGCAGGATATGTGCATAGGCGTCGGGACATTCCGCTCGATTCCGGAGGCTCGTCCGGCGCCGTGAAACTACACCCTATCTTGAAACTGAGACTTGTCAGTAGTGAGCTGCTTACTCCTGGTCTTTCTCAACTTGCTGTGGTCTACGACAGAAAACTCGATAATCGTGTTGCCGGACCAGCCAAGCAAATAGAGTTTGCCAAAGTCTAAATTCATCGGGAGTACGTCGGTAATCACAAAATCTTCCAGCAACGATAAGTCTTCCCGTGATCTGAAGGTGCCGTAATCGTCAAACACAATAACCAGGGTGGCGAGTTTGCCGTATGGTCTATCTGCCTTTGCTCTCGCTGCCTTAGCAATTAACTCCAATCCCTTATTTAGCAAAATAACGTGTAGCAGTGTTTCGCCGTCGTCCGCTGACTTGCTTTTGTGGTCTCTTCGGTCTCTTTGCGTAAACCTACTAAATGTGAATGCGTGCTCTTCGTCTGGAAGATACAGCCTTCGCAGGTAGGCCTCATAACTGAGAATGGCACGGGCAAAAACAATACTTCGCACCCGAAGTGGTCGTCTACGATAGTCAACGATTACGGCGTCGCAGTCGTCGTCGCTCAGATTTGGCTTGCAGACAACGTCTATACGGTTGTTGAACAAATGTCTTACGAGAAAGCTTAAACTATAAATCTCGTCCACGAAGCATCTTGCTAGTCCCTGCCGCTCTACCAGGTATCTTCGACCTTCTTTCGTGTTTTTGAAAAGTTTGTTCTTTCGCTCGACCCATCGCACGAGCTCTTCTGGGGTTCGCTCCATTTCACAATCGACTAAAGACAGTATCTTTGCTGGTTCCATAACTATTAACTACCTAACAGACTTGAAACATGCCCTGTCAATACTACGCCGACATCCTTGCTCCGCACTCCGTAACTGATCTTTCTACTACATTAACCCGATTCGCTGTTGGGTCTGCGCCTGGCGCTCTCGATGGAATTCCTTCATGGCCGCATAGACCGGGCCATGTTGAGCTGATAAAACCCTAAACCACCCTTACGCAGCTCGAAATGGTGAATCGAGCCTAATTCGAATTGCGCCCAGCATGCCCTCACCACCAAGGTCGAGAATATCGGGAAAGATAAATACAAGTGCGCCAACAGCAGAGATGGGGAGTGCCAGAACAGTTGCGAGCATAAACCGCAATTGCCTGTGTTGCTGTTTGGAAAGGGAATAACTGCGCTTGCGCATCACAAGCGCTTTTGCCGGGGACACCATAATACCTATGCCGCGTAGTCGGGAACGTCCATACTGCCACCACTTACGAGCACAACCACGGGAGGGTAGTCCCGCCCTCTTGGGTGTGCCTAGATAATTATAGACGGCCGAAAAAAGTAATTTAGTTTCCTACACTTGCAGGCCGTGTCGGCCATCCTTAAGCGCTATTAGTTCGACCAGCTCGAGCTTCTTCCAGGCTATAGTGCCTCGCCGCCAACCGTGTGACGTAGACCATTACGGCTATCGAAAAAACCAGGCTGATAGCGGCCAGCGTGTCGCGTAGCGGTACAAACTCACTGGCACCGCCGAGGACTTTTACTACATCAGTTGCCACACACCCGCAGTAAACCGTAAGGATCCAGGCCGGGATCATGCAACGACTGGCAAGCAGATAGGGCCAAAGCCGCACTTTTGTCATCGCCATGGCATAGCCCATGATTGCAGGATTAACGGGAAGTAGCCTCAATAGACAAAGCAAGCGAAGACCACCCTCATTAACCACACTCTCGAGTGCCCCGAGTCTCGGGTATGCGCTTAGCCAATGTTGTGCTGGGCCGTGCAGAAAGCTTCTGGCAATAAAGAAAACCAGAGTTGCACAAAGTAGGCCGGCGACACAGAGCGAAATGCTTCACTATACAAAACCGAAAAGACTCCCAGCTGCGATTCCGAAGATCGCCTCTGGAATAACCACGGTCATCGCAACTGTGGATATAAAGATGAATGCAAGAATTCCCCAGTCACGATTCACGGCAAGCCAGCTTTCGGTGGTCGCCAGCGCACTGTCCAGATTATTCGAGTCGATGAGCGCGGCGATGATCATGAGCAACAGGACGATCACTAACACCGACAAGAAGACCCAAGAATATCGCATGGTAAACCAACACACAGATGTCTTCTTAGCAATGTTCATCAGCACTGAACGCATGAATACCTTCCAAACATCAGGTGTGTGCGCCTATTCCTCTTGTACCAGACCATTTTCTTTCAACTTTCGCGCTATTCGTCCACCTAGTTCCATGCCCCATTGACGACCTACCATCGTCGACTCCTCGGTGAGCACAGGTAACTTGCTCACCAGCTTTTGACCAGCTGGCGTCCTGGTAGAACGCAATCATTGATTCCATTTCTGCCACCGTGAAGTGTCTGGCGTAGACCGGCACCACTAGGCGATTAAGGTCGTCTGGATCCACCTCCGCCATAAAGTCTTGCCAGAACTTATCCGGGACATCGGGCAGGATTCGTCGCTTCACATCGATCATCTGGTTCATCATACGAATGCCGAGTTCACCTGCACCTGTCACTCTCAACAGCTCGTGAGCAGCTTGCGCTACATCACGCTTTACATCGCCCGACGCCGAAATGCCGGCAGATACGACACATAAGACGATCGCAGTAAGTAGTGGGGAATCTCACGGGGAAACTCCTTTTGGGTAGCTAAAGCAGATGCAAGACTCCGCCCTCACGTCCCAGCGTCCCGGGGCAAGATCTGATCAATAATAGTTAGACCATTTCTAGGCAGATTTTATAGGGATGCCTGGCCCTAGGCGGGATCTGGTGCCTACCTGGTGGCCACACTACTGAAAATAGCGAATATAGACAGCTACTTCGGCGGTAGCCACTAGATTCACCAAGGCATGCATCGCAATGGACGTATATATAGATCCGGTCGCCAGGCGCGCGCCGCCGAGGATCAGGCCGAGGATAAACACAGTGCTGATCTCGTAGGGGCCATACTGCAGATGGATCACCGCCCACAGCAGCGACGTGATTACCACCGCCCCAGTGGCGCCTAGGCGCGTGTATCGAATGCCCTCGAACAGAAACCCACGAAAAAACAGTTCCTCCGCTAGCGGCGCGGCGATAACAATCGCCAGCCACAGAAGCGGGACAAAGTAAGCAGTCACATAGGCGCGAAGCATAAACTCCGGGATAACAGCTCTATCCAACAGATACGCCAGACCGTCCCAAGCGACAGCGAACACTAAGGCAACGCCTACCCAAGTACACAGCGTCTTCGCGCTTACAGGATATAAGTGTAGGTACTCTCGTAGCGTCGTACCTTTTCGCAGTGATGCGAATAGAGCGATGAGCCCAACTGTCGTCACCGTAGTTGCGCATGTCACGATTGCTATCAGGAATCCGTTCGTTTGCAGGGAAATCGAAAATTCTTCGAAATCTAGATCTGGATTATTGTTTTGCGCGATCACGGTAAACAGACCGGTACCCAAGATCTGAACCAACAGAAAGCACGTAATAATGACCAGACTGAAGCCGATAGTCGCCCATATGCCCCATGGGGCAAAACTGGGTTCGTGTTCACTCATGAATGATCAATCTCAACGCTATCAGCGCACGCCGTCTACCACTCGTTGTATCTTTGTTCCGTGTAGACCTAACTTCTTCCTGCCAGATGTTTGATCATGGCCATCACCGCAACCATCTGAGGGCCTGCCTTGTTGTAATAGTCAGCGCTATCATAACCCCACCAATCCCAACAGCCGTTTGGGTTGGTCCATCGTGCTGGCACCAGCTGCGGGTAGAGTACGATGATATTGTTCATAGCAGCCCATTCGTTGTAACCCGCGTGCATGTAAAACAGATCTCCGAGCATGCTGGTCGTCTGTTGGCAACCATGAAACACGACGTGAACTCGGCATAACCCGCCCTCGCTGCACGATTTCGGCACATATGCGTAGCCTTTTTCACTCAGACTATGGCTTTTGGGGTTTCTGATAAACCTCGCCTGAGAAAACTCGATGATTTCACCTGAACCCATGGGTGAGCGGTGTCGAGGATTCAGCTTGCCATAGATATGGCGCAAGATGGCGCCGGCTTGGTCGTAGTCACAATTGTTGATAAAAGGTGATGTCGTTTTCTCGCAGGCACTGCCATAGCCAGCCGTTATCATGGCGTGGCCGGCGTGTATGCGTTCGACGTATTGGATGTTTTCTATTGGTACGCCGGCAAGTTCGTAAAACGATTTCGTCTGCGCCACCACCGATGGCCTCACCGATTTGTCCTCCGTGCCGCTGAAAATATAAACTTTGTCGTCTCTTAGGTGATCTAGGTCATCGATTTGTTGCCGACGGGCGAATCGTCGGGCATGGGCTACTAGTTTGGCTGCCCTCGGTTTGCTGGCCCAGAACGAAGGGTTCGTACACTGACCCAGATAAAACCATAACGCGAACCAATGTCCTTGGGTGCAATAGTAAGGACCGCCAGCAATAACGCCGACACCAGAGATCGTTGATGAGAATGCCACATGGAATTGGGTCGCCACAAAGCCCCCCGACGAAAACCCCGAGACCGACGTTTGCTGGAGATCTACATTGTATGCTGGCAATTCCTTTTCGACGGCAACGGCCAAGCTGGCGAAGGTCACCAGCATGGCCATCGCAACGCGAACTAGGACTACCCTCACAACTGATCAACGTCTATCGCGCATTCTCCTCGGCGGCAATGCGCAACATGGCATCGAGGCTACGGTCGACATCGGCTTCAGTGGTGGCCCAAGAAGACACGCTAATACGCATCGCAACATATCCCTGCCATACCGTGCCCCCACACCAACAGGTACCATCCTCCTGCAGTCGAGCAATTACCCGGTGCGTTGTTTCCTCATCCCCAAAGGAGACCAGTACCTGGTTGATCACAACCTCGTTGAGGACTTCGTAGCCAGCTTCGGTCAGACCCTTGGCAAAGCGCGCCGCCTGTTTACAGCTACGTTCGATGAGCTCGGCCAACCCGGAGCGACCGAGCGACAACAGCGCCGCCCATATCTCGACGCCGCGCGCACGCCGCGACATCTCGGGCGTGTTGTGACGCGGCGGGGGTTCTGTGTTTCGTACCAGGTAGGGGGCACTGCCTGTCATGGCCGCACGCAGGGGTTCCGCGTCGCGGCAAATCGCGACGCCGCTATCGTAAGGAACATTGAGCCATTTGTGTCCATCCAGGGCCCATGAGTCAGCGTTTGCGAAAGGACGGGCAAGGTGCGATCGTTCAGGTGCTGCTGCCGCCCACAACCCGAATGCGCCGTCCACATGTACCCACGCGCCAACCTCATGGGCACGCGCGCAGATTTCTTCCGCTGGATCAAACGCACCGGTGTTTACGTTCCCTGCCTGGATGCACACAATTGTGGAAACCGGCAGTTGTGGCAATGTGTCGGCGCGCATTCTTCCTTGCCCATCTACCGGGACGCGTAAGACGCGCTCACGCCCCAGACCCAAGAGACTAAGCGCCTTTAGCAGGCTAACATGTACTTCTTCACCCACCACCACTGTGACGGGCGGCGCATCAAACAGTCCCTGCGCATCGACATCCCATCCCCGTTTCTGCAAGATCGCATGTCGGGCGGCTGCCAAGCCAGAAAAATTCGCCATCGTCGCCCCGGTCACAAATGCGACGTTGGCCTCACGCGGCAGGCCAAGCACATCGACCAACCAACGCTGGGTGATCTCTTCGATCGCCAACCCGATCGGCGACATCACGGCCGACGCGGCATTCTGATCCCAGGCGCCTGCGAGCCAGTTGGCGGCCAATGCAGCGGGCAACACGCCGCCGGTTACGAACCCGAAGTAACGCCCACCCGCAGTAGCGACGGTGGCGCCGGATCCGACMTCATCAAGCAYGCGGATCACATCTGCCGGGTCMGTSGGTGCGTCTGGCAGCGGCACATCCAACTCCGTCAGGCGYGCRAGCGATTCCGGTGACGCGCTCACACCACGCGCATCCAACYCCTCAAGATAAYGACTCGCGCGTTCGGCCGCCGCCTTAAGTAGATCGTTCATGCCGTCGTGGCCACCGCTCATGATCGTAAATACGAGGCGCCGTTTACGTCGATGATGCCCCCAGTCAAGAATTCAGATCCGTCCGACGCCAAGAACAAAACGGTGTGCGCCACCTCCTCCGGTCTAGCCACACGTCCGAGGGGACTTTGGTTACGAATCTCGTCTCCCCTGGGCCCCGCCAATGACTCCGCCGCCATATCAGTATCAACAAACCCAGGTGCAACGGCGTACACAAATATATTGTGCGGCGCTAGCGCTTTGGCCATGGATTGACTGAAGGCGTTCAATCCCGCCTTGCTGGCACCATAAGCCGGTGCTTGTGGTTCGCCCCTGAACGCCCCGCGCGAAGAAACATTTATAATTCGCCCACCTCCTTGCTTCATCATGTGCTCAACAACACAAAAAGTCAGATTGGCGGGCCCATCCAGATTTACCGCTAGTGTCTCACGCCATAGATTGCGCCATTGTTCGTAAGATGCCTCCGACACGATATGTGTTCTGAAGATACCCGCGTTGTTTACGAGAATATCGATCCGACCCATTTTGGCAATGGCTGCATTAACGAAGTCCCGTGTCGCCTCAGGGTCTTTGATGTCTGCTTGCAGGACTATATGGCCATCGCCTCGCAATAGATCCAGGGTTTCGGTCGCGTTAACCTCACCTTTGTGATAGTGCACGACAACACGTGCGCCGTTGGCAGCAAACTGTTGAGCGATGGCGCGACCGATGCCACGAGAAGCGCCGGTCACGACGACTGTTTTTCCGGAAAAATCCATCGGCCCGTTCTCGCTCATGTGTTCTACGTTATCTCTTACCGGCCGGTAATCCGAACGTCAACAACAACCCGAACAGGGTAAGGCCGCTAAATATAATCAGTGTCCAACCAGGAATACTCAACCCCAGAAACGTCCAGACGACTTCGGCACAATCACCGCTACCACGCAATACAAGCCTTATAGTCTTAGTAATAGGAAAGGCTTGTAGCATGTAATCAAGATCGACACCGCATTCGGGTACTTGGTCGGCCGGTAGATTCTGTAACCACACATGCCGACCAGCGACGGCCGCACCGAGCCCAGCCATCAAGGCGACAAGCACACCATATATGCGACGACCAAAACTATGTGGATTGTGAATCGCAGCTACCAACAGCAACAGGCCGACGCCAAGTACGAATACACGCTGAAAAATACACAGCGGGCATGGTTCTAGGTCCATGACAAATTGAAAATACAACGCTGTCATCAGCAATGCTAGGCAAAACATAACCCCAAGCGCGAAAAGCGTGCGCGGCGACCGCAAAAGATTGTAAACCACTGACGATTCCATAACAGATTCCTATTTTATCGCCTCCGCGATCCACATAGTCTGATATAAGAAGGTCTCGGCGGTAATGTCTTCGGCCTCGGCTGCGGCTAAATCCAGATCACGCTGGCTCACCGCCCCCATTTCTAACAGAGAATCTGCTACCGTGGCAATGATCCCAAGCCAGTTCTGCAAGAATGCCCTACACCTTTCAGGTTCCCGGCCATGCGCGGTGATAACGTGAGGTGTAACGCGTAAATCTCGAAGACCCTGTCTTATCAGTAACGGGTACAGATTCAACGCTACCTCCGGTGAACCGCGGCCATCACCATACGCATAGTGAGTACGTGCACGGAAACACTTCATCAAATGTGTCTTATCTGGCCCACAATGGTAGCTGGCATCATGCGGCTCACTAATAATTATGCGCCCACCTGGCTTAGTGATTCGACACATCTCGGCTATCAGTGGAATCGGATCAGGTTGATGAATCAACACACAGCGGCAAAAGGTAGCGTCCACACAACCATCAGCGAGGCCAGTATTATCGCCACCGGCCGTACGGAACTCCGTATTCTTCAGGCCCATAGTGCAAGCCTGTTTGGCGGCCGCTTCGTTTTGTTTCGATTTTACATCGATGCCAACATAGCGTCCGCGAGCAACTTGCTTTGCGATCCAGAGATTGGCACCAACCCCACTGCCGATTTCGCAAACCACATCCGTCGACGAAAACTTTATGCCAGCCGTATCGCCGTAGAGCTCGCGCTGTCGATAGAGGCGTGCCTGTTCTTGTTCACTCGCCCCTAGGGAATAGAAGGGTGCTGCCATGGTCGAATAGTAAACGAAGTTCCCTACCCAGCGGCAGCTTTTGGCCTAGAGATCGTATGCGTGCTCGAACCGCGTATAATGATTGACGCACTCGCCGGCCCTAACCGTGAAGGCATTCCTATGATTGAGCCTGGTAATTCAACTGCCAGTCATTTGCTTCGATCGCGCCTGTTTCGTGTATGGTTAGCAGCGTGCGCGTTTATATATGCAGGCCTCGCGCATACTCAACCGATGGCACCGGTGCCCGCTGTTGACCTCAGCCGGCACAGTGTACCGCTAGATGCGATCTACTTTGACACCTTCCGCCGCGATATACGGGCGGTGCCGTTAACCTTAGCGTCGCACGGACTGATCGCACATTTGCGCGATGCGATTCCACCGTTGCACCATCCTAAGTATGAGTCGCGTACTGCCGCTGACTGGTTAACCAATGATGACATCGTTATCGGTTATGCGGCGGGCGATCAGGCATGGGCCTACCCAACCCGTATCCTCAATTTTCACGAGATCGTTAACGACACACTCGCCGGCGAACCCGTGCTGATCGCCTATTGTCCGCTGTGTGCAAGCGGCTTCGTCCTCAGCCGGCGACTGGACGATCGCGTGCTTACGTTTGGCAATACCAGCGCCCTGTACCAGTCCGACATGGTAATGCTGGACTATGAAACGGGCAGTTATTGGTGGCATGTCGCCGGCGAAGCCATCGTCGGTACACTCACCGGCGCCAGCTGGAGACCCTACCAGCAATCACAACAACATGGGAACAATGGCAAACCATATACCCACACACCAAAGTGCTGTCGCGTGACACGGGGCACCGTCGCCCTTATGAAAACCGTCCCTTTGCTCGGTATGCCGACATGCTTAATCGAGGTCGATTCGCATTTCCAGTCAGTGGCGCAGCAAGAGATGGACGCCTTTTACCCGCTACTACCGTTCTAGGCGTGAAGGTAGGCGACGCGGTACGGGCGTACCGTCTGGATGACACCGCCCCTAACGCCATTATGGATTCTCTCGGCGATCAACGACTCGTTGTGTTTACGGCGGGCGGCGGCACTGGCGGTGCTGCCTATAAGCCTGTCGCCAGAGGCCAAAAACTTACGTTTGTACTCCGTGAGGGTAAATACACCGATCAGGAAACCGGCAGCGTTTGGAATCTGGCAGGAACTGCAATCGATGGGTCACTCAAGGGTACGAACCTCATACCATTGCCGACAAAAACTTCTTTCTGGTTTGCCCTCGTCGCGGCGGAACCGGACATTACAGTTTACGAAGCGGTGTCGGGTCAGTGACCGACGGGAAACAAGTTTTATCTGATACCTATAAGAAAGCGCGGCGTGTCGTCGTAGCGATTGTCGGTGGCAGTGTCGTGGTTGTTGGAATCCTGATGATTGTTCTGCCTGGACCCGCCATCCTAGTCATTCCTGCTGGCCTCGCCATACTCGGTATTGAATTTACCTGGGCACGCCGCTGGTTACGCAAACTAAAAGCAAAGACACGAGAGACAATCGATTACTTTAATCGTGATCACGAATCTTCTAACAAATCCTCCCCTCCCTAACCAGCAAACTGCTTCGACAACTCGGTCGCTGATCCGGCAACTGCTCCTCGACCGCTGTTCCTAACGCGGTTCTACCTCCTCCATCCATGGAGTCGTGCGTTGCTCTACGGCGTCGCCAACCGCCGGAATCTCCATCGTTCCCTCACTCATTAATACCGCTGCCCCACCAACCTGAATCTTCGTGATTTCGCCGTCTTGCTTGAACACTTCAAGCTCGAGAATGCTCGGGCGTTGCATTTCAAGCCCCTGCTCTATGGTCCAGCGTGCATAGTCCTTATCAGCTTTGTCGCGCACGCCAAGATAACCGCCGAGTGCAGCGACGGCCGAGCCAGTGGCTGGGTCTTCGTCGACACCCAAGTTGGGGGCGAACATGCGCGCATGCAGGTCGGAACCCGGCAACTCGCCATCATAGGAAAAAACGAAGATGCTAGGCGCCCAATAGGAAGAAAGCACTGCCTCCCATAGTTCTCGTTTCATCCGCGCTCGTGCCACTGTTTGGCGATCGCGTAGCGGCACAAACAAGAATTGGGTTCCACATGACACCGCCTGCGGCGCATTGTCGGCGCCTAACAGATCAGACTCCGCTAGCGAGAGCATGGTGGCAAGTTCACTTGACGATGGCGGTGGTGGGCCAAACTCAGGCAACTTTGGTGCCGTCAGTTTCGCCGTTACCGGCGTTCCATTCACGAGCTCAATAGAGACGTCTACCGGACCTGCGCCCTCCTCGAAAACGATATTCACGGGATTGGCATCAAGCGCTAGCTCGCCGATCGCTGCCAGCACAACCGCCGTGCCCACCGTCGGATGCCCAGCGAACGGAAGTTCAGCCCCGGGCGTAAAGATGCGTAGACGACGAGTATTGGCCGAATCCTTGGGCGGAAAAACGAAAACAGTTTCGGAAATGTTGAATTCGCGTGCCACTGCCTGCATCTGCGCAGATTGAAGCTCACGCGCATCAGGAAACACTGCCACTTGATTGCCGCCAAAGGGACGATCGCTAAAGACATCGGCGGTGTAGTATTTATAACGCATCACTTGCTATTCACGTAGTTGGATATTTCAATCAGGTTTTGATCCGGATCTCTTATGTACACCGATTTGAGGGCGCCAATCGCGCCCGTTTTATCCACGGGTCCTTCGACGATATCGATGCCGCAATCACGCAAATGCTGCATCACTTGCTCTAGCGGCGTCTCCGTAATAAAACAAACGTCCGCTGAACCCGGTGTTGGCCGTAAGGCTCTGGGCTCAAACTCCTTGCCGGCTTGATGCAAGTTGATTTTTTGGCTGCCAAACGTCAACGCCGTGCGATTATCAGCAAACGTGACCACATCGGTGCCCAGTACCCGGGTGTAAAAATCACACGTCGCCTTGATATCGGCAACGGTGAAAACCACATGGTCCAGCCTATCGATCTTCATGCGTTCGCGCTCCGTCAACACGTAGTCGGAATAATCGATTCTATCGCAAACTTGAGACTGCATACGAATTTTGCACTACAATCGCGCAGTGTGGCTTCGCGCCCACGTCAGTGAGTCTCTTTGGGATCGGTTGATGATAAAGGTCGGAATTGTCGGTGCAAGCGGTTACATGGGGGGTGAGGCCTTGCGGGTGTTGCTCGATCACGCCGGCGTCAACGTCGCCTGGGGCACGAGCAGAACCCCTTCCCCGATTGAGGAGCACCACCCAAACCTGTACGGCACAGGGTTTGAGCTCATTCACCTCGATGATGCGACACCGTGTGACGTTGTCTTTCTCGCCCTGCCGACGACAGCATCCATCGAAGCCGCGGCAAAATTTCTTGACCAAGGTTGCAAGGTCATAGACCTAGGATCTGCCTTCCGCCTTTCGGACCGAGTGGTGTGGGAGTCGGTTTACGGACAGACTCACAGCGACTGGCCGTTGGCGCAAGAGGCTGTCTATGGCATTACCGAGCTGCATAAAGACGAAATTGCCAAGGCAAGGTTGGTGGCAAATCCGGGATGCTTTTCCTCAGCTGCTATCCTGGGACTGGCGCCATTGATCAAAGAAGGCCTGATCGACGAGAGCAAGATCGTCGTCGATGGTCTTTCAGGCACGGCTGGGGCTGGTGCCGAACTCTCGCGCGCCGCCCACCACCCCGAAATCGGCAACAATCTGATTCCTTATAATGTCGTTAATCACCGACATACATTTGAGATGGAACAGGAACTTTCAGCGTTGGCGGACAATAGGGTGCATGTGCACTTTACACCAACCTATGTCCCCATCGTTCGCGGTATTCTCGACGTGTGCCATGCATTCCCCAAGAAAACGATGTCGCGCGATGCCATCATCGAGATCTACCGCGAGTTTTACGCCAACGAACCCTTTATTGAAGTGTACGACCGCCCCAAGGATCCGAAAGCGTCCTGGCAGTACAAACCCTACCCGTGGGTCAGTACCGTGGCCGGCACGAACTATTGTTTCATCGGCGTAGACGTGGATGAGGCGCGTGGGCGTATCGTCGTATTCAGCGCGCTCGACAGCATCGGCAAGGGTGGTGCGCAAGTCGGTATTGAGAACATGAACCTGATGTTTGGTTTAGAGCGTACGACTGGACTCACACGGCGAGGCGCGCATCCAAACTAACCATCAGACCGGTGCCGTCATCAATAAGATATTACCCGTGTATTGTATCAATTTGTGCGGGACTACCGCGGCACGATCAACGGTCTTAAAACCGTTGCGTTCGTAGAGGCGCATAGCATCCGTGTTCTGCTCGAACACAAGCAGACTGAGCTCGTTGAATCCTCTGCCTTGTGCCTGGCTACGAGCGATAGTTAGCAGCTTCGCCCCCAGCCCTTGTCCTCAAAACTCTGGAAAAAATGCCATCGCGCAGATGTACCACGACCCCGGTGCCTCCAAACTATACGGCGCTAATACTTGATCCTCGACCGCTGTTCCGGCAACTCGGTCGCTGCTCCTCGACCGCTGTTCCAGACGCGGTTCTCGGCAACTGCTCTCGGCGCTGCTCTAACTCCTGTATCCCTGCAGTCGTACCTCCTCCATCTGACCTCCAGGCGACCGACAGGGATGTCGGAAATTAGGGCAATGCAAGGAGCGATTGCCGAGACGGCGGAAATGCAAAAGGAGTGTAGGCCGCTTCTGCGCATCCCTGCGCCCGCGGCATTAGTGCATCCATGCACGTCAGAACAATCCTAGCCGTGGAGTCGTGCGTTTCGGCTAGGCTCACCCACTTCATCAGCAATGAGAAAGGTCACCAGTACACCCATCACTTAGTCGTCTTGGCTTGCGACGATACAGTTTTTGTAGGTAAAAACGGTCCTGTCACTCGCGTAGCGGCGCTCACCAATCTCAATTGGGCTTAGCCCAGGATAGTCCACCTGCATCGTTGTCCAGGTATATTCAGCCACACCACCCGAAGCGATCTTGAGCAAGCGAGCAATATCGTAGCAATCCTCAATGGTTGCTGGTCTAAAGGGGGCTTCGACAATCATGGCGCTAGTTAGAGGTAATGCTCGTGTCGCCGTGGCATGCTCAATCGTAAAACCAGAACTCGATCTCGGACGTATCGACGTCAGTGCGTGCCGCATGCACGGTGCCAGCAGGGATTTTGTACCAATCACCGACCTTATATCGGTGTTCGACACCTTCTATGGTAATTATCATTTCCCCTTGCGTGATTACTCCCACGTTGTCGGTCTTGTGGGTATGTTCCTCCAGTGCCATACCCGCCGGATACGAAGCGAACAACACATCACAACCTTCGGCCGCAAGTTTGTAAGCATCAAATGGGCCCTCGAACGGGGGCAGGCTACGTAATTGTTCCGGAAAATGGGGCATTGTTGCTGTCCTCTTGGTTGAACTGATTGGGTCGCTATACCGGGGGCAACCGCGGCCAGTAGGCTGGATCACTGCCAACGCTGCAGAAACTCAGGGATTACTCGGTTCAAGTAATCTTCATAGTGTTGCGCTATAAATTCTTCGGCATCCCATGGACCATCAAGGCTGTCAATGCCCACAGGACCGGCCACATAGGCGGACGCATGATGCTCGTTGCCTTGTGCATCTATGACTAGCACCGATTCTTTTACATATAAACCAAGATCAACGTCCTCGAAATCATCTAAAAGTTCTGACAGTCCTTCGTCGAAGTCAGGGATCAAAATCCCAGACACCGAGGCACCGGACTCGGACACGATTGCCGGTATCGGTGGCCATCCTTCTTGCTTCAGGGTGTAGCACTGGTAGTTGGGCAGGCGCGCGCGCGTGGTCACAAACACCCTACCGGTTAGCGCCTCTAGCAATTTCGGGTGCGTCAACACCCCGTAGGTGAATAGCTTGAAGGCCATGGCGTAAAATGGGTCGTAGTCGTGTCTAAACCGACAAATGATACTGATACTGCCTCACAGGATATACCGTGCCACCTCTTCCTCATTCCATGCTATGCCGTGGCCAGCTGAGCTAGAAACCTTTGCATGCCCGCGTTCGATCGTCAGTGGTTCAAGCAGGATGGGATTGGCCCAATCCACGTATTCCAACCAGTGGCTGGTTGGCGTGACAGCGAGGAGATGTGCGCTTACCTCAGGGAATAAGTGACTCGACATCGGCAACCCAACCGGTTCGGCTAACGCCGCAGCTCGCAACCAACCGGTGATCCCGCCGATTTTCATCACATCAGGCATAAAGAAATCGCACGCGCCGACGGCCAGCGCTTGCGCCATATCGTGGGCTCCCCAGCAGTTTTCCCCTAACTGAATTGGTGTTCGCGCTTTGCTCCGAATTTGGGCATGACCCGTATAGTCATCGGCACGGGTGGGTTCCTCGATCCAACAAAGCCCCTCGTCATCCAGATGTAGGACGCGCTGCTGCGCTTCTGCGACGGATAGCGACTGATTAAAATCAGCCATCACCAAGATATTCGCAGCGACCGCGCCACGGATAGCACGAACCACCGAAACGTCAGCCGAGATCTCCGGGTAACCTAACCTCACCTTTATCGCGAGAAACCCCGGAGTTATTAGTTCTAACGCTTCGTCGGCCGCTCGCTCGCTGCCGATAATACCGAGGCCATTGCTATTGTATGCTGGTATGGGTTTCGCTTGGCCGCCGAGAAAACGTACCAACGGGAGTTGTGCCGCCTTCGCGAGGGCATCCCATGCCGCCATATCTATCCCGGCAAGCGCCATACCTACTAAGCCTTTCGTTCCCAGAAGGCAAAACTTTCCCTCAAGCTTTTGTCCGATGGCTAGCGGGGCGACAAGGTCGCCTTTGATCAATTCCTCAATCTCCTTCAGAAAGCGTACCATCGAGTCTAGCGCGAGTGGGGTATAGCAAAAAAGATAACTACAGCCCGTTAGACCTTCTTCAGTTTGAAGATCGATCAATACGAGCGGCGCTGTACTTATAAGCCCTCCACTTGTCTGCAAGGGCCGCTGCATCGGCACGTTTACCGCCCGCACACGCAGCGCCCGGATCGTGAGTTCTGTACCTTGAGGAGTCACGTTCATTGGAAGGGTGTTCTTTTCCTATGCCGAGCCAGTCAGTTTCCTGGTAAGTATGCCTGCCAGTAGTCCTGCTGTGAATCGATTGATGATAGGCTCAACCAATCCCATTGATATGCCCGTAAGCTTTATGAATGTGAGCGTTATTAGTAGCGTCAATATACTGGTCAGCACCACCACGATCTCATTTTTCTATAGCCGACGATCAACGCTGCCAGGATTGGCGGAATAGTCAATATCACGGGTGCTATTTGAGCGTTGTTCTCCGGCACTTTGAGTCCACCAAAGATAATGAGGGCTGCCTCCACACCCAAAGACAAGACCACATAGGTGATCGCAAAAACCTACGGTTTTCTAGTTAAGCGCCTATCACTTTATTCAACGTCTCCGGTCTACGATCTTCTGCTTTCCTACAAACAGCACGGCCGGACCCCGAGTGGCTGCTAGCAGACGAAACATGAACCTTTACGACCTCGTCAGCACACAGCTGGCTCAACTATCAGCACACACCTACCGCTCGTCGGGTCAGACTTCTGCTCAGATACGCCTAATTTATGATGGCGCCGGCAGGGCCACGATCGGCTTGAGCATCGCGGCGGCAATACCAACCAGGAGACACATCATGAAATCATGGAAGCGAATCAATATATTAGCAGTGATGTTGTCGCTGCTGTTGTTTACCGCGGGCGTGCTTGCCAGCGGGGAAATCAAGGACTCCCTGTTCCGAGAGGCAACGACCGCACGCCAAGCAGCCGAATCGGCGGGGGCGAAGCTATTTGCACCTAAGACTTATGGTAAGGCGATAAAACGCTATCAAAACGCCGAACGCAAGTTTAGCGGTGGTGGCAATATCGACACTATTCGCAGCGAATTAGCGGTGGCCACCGAGCTATTCCAAAATGCGGCTAAGGTGAGCACCTCAGCGTCAACTGAACTCGCGGCCGTTATGAAGACACGCACCGACGCCGAGAAAGTCGATGCCCCGAAATATGCAAAGGCATTGTGGCAACGGGCCGAGCAGATATTTGCAAAAGCAACAGCAGAATTTGAGCGTGGCGCAACTAAAGCTGCGAAACGAAAGGCAAGTGAAGCCGAGAAGATTTATCGGGATGCAGAACTGGCTACGATAAAGACCACGTATCTTAGCGACACCCGCGCACTGCTTCGTCAGGCCGAAAAACTCAAGGTACACAAGCACGCGCCCAAGACTCTACAGAGAGCAAAAGACAACTTGCTGGCAGCGGAAAAGGCGCTTAATGAAGACCGCTACGATCTAGATCGTCCACGCAGTTTGGCGCAACAGGCCAAGTATGAGGCAAAACACGCGATTTACTTGGCCCGGTTTATCGGTAGTGCTAAAGACAAGAAACTCAGCACCGAGGACGTAATCAGGGAGTGGGAGTTACCGATCGAAAGAATCGCGGCAGCGGCTGACATGCGTGCAGCGTTTGATGAGGGCTATGAAGCACCTACGAGGCAAATAATCGAATACATCGAAGATCAGCAGTCCAACTCGCAAAAACTTCGCCAAAATAATGGCGAACTACTGGTAGAGGTCGAGCAATTGCGACGTGTCGCCGAAGAGCACGGTCTGTTATCGCAACGTTTAGCCACTGAAACTCAAGTACGCTCGAAACTGGAGCAACAAGTCAGCATGCTAGAAACCGAGAACCAACAATTACAACTCGCACTCGGCGGCGCGACGGAAGAACAGGCGGCACTCTCAGGGGCTCGGACACAATTGGCACAAGAAGTAGGCGAACTGCAGTTACAACTCAAACAAATGCAGACTACGCTGGGTGGCATGTCAGAGGAACGAATTTCGCTGTCACAGCAGTTGGACGCCCACGCTCGAGTCCGCAAGCAGTTCGATGAGATCGAAAAAATATTTTCTCGTAAGGAGGCTCAAGTACTACGTGAATCAAACGACATCATTATTCGTCTCGTCGGCCTAAATTTTGCGGTTGGTCGATCCACCATCGAGCCGAAAAATTTTCAACTGCTGACGAAAGTGCAAAAGGCGATTCGCGTCTTCCCTAAGAGCGACCTCACGATCGAGGGCCATACGGATTCGTATGGTAGTGACCAGGCGAATCTTGCGCTGTCAAAAAAACGAGCGGAAGCGGTCAAACAATACCTGTTGGCCAACATGGCTCTGCCATCGTCGAAAGTTGCTGCCGTCGGCTTTGGTGAAACTAGACCGGTTGCTAACAACGAAACCGATGCAGGCCGTACAAAAAACCGGCGCATTGATGTCGTCATTAGACCCAAACTAAACAACTAGCTCGCAAACGCATTTGCCATCGTAAGCCGCGTATTTCATACGCGTGGGCGGTCGCTTTCGTGCCACCATACGACCCCCACCAATCGCGATGATAAACGCCAACCACCGTAGGGCGTGGTAACGCTCAACCAGCGTACGTCACTGACACTTGGAAGATAGAGACTATCGGAGAACGCACGAGCTTGATCGCGGCCGCCCACCGCATGAGGCTAGGGCCTGGCCGGACGTTGATTACTACACCGATCAGAATGATACCGAGCGTATGATACATGTGGTACTCGACGGCAGTCTGATAAACTGACAACATTCGGGACTCGAGCCTGGCCTCGAGTCCATGTGCACCAAAAGCGCCAACAGTAACCGCCAGCGCCGCGCAGAACGCGCCTGTTGCAACATATCGTATTGAACTTACCCGTACGATTGCCAGAACGAGAAACCAATACTGGAGAATAAGCTATGCCATCTTTCGATGTAGTGTCTGAAATCGACATGCATGAATTAACCAACGCGGTTGACCAGACCAATCGGGAGATCGGAAATCGTTTCGACTTCAAGGGTGTTGATGCAAAAGTAAAACAGGAAACCAATGTCCTAACCCTGGAAGCGCGGGTAGAGTTTCAGCTCAAGCAGATGATAGACATGTTGGTGCTAAAGCTGACCAAGCGCGGCATTGATGTCGAAGCACTGGAGGAAGGCAAGGTCCAGGAGACGCTGAATAAGGCTACCCAGGTCGTCACGGTAAGACGGGGCATCGAAAGCAACCTGGCACGTAAAATGGTGAAAACCATCAAGGACAGCAAAATGAAAGTGCAAGCAGCGATCCAGGGGGACAAGCTGAGAGTTACCGGCAAGAAACGGGATGACTTACAGAAAGTCATGGACTTGCTGCGAGAAGCAAAAGTCGGCTTGCCACTTCAATTCGTCAATTTCCGCGATTGATCCGGACGGCTGATGTTGCTAGATCATCCTGACGATATCTTTGCCGCTAGACACTACGAGCAAGTGCGGCGCCTGCCAGCCGAGGCAGAGACCTTGCCGCCGTGGTGTTATACGCACCGCGACTTTTACCAACGAGAGTTACAACGTCTGTTTCGACGGTCATGGAACTGTGTCGGCCGCGTGGAGCGCCTGCCTCATCCCGGGGACTTTGTGGCATTCGAGCTTGCCGGCGTACCCACTATGCTGGTGCGAGATGAAGGTGGGCGTTTGCGCGCCTTCGCTAATACTTGTCGACATCGGGGTACTCAACTCCTGGAGGGCAGCGGAAATTGCAAACCTTTGATTCAGTGTCCGTATCACGGCTGGAGCTATCGACTCGACGGTAAGCTCGCCGGCGCGCCCGAAATGGCAAAAGTGTCCGCTTTCCAGCAAGGCGATTACAGCTTAATCCCGGTCAGACGCGAGACGGGTTTATATTCATAAATTTTGATGAGGATGCTGCCGACTTTGACAGCTACCTAGGGGATTTCTCTGAAACATTTGCACCCTATAGCCTTGGCGAAATGCGTTGTATACGCCGGCGCCAATACGAAGTGGCGTGTAATTGGAAACTGTTCATCGAAGTGTTTATGGAGTGGTATCACCTAAAGGCGGTGCACTCAAACTCGCTGGATTCCATAAAGTACGATCATCCTGATCCGGTCGACAAAACCAAAGGCCAGTATGTAACGCAGTTCGGTACCCACGAAGGCACTGGCGCGCTGCTCAAGGGTCATGGTCATACCGGCTTTCCACCCATCGCCACCCTTAGTGGTCGACTACTGAGCGGTACGCGATATGCGCTGGTCTATCCCGCCTTCGTCGTCGCCGCCAGCACTGATAGCATGTGGTACTTTGAATGCTATCCCCAAGGCCCTGATCGCACACGCTACGCCATGAGCGTGTGCTTTCCCGAAAACACGATAGCGCGACCAGATTTCCAGGAACATGTGGGAACTTACTTTGAGCGCTTTGACGCGGGTATCGTTGAGGATAATGCCATTCTAGAACGACAGCAGGCAGGGTTAACTTCGCCGTTGGCTCGCGCGGGACGGTTATCTCCGCTAGAACCGATCGTCGGATTATTCGCTCAATGGATATTAGATGGTGTCCTCGACGACGCCAACTAGAGATAGATGCATAGGATTCACTTTAACTCTATTTCAACAAACACGAACTCGTACTCATTAGCATTTACAACCATGCTCTACCCCGACCTTTCTAAAGTACGAACAACCGGCCTCAAGCTCCGCGGAACCTACGCCATCTTTGGTTTCTAGAACAAGTTTTCCAGTTATCAATGGCACCACAATATAATCATATTCATGCCGGTGCCAGCCGGTTTCCGCACCAGGCGCAAACCGCCATTCGGTAGTAATGACACGATCATTATCTATTTGAATCGTGGGGGTTGCTTTTGGTCTCACCGACAGTGAGTTTCCTTCAACCACTGATATAGCGTTCGAGTTCCTTGATTACCAATTTCTGCTCAGCGATGACCGTCTTCACGAGATCGCCGATGGAAAGCATGCCACACAATCGTTCTCCATCCATAACCGGAAGATGACGGATGTGTTTCTCGGTCATCAGCGCCATACATTCCTCGATGCTTTGATCAGGTGAAACGTAGACAACATGGGTCGTCATGATGTCCTGAATGGAGGTTTCTTGTGATCTACCTTTGAGTATCACCTTGCGCGCATAATCCCTTTCGGAAACGATGCCTACCGGCTTTTCACCCGTCATTACAAGTAGTGCGCCAACCTCTTTTTCGGCCATCAGCTTGATTGCCTCTAACACCGAGGCGTCTGGTGTAATGGACCAAACGTCCGACCCTTTGCCATCTAAGATCTGCTGTACTGTTTTCATCGGTGTCCCTCCAACGTCAGTTTGATAGACGCGTCTTTAATCCAGTTCGCTGACTCGATGCGCGCTCGCCGCTAACCATGTCGGGCTGATCTCGACCCCCCAACCGGGGGCGTCGGAGATTTGTACCTTTCCATCGCTGGCTTCTAGCGCGGGACTAAACAACCCCTCCTGCCAAGGATAATACGTGGTCGGTTCAATCGAGAATTCGACATAAGGGCCTGCATTCTCGATCGCTCCCATCATATGTAGCGAAAACACCGTGACCATCGACAGGTTAGCGGAATGCGGAACACATGCTAGGCCGGCATCCTTCGCCATCGCCGCCACTCGCAGTGCCCGAGTCAGACCACCAACATAACATACATCGGGTTGTACAATATTGACAACGTGGGTGGCTATCATATGCCGCCACAGCGGTAATGAATTGTCCTGCTCGCCACCGGCAACCGGAATTTCCAATGCGCGTGTCACTTCCGCCGTCCACGTGAATTCCCAGTATGGACACGGCTCTTCGAAGTGACAGACACCATTGTCGGCCAGCATGGCGCCCACTTCAATCGCTTTCTTGGGCGTATAACAGCTGTTGGCATCAACGAGTAACGCCACATCGTCGCCAACCGCGTGGCGTACGGCTGGTACGATGGCGTCACTGCGACCGGGCCACTCATCCTCGTCGTGCCCACACTCTTTGCCGACACGAATCTTGAAAGCATTGTAGCCATGCGTATCGCGCAGGCGTACCAGTCGATCGGCCTCGTCTTCGGGCGTGATATCCCTACGCATGCTCGATGCATACACCGGAAAAGGACGCGGCTGTCCGCCTAGGAGCTCACAAACGCTTTTGTTGGCAAGCTTGCCTCGCAAGTCCCACAGGGCCGTGTCCAGACCGGCCAACGCGCGACGTAGATAGGAGCCCGGAAACTTATGCTCCTTCTCAGGGATGTCATCCACCAAGGCATCGATATCGTGGGCATCGCGACCGAGCGCATGCGGCGCCACCTGCCGGTGCATGACGGTGGTAGAGATGTCGGCATTATAAGGTGAGATCTGCCCCCAGCCCTCGGCGCCATCGTCGGTACGCACCCGCACCATACTGACGAACGTATTGCTGAAGGTCTCGATGCTCTTGATTTTCACTGCCGATACCTCGGTGATGCAAACAATTAGGCTAGCGCCTCAATGCGCGTTCGGAACATGAGACGCCATAAGAGTACGACAGCCGTGACTGTGAGCCCCAATGCCAAGCCCCACCACAATCCGAGGGCGCCGAATTTGAGTGGAAAACAAAGCACCCAACCGCCGAGCGCGCCAAGCAGCCAATACCCGACGGCCGCAATCCACAACGGTGCGATTGTGTCTTTGATACCACGAAGCGCACGCGTGGCGATTGCTTGCAGGCCATCAAAGACCTGAAACACGGCGGCAATACCTGCTAGCACCACCGCAAGTGGTAACACGTCAACCGTCTGTGGATCATCGAGATCCAGAAAGATCGAGACCAGCGTGGCCGGAAACGTCCACATCAAACTCGCCATGAAGGCCATCACAAGCAGACCAAGCACGAGACCGGTGACGGTGGATCGACGTACCGCTAATCGATCATTCGCGCCCACGCCTTGGGCAATACGAATCCCGATTGCCTCTCCCACCGCCAATGCAAGCACAAAGCCTACCGCCAATACGGTTATGACGATAGCGTTGGCCGCTAGCCACAAGGCGCCGAGTACCCCCATGAAGATCGACAGCGCCGCAAACAGACCGCCCTCCAACGCGGTAATCCCGGCCACCGGCAAGCCCAAGCGAAAGATCTGCGCGCACACCGGTAATTCTATCCTGAAGCCAGCACGGTAGAGTCGGTAAACCTGGAAGTGTTTGGAGAACGCAGTGTAAACCACGATCGCGCATAACATTAACCAGACTGTGACCGTGGTGGCCCAACCCGCACCGGCAACCCCCAGCTTAGGCAAACCGAGCCTTCCGAAAACCAATCCATAGGTAAAAAATAGGTTCACGCCGATCGCAGCCACTGCGATAACCATCACCGAACTAGTGCGCGACAATGCACTAACGAAGTTTCTCAGTACCATGAAGCACAAGTACGGCAGAAAGCTCCAAGCCGCAGCACGCAAATAGTAATCTGCGAACGTAATAACTCGCATATCCTGACCCGTTAGTGCAAGGATGGACGCTAGATGCCACCCGATTAAGGTTCCGGGGATGGACAAAATCAACGCAACCCAAAGGCCTTGGCGGATTACACGGCTTACCCCTGCTTCGTTGTTGGCGCCGAACGCCTCAGCCGCAAGCACGCCGACAATCGACACAACCCCAACGGCGACAAGCAGCAGCTCAAAGAACACGCTTGTCGCCAAGCCGACGGCGGCAAGCTCGACACTGCCGAGGCGACCGACGATCACCATGTCGGTGAACGCCATGGCGATCTCGGCCAAATAGGCAGCTGCAAGTGGTGTACTGATGCGAAGTAATGCGCGCAACTCCGCGCGGTTGAAGGTTTTCAACTACGTGCGTCCGTCAATCCGTTTCAAAACACAATCACGTTGCGCAATGCCTCGGCTCGATTGACGGATGCGATGGCCTCGTTGATGTCTCCCAATGGATAGCGGTTGGTGATTAACTCGTCCAACTTCAAACGGTCTTGCTGGTAGAGCTCGACGAGTTTCGGCACATCCACGCGCGGCCGGGCGGATCCCATCTTGCTACCCAATATGCGCTGACCGTTGTCGACGATGTCGACTACCTCTATTTCTGCCTTGGCACCAACCGGCGGCATACCGACGATAACCAGGGTTCCACCACGTCGCAGTAAGCCCATACCTTGCTCAACCACCTTGGTGCTGCCGACAGTAACAAAGACGTAGTCCGCGCCACGCCCTTGCGTGAGTGAACGCACCACCGCTTGCGCGTCTTGCTTCTTGGAATTGATGGTGTGGGTGGCACCAAACACCTTCGCTGCCTCGAGCTTGTTGTCCGCGACATCGATGGCAATGATCGGATGCGCGCCAGATAACGCTGCTCCCTGAATACTGTTCAGACCCACACCGCCGGTGCCGATCGTAACCAGGCTGCTACCCGACGGGACCTGCGCCGTGTTAACCACGGCCCCTAAACCAGTGATTACGCCGCAAGCGAGTAGCGAGACGCTTTCCAGTGGCAATTGCTCAGGCACCGGTACCACCTGCGACTGATCGACAACAACGTACTCGGCAAAAGCGGCAGTGCGCAAGCCTTGATGAATTGGTTGACCACCCTTGGCACGGAGCCGGCTTTCTTTATCCAACGCAAAAGTACCCTCGCACAGGTGAGGGTCGCCTTGTACACAAAAATAGCAACGCCCGCAGGATCGGATAAGCGTGACGACGACATGGTCACTGAGTTTCGCGAAGGTCACACCGGCACCGACCGCTTCAACGATACCGGCCGCCTCGTGTCCATACACAACTGGTAGCGACCCGCCCCAAGCCCCCTCGATGGCGTGAATATCGCTATGGCAAATGGCACAAGCGGCGAGCTTTACCTTGACCTCACCGGCCTGTGGCGAATCAATGTCTATGTCTTCGATCGCCAGGGGCTTACCAAATTCATAACAGATGGCTGCTCTCATATCGCGTTACCTTTGTTGCGGTACTCAGCCGCCGACCTCGACGACAACCTCAGCACCAGCGACTTCGGATTCATCATCGACGAGCTCTGCTGGAAAACCAGGCGCACGCAATTCGCAACCGCACGCTTCTTCCACGCGCTTAACAATCATGGAAGACCAGGCGCGGGAACCGTAACGTTGTTCTCCGTCCTTAAAGATATCGAGCACCAATGGTGAAATCTCTAGCGGTACATTCAGCCTTTGCGCTAGACCGTCAAACAGACCCATATCCTTCACCACCAAATCCATGGTGAAGTTGATGTTATAGCTACCGTTTAAGATCACCTGGCTTTCGGTCTCATGAACGAAAGAATTGCCAGACGAAATACGAATCGCCTCAAAGGTCCGGTTGAGATCCATGCCCGCTTGCTTGGCGACGGTCAGGGCTTCTCCCAGGGCAACGAGGTGCACCGAGCACAGGTAGTTGGTCACCACTTTGAGAATTGAGGCAGATCCAAGTGGGCCGACATGAAGAATACGCCTGCCCATGACTTTAAGCGCCGGCAACACCCTTTCGAAAACCGCGCGTTGGCCACCAACGAAAATCGATATATTGCCGGTGGTGGCGCGATGACAACCACCAGAGACTGGACCGTCCAAGGGCATGGCGCCTGCCGCCTCCACCAGTGCGCCCAGTCGCTTGACCTCGGCTTCGTCAGTCGTGCTCATCTCCAACCACATCTTGTCTGGCCCAAGGCCGGCGAGTACGCCATCGCTTGCCTCCATGACCTCGCTGCTTGCCGCCGGCGAAGGTAGGCAAGTGATTACCAGATCCACTACTTGTGCCAATGCCTTGGGTGACTCCGCCCAGGTGGCGCCGTTCGTGAGAAAAGGTGCCGCTGCCTCTTTGTCCAAATCGCGTACCACTAGATCAAAACTATTGCGTTGCAGACTGCCCGCCAATTTGCCGCCGACGTTGCCGAGCCCGATAAAACCGATCTTCATTTGCGAATTCTCCGAAACTTTAATCGATATAGGTTACTAGACCACCGGCCTATCTAACATTTCGAGATGTAACTGGTCATCCGTGTAGGGGTGCTTCGCCGCCACCTCCTCGTTGAGCTCGACGCCCAAACCCGGTTCGGTCGGTGGGATGATATAGCCCTCCTGCCAATGTATCGGTCGCTTCAAGATCTCGGCGTGGAACCCGTCCCACTTCCCTATGCCTTCCTGGATCAAAAAGTTCGGGCTACAAGTATCGATCTGAATATTTGCCGCCCCTTCGATGGGACCACAGTATAGGTGCGGCGCGATTTGTGCATAATGTGCTTCGGCCATACCAGCGATCTTCTTGGCTTCAAGAATGCCGCCCGATCTCCCCAATGCCAACTGCAAGATCGACGCCGCTTGCTTTTCAAGGAGTGCACGAAACTCATATTTCGTCGCCAGTCTTTCACCGGTCGCGATGGGGATACTAGTCGAACGTGCGACGCGCGCCATCTCCTCTACATTCTCGGGGGGCACCGGTTCTTCAAACCATAAGGGATCATACGGCTCTAGTCGCTTGGCCAACCGTATGGCACTCGAGGTTGTCATTTGTCCATGAGTACCAAAAAGCAGATCACATTTGTTGCCGACTGCGTCTCGGATCTTCCTGACAAACGTCTCCGCCCTATCTAATGCGACCAACGACAATTGTCTGGGATCAAACGCCGTGTAAGGACCAACCGGGTCGAACTTCACGGCAGTGAAACCTTGCGCGACGTACTCTGCCGCGCGTTCTGCCGCCAGGTCGGCATCCGTGTATACATCGGTCTTGTCCGACGCCTTTGGGTATATATAGGTATAAGACCGCAATCGCTCATGCACCTGGCCACCCAACAGTTCGTAGACCGGTTTGTTCAGCTCCTTGCCGATGATATCCCAACAGGCCATTTCAATAGCACTAAGCACACCCATCATAGATAGATCAGAGCGTTGGGTATAACAGCTCGAGTAAACGACGCGCCAGAGCCGCTCTATCTTGAACGGATCGGAGCCCAGGACATAACGTTCACACACGTCCTCGATCATGCGCACAACAATCTTTGGATGAAACGGTATCGCATAGGCCTCGCCATACCCCTCGATTCCCGTATCGGTAGTGAGCTTCAGAAACACCCAGTAACGTCCGCCATAATGGGGAGGCGGGTTCGCCACCGAATAGGTCTTAAGGTCCACGATTTTCATGGCAATAGTCGTCTCCTAAACTACGGTCAACCGTCGCCGAGCGTATCTTCTTTGCCGGCGAGGCCTGTCATCCCAGCATGTGGGCGACCTGCGGCGGCGCCTATCTGTCCGGTATCGACACGGCTCGAGAAGTGAGCCGAGTGTTGCGGCAGAAGGCCGCTTCCACGCAATGTTCTACGGAAGCCTAACTGTAGGACAGCCGCCCAAGAAGGGCTACCGTCTAGCTGGACGGCGTACCAGAAAACGCCGTTACATTTTAGAGGATTGCTGACGTATATTTTGGTACAAAAGTCGCCGCGACCGAGTCAGTAGTGGTCTCTTTCCATGATCGCCTCGACGCATTCTCGGACCACCCGCGTATGCAGGTCGACATCGCCCTCGGAGGTTGCTGGCGATATGAGCGCCATGTTGTGAAAGGGCGTCAGCAGCAGTCCCCGATTCAGGCAGAATAGGTGGATTAGGTGCTTGAGTTCCGGATCTGCGCCGAGCTCCGCTTCGCTGGCGTTTCGCGGCGGCGTCGGTTGAAAACGATACTCCACGCGGGCCCCGAGTCGAGTCACATACCACGGCAGCCGGTAATCACGAATGGTCTCCTCCACACCGGCTGCGAGGCGTTGCGCCAATGCGATCATGTGCACATAGTTTGGCTCGGTCATCAAGTGCTCTAACGTCGCCCGCATGGCATGTGTCGACAGCGCATTGGCGGACAGCGTGCCGCCAATGCCAGCGACCGGGATGTCCGGTGAGACCGTGCGCGAACGCACCTTTTCCGCGACTTGATGACTCATCCCGTAAACGGCGGCGGGCACACCGCTCGCAATCGGTTTCCCGAGCACGAGCATATCGGGCTCGAGCCGATAAGCCCGCGTGTAACCCCCCGGACCGGTAGAGATAGTGTGAGTTTCATCGATGATTAGAAGCGTTCCGTAACGCCTCGTGATGTCACGCAGGGCGTCGTGATAATTGGCCTCGGGAAGCACGATACCATAATGGTTGGTCAGTGCGGGTTCGGTGAGCACGCACGCAACTTCGCGCGACGAAAGGACTTTATCCAGCGCCTCGACGTCGTTGAATTCAACGACGTCGGTCGTCGTGGTTGGATCGAAGGCCGGCCCAACATTGCCCTCACGCGAGCTCGACATACCATCGCGAAGGATCACAATCGTCTCATCGACCGTGCCGTGATAGCAGCCGTTAAACACCAAAATTCGGTTTCGGCCGGTAATATCACGTGCCAGGCGTAGCGCGAAGCGATTTGCATCCGTGGCCGAGAGCGCCATCTGCCAGTACGGTAGACCGAATCGTCGAGCGAGCTCTTCGGCGACCCACAGCGAATCTTCGGTGGGCAGCATGCTAGTGATGCCGCGCCCCGCTTGAGCGGCGATTTCATCTGTAACGACAGGAGGGGCGTGACCGAACATAGCACCGGTATCCCCCAGACACAGGTCGACGTATTGATGGCCGTCTACGTCCGTCACGCGCGCACCTTCGGCGCGCTCCAAGAAAATGGGAAACTGTCCTGGCCATTCGATCATCCATTGCATTGGGACTCCGCCGATCAGCGATGCTTGGGCACGCTCGGACAGCTCGCGGGACTTCGGTCGCGCGGTGACAAACGCAGCCTGCTCCCGTTCAAAAAGTTCCTCAATTGCGTGCCTGGAAATGTCCATCTGAACCACCAGAAGCTCAAGAACACCATTCATACACTTCGCGCCCGCAACCGTAGCAGGAACATGAATACGATCAAACAGGCTAACCCGCTCCTTGTCTGCAAAGGTTAGACGTTTGCAACCCAGGGCCGGGCTACTCAGGCGCCTGCTGCGCCCCGCCCTTGTCCTCGAAGATCACGTAAAACTTGCGCACGGTCTCAGGCATGTGCCAGGTGCACTTCAGGCCTTTTGGTATGACGAAGCATTCGCCGGATTTGAACGTCTCGGCGCGGCCATCAGCGTCGGTGATGACCACCTTGCCGCTCAGGATGAAGCAGAACTCATCGACCGGATAACTGTCGATCTGTGACGTGTACGGCGTGCATTCCCAAACGCCGGCCGTGAGTTGCCCGGTGTTGTCGGTAAAATAGTTGTGACCCGATTCAACCGGATCGCCGTCGATGACGTTTTCGGACTCACAATGCCCCCGGAACGTTAGGCCCGTACCCTCAGGGCCATCTCTGTTCAAACGGATAACGGTGTTCTCGGCCATGTTGTACCCCCTGGTAAGTTATCCATCAAAGTCAGGCAGACGATCCCGCCAGTTATGCCCCACGTGCCGGACCATCGTGATGCTTTGACCCGGTTGATCGTCGGGCGGTGTCCACGGTTTAGCTCGTGGCGAACAATGATCATGGCGCCCGCCCCTAAACCGATGGCTCCAGTGCGATGTGCTCGCGACGGAAAGGCATGTCTGGGTCGGCCGGTGGTGCATCGAGCTCGCGCGCCGCACGGTGGCCGTCATAGACCGCCGCCGCGATGGTTGAGGGATTGCTGCAGTCGCCGATCACTGACACCGATGCGATGCGCGCCGCCGCGAGCTTCTGCCGGTCCTGCGTCAGCATCAGATAAAGTCCGTTGTTCGGCCGGTGTGACG
>LKGT01007515.1_pt1 | contig 35189 bp, 37 predicted proteins | sample 503861 | NCBI WGS metagenome assembly LKGT01 (sample SAMN04113194, study PRJNA297058) | marine sediment metagenome | biome: marine benthic biome; feature: marine benthic feature; material: marine sediment; isolation source: sediment sample collected at the water-sediment interface from the South......
ATGGATCAGCCGGACTTTGTTGCACGGCACCGTGAGCTAGAGAAGAACCAGGAGTAGGTATGTGCTTTCTCCATTGAAGATGATCGTCGCGGCCTCATTCTTTGTCATGTCCCTTGCCCCGCACGCGCCAAACGCAGCCGAGGGACAACTTGAGGGCTTTGGGAAAATCAAATTCGGAATGGCGTGGCCCACCGTGCTGGAACTCTTGGGCGATCAAATAACCCAATATGAAGCTCGCCATGTCGGCTGCCGAACAAGCGTTCAGGGCCATCCCGTCTATGTATTCCAGTATTTTGACGTAAACCGGAGTTCGGAGAAGGCGGTGGCAACGAAAGCAGATATTCGATTTGGCGCCACGAAAACCGTAGAAGGAGGGATCGCACTATTTGGCCGGGCTCTGAAAATGCTTGAGTCGAGCCCGAGGGGGTGTTTGAAGGCGCTGGAACAGTTTTGTTGACCTACGCGMKCGTGCGCGAGGGTCRGGGCGATACCTTCGGCGCCCTGGTGGCGGGTTTTGAATATACCTTTTATCAGGTCAAGAAAAGCGTCGTCGATGTCGGCGTGTTATTAGAGTATCTGTACGACGGGCGCGACGAGGATCCCGCCATAGCCCCGCCTACGCCATTTGACAATGATATATTCGTCGGCACGCGCATGGCGCTGAATGATGTCCAGGATACCTCGATCCTCGCCGGCGCGACGATTGATATCGATGATCAATCGACCATATTTATTGCCGAAGCCGAACGGCGGCTAAGCGATCGTTGGAGGCTAGTCGTCAAAGGCCGTTTCTTTATCAATGTCGAGGATGATCCGCTGCTGCGGAATTTTGAGAACGACAGCTACGTCGACATCAGCGTGCGTCGGCATTTTTGAGGGATGCGCAGGAACGACCGGTTCACGGATCACTGATAACGGTTAACGGAATCACTGATTACGCTTCACCGTTCACCAGTCACGGCCCACGCCTCACGGTGTATTGAATCCTTAGTCCTTTTTGAGGCCGGATCTGTGCTCTTTATTGATGGGGAGGTGATCGATAAGCCACGTTCTGGCTGGCAACATAGCTACAGGTGTAATCAAGCTGTAGATCTCTCCGTGGTTAACGCCGGCCTGCTGTTTACGAGTGTCCGCTATTGGCCGGTTGCTGTCCTTCAGTAGGTCATATATTCAGTTAACCGAACGGCTGCTTCTAGGCGAAAGCGGCCATAGGAATTTTGAAGCAAAACCACGCGCCTACGAATTTGCGAGTGGCTGCTTGGGGTCGTTTCCCTGTCCCGTGAGTGTCCCACCGTGAAAAGAAAAGACCGTTTATTTGGCTGGGGGACGAGGATTCGAACCTCGGTTGGCGGAGTCAGAGTCCGCTGTCCTACCACTAGACGATCCCCCATTATTTAAATGCGAGTCGGAAGTAGCAAGTATAAAAGTATGCAGGGTTAAGGGGCCCTTTCTTCAGTGTAGTACTTGATCAGGCCCTGGACCATCCGCGAAATCATGGTCCTTACAATCAGCTAATAGTTTGTAGAGATCAACACTCAACGGCAGCCACGTTTTCACACTTCAAGGCTTTCGAGTGCTTCCATTCGGAGCCTTGCCACTCGCTACTTGTAACTTGCTACTAGCGTTTTGAATACTGCGGCCGCTTGCGGGCTTTGTGGAGGCCGTACTTCTTGCGTTCTACTTCTCGCGCGTCGCGGGTAACGAAACCGGCGCTGCGTAAACGCGGACGCAGACCTTCATCATAGTCCATAAGGGCACGCGTGATGCCGTGACGAATGGCGCCCGCCTGCCCGCTCAGACCACCACCGCACACATTGGCAGTGACATCGAACTTTTCCTGCATGTCTACCGCCGCGAACGGTTGCCGAACGATCATGTGTGCTGTTTCGCGTCCGAAATATTCGTTCAGCGATCGATTGTTGACGGTAATAGTGCCCTTGCCCGGCTTGAGATAGATTCGCGCTGTTGCGGTCTTGCGCCGACCGGTTCCATAGTTTACGTTTGTAACGGTTGCCATGGTTATGGATTAGCTCGTCTCAGACTTCAAACGGTTTAGGGGCTTGCGCCTGGTGCTTGTGTTCCGGTCCGGCGTACACCTTGAGCTTCTTGAACATCGACCGGCCCAATGAATTCTTTGGCAGCATGCCTTTCACTGCAATTTCGATGATGCGTTCAGGGAATCTATGCTGCAGTTCCTTAAAGGAGATCGATTTCATACCGCCTTGGTAACCTGAATAGCGATGGTACATCTTGGCTTCTGCTTTCCTGCCGGTAACCTGCACCCTATCTGCGTTGACCACGATCACGTAGTCACCGGTGTCAACGTGTGGTGTATATTCCGGCTTGTGCTTGCCACGCAGTCGACGAGCCACTTCGGTTGCCAAGCGACCGAGCACCTTGCCGGAAGCATCGACAACGCACCAATCCTGCTTAACGGTCGCCGCTTTTGCGGAGAAGGTCTTCATTCGAAAGGGCCTGAAAGACGGCGGATAGTACAAAACCAGCGTCTAAGATACAAGCTTGCAAGGCCTGTGGTGATGGCGCTTAGGACAATACTGGGTCCGAATTTAGGCCAAAAAAAAAGGCGTGGCCTAAGAGCCACGCCCGAACCACCACTAGGAGGATGGAGGAGCCTTTCATGCCTCATGCTAAAAAGCACAAAGCCGTAAATCGTACTGCTATCTATAAACAAGCAAGGATCGCGCCAGTTCTTGTGATCCGACTAACAATGTTAATATCATAATTATCTAATATTTGGACGCGTTGTCAAGGCGGCCCAGACAAGGTTTTCTGACGAACGGTTGATTCATAGTAAGTATATGAAACTTAATAATTTTATCTCGCGGTTGGCCGAGGATGAAAGCTACATCTGGGGTTGGTGTAGGCCGCAATCACGCCCGGTTGCACCCAAGGCGTCCATTTCGAGGCGCTGTTCGCCCGCTTGTCATGTCACGACCCAGCGTATTTGAGCGCCGTCACGCGTCAACCCCGTGCCATAGAGTGGCAAGCCCGTGACATTTGACGGCACCTATATGCGCAACCGCTCAACGATGCGTCCGTGCAGCAAGTGCTCTTGAATGATTTCGTCGATGTCGTCCTGATCTACATATGTATACCAGATCCCTTCGGGGTAGACGACGATGGTCGGGCCCTCCTCGCATCGGTCCAAGCAGCCGGACATGTTGACCCGTATTTCGCCCTTGCCGGCAAGCCCCAGCGACTTGATCTTGGCCTTGGCATAGTCGCGCATTTGCTGGGAACCGCTTTTGGCACAACATACGCTGCCGTCCTCACGATTATTGACGCAGAAAAACACATGACGACGATAATAGGGGGCGAATTCCGACACAGTTGCAATCAATCAGAGTCAAGTAGCAAGATACAGGGATGATAGTGCATCGAGCCAATGGGCGCATCTCACCCTTAGCTAGTTCAACGATTTGACCGTAACCGACCTCGAATCTGCTATCAGGGATGAGGCCGCGCGTTGTGTGTCCTGCGGCCTTTGTTTGCCTCATTGCCCGACTTATCGGCAAACGCGAACCGAAAACGAGTCGCCGCGCGGCCGTATTGCGCTGATGCATGCCATGGCCAGTGGCAATTTACCACTGACGGCACGTCTCGAGTCCCACCTCGCTTTATGCCTCGCTTGTCGAAACTGTGAAGCTGTCTGCCCCGCCATGGTCAATTATGGTCAGCTCATCGATCACGGTCGCGCGCTAATCGAAGCACGACGGGCGCGCCCTCTTGCACAACGCCTCATACGCAAGATAGCCATGGACACATTGATCGCGCGCCCACGGCATCTTCGTGCCATCGCCCACGTACTGCGACTCTATCAGCGTAGCGGCCTGCAGTGGTCCCTACGCAAGATGCGGTTGCTGGCGCTTCTGGGGTTGTCACAATGGGATGCCAAACTGCCGCTGCTCCCAGCACAGACTAAATGGCGGCCCGTTTATCCGGGACGAGCACCCAAACGCGGTGATGTCGGCCTATTCATCGGTTGTGTTACCAGCATCGCTGACGGACAAACGCTGATGGCGGCGACGCGTGTGCTGAACGCACTTGGCTACGATGTACATATACCACCACACCAGGCGTGCTGCGGTGCGCTACACCAGCACGCCGGTGAATTAACCAAGGCAGCGGCGTTGATGCAGCAAAACGTTGCCGCGTTTGATACCGACCGACTCGACGCCATCATCAGCATCGCCAGCGGTTGCGGCGCCATGCTCTCAGAATACAACGATTGCCTACAAGACGATCCACGTGCGCAGATATTCGCCTCAAAGACCCAAGACATTAGCCATTTCCTTGGCGACTGCGAATGGCCTAAGGAAGTATCACTGGCTCCGCTAGCGGCGCGTATCGCCGTACACGATCCCTGCACACTGAAGAACGTCCTGCGCCACGAGGATAAACCCTATCGTCTGCTGGAAAAAATCCCCGCCGTGCAGCTATGCCCGTTACCGGAAAATGACCTTTGCTGTGGGGCGGCCGGTACTTACTTTCTGACACAGACTGAGATGGCCGAAGCATTACGCAACAGCAAACTGGAAGCGCTCAAACAAATAGTGCCTGAAGTTCTTGTCACATCTAATATAGGTTGCGCCCTGCATCTGGTGGATGGTATACGCGGCATGGACATGAATGTCGAAGTCACTCATCCAGTCGTTCTCATTGAACGCCAGCTGCGAATCAACATTACGTAGCCGAGCTCGACACACACAAATCGGTCGATCTTTACCCCTCTCACTAGCAACTGACCATGGGACTGTTGTATCTTGTCTAGTATGAATACAAAACCTTTTTCTCGTCTCGACCGGATCATTGATCAATGTGACGATGGCCTTCGCACGCTATTTGCGCCGGCACCAAGCGCTGAACGTGCTAATCCAGCGGCGGGTGTCGTCGAGACCAACTTAGTAGACGCGGAGCGAGAACTTTCTGCACGTTTGATGCGGGTCAATCATGCCGGTGAAGTGTGTGCGCAGGCGTTATACCGTGGGCAGGCGGCAAGCGCCCAAACCCCTGGGGTGCGTAAGAAGCTAGCGCAATCGGCGGCGGAAGAGAACGATCACCTCGCATGGACCGAGGCACGAATTAACGAGCTCGGTAGTCACACTAGTTACCTAAATCCGATCTGGTACGCAGGATCATTCATGATCGGGGCGCTGGCTGGTCTCGTCGGCGACAAATGGAGCCTCGGATTTGTCGCCGAAACTGAGCGCCAGGTTGTTGTTCACCTAAAAGAACACCTAGCTCGGCTCCCCACTCAGGATCAAGCAAGTCGCGCGGTTCTGGAACAGATGTGTAAGGATGAAGGTCATCACGCCACGGTAGCGATCGAGGCCGGCGCCGCGCCCCTACCGACCGCCGCCCGTCGTCTCATGCGATTTAGTGCGAAAATAATGACACGAACTGCGTATTGGATATAACAAAAGTAGTGGCTGGCGAGGAAAACATTGAAGAATTTTCGGCCAAACCGAATCGCTCGCTAACAGCCACTCGCTACTGATTTCAATTGCCATGCAGGCTACAGACTCCGACGACAACAAAAACTAGGCATTACTGTTTCGCGAGTGCGTCGTTGGGGATGGCCGGCGTATCTTCGGATTCACTTCTCATAAGCCCGCGCATTATAGACCAGCACTATCCAGCACGTTTCCGCTTGCTCGAACTACGCCATATCCGAGGGCCTTCGTACCGGGCTTCGGCCAGCAGACACAAGATACCAGATCAACCCTGCCACCTGCAGTGCCAACATCATCGCCAATGCGGCTTGATAAGCCGGGGGCGGGTAACCACCGGTTGACGTCGTCGGCCAGAGGTTTATGAGCACACCGATTCCCCACTGACAGGCGAATGCGGTCGTAAATACCAGTAAGTTGAGTCCAGTAATAACACGCCCCACAAGTGGGGCGGGAAAACTCTGCGAAAGCACTGCGTACGGAATAATGCTGGTAGTGCCAAAGAAACCGAACAACATCCAGAGAGGTAACGCCATGTTACGCCACCCGAGCATAAGCATCGCCTGCATCAACAAGGAAACCACCATACCGATGCCGGCAACCGTCATGGGCTGGATACCTCGTCGACTCAACCGTTCGGCCACCGCACCCATAAGGACAAAACCCGCGATCATCGCCATCGCAATAAATGCCAAATAATCGGCGGCCGCTCCGCGCTCGAGACCCGCCACGTCACGCAACCATGGACCTACCCATAGCCCCAGAATCGATAGGAAAGCAGCCTGCGCCATCACCGTCCATGGCGCAATGCGCCAAAAAACCGGACTTGTGAATACTTGCCCAATGCCGCGTACCTGTTCGCTAAAGCTCGTGACCGGCACGTCACGCTTGCGTTCGGGAACAATTAAAAAAATGAGACCAGCAACAACCAAGGTACAAATGCCCAGCCCTATGAACACACCGCGCCAGGTGGTCACTTGTAGTGCGGCCTCTACCGGTGTGGTGGCAGCCAACGCACCTAGCCCGCCGGCTGCCATTTGTAACCCATTGACGAGTGGCAAACGCCTACTAGGAAACCATAAGACAAAGGCCTTGAACGCCGCCATCAGGCAGGCCGATACCCCGACGCCGACGAGTGCACGACCAACCATCAAACCGGCCGTCGAGTGCGCGTTGGCAAATACAAATGCCCCTGTCGCTGCAAACAGTAGTAGTACCGCCTCGGTTCTACGTGGTCCAAAACGGTCTAGCAGGACGCCGAGCGGTAACTGGAAAAATGCAAATGTTAGAAAGTAGGCGCTTGTCAGAAGACCAAGATCAGCGGCATTGAGATCGACATCAGCCGCGAGATTCGGCGCAATGACCGCATTGATAGTCCGATATAAATAGGAAAGAAAGTAACCAAGCGCAAACGGGACAAATACGCGCACCAAGGTTGCTAATGAAGGGTATGGCTTTGTGGGTGAGTTCGATTCCATGGCCCGCCATACTAAGCAACCACGCATCGCCGTACCAGCGCGGTCTTGCTTGCCGTATTACGTTAGGCACCGCGCATTCTAATCGCGGCAGAGAAAGTTGTGAGTGTTACTGGAGAAGCCCGTCGGGCAAACCCGAACGTCCTATCTCTTAGCCGGTCAATAGAGCAGGTAAAGACTCGCAGAAATTACCAACATACCAAGGGTCGCTCCCATGACAACCACTGCACTGAGGAATGGCGTGTTGGAATTGACCTGTTCCGCCGGTTGTGTGACGCCAAATTCGGTCGGAGCAAGAGTTCCCTCGGCATCTGCTTGCAAAACATGGCGACACAGTTGACGCACCCAGTAGGGAACGATGGAACGAAACATATAGGGAACAAAGAACTTCTCAATTGAGCGCTCGGAAGCGTCGCATCCATGCCAGTGGCGATAGGCCATGCGAAACAAATTGAACTCCGTGACCTGCAGCAGGGCGGCTGTGTCTAGCACATTGCGAACGTCCAGCGGGATCGATTTCTCACACTCGACAAAAAACATGATCAGACTCCCTTCCGAGAAGGATGAACTCGTTGCGGTCTTTTAGTGCGAAGACGGCGTGGGGATCATCGGGCCGCCGTGGTGCAAGCTGGCCTTGCAGACCCATGATGCTCAATAGCAGCAAAAACCGAGCCACCTCCGCACCAACCACCTGTTCAGTGAGCACGAGCGGCGCCCATGGCCTCCGCGTATCGGTGACGGCAGAAAAGCTGAAACAATTCCAAGGGTTATAGACCCAAACGCCTAGGTGGCCGGCTATCTTGGCCCCACACCTGCCGCTTGGGCCCGGACTTAGTTAGTCGGGTCCGGCTTCGCCATGCCGCCGCCGGCGTCATTCCAGTGACACCAGACGGCAACTCATGGCTATCAAGCCTACATCACAGCCTCGATACCGAAACCTGCGAAACCATTCTTCTGAAAATTCTCTCGGAACATATGACTGAGCTTGGTCGCCGCCATATCGTACGCATTTTGATCGCCCCACGTATTTCGCGGACTCAGAATCTTCGGGTCCAGGCCCGGACAAGATTTGGGCATACGCAGCTTGAATATCGGGTGCACCTCGTACTCCATGCCATCGCTGTGCAAATCACCACGCAGACCAGCATCGAGCAATGCTCGTGTGTTCTTTATCGACATGCGGTCAGCCTGGCCGGCCGGACCGCCCGACCACCCCGTATTGAGCAATATACAGCGCGCGCGGTGGTGCTCCATCTTTTCGTGTAACAATTTGGCGTACACCGATGGCTTGTGGGACATAAACGGGGCGCCGAAACAAGCACTGAATGCCGCCTGCGGCTCGGTTACGCCGACTTCAGTCCCCGCCAACTTCGCGGTGAAACCTTGCACGAAGTGATACATCACTTCTTTGCCTTCGAGTATCGACACCGGTGGTAAAACGCCGAAGGCGTCAGCTGTCAACAATACAATCGTCTCGGGATGGCCGCCCTTCGCGTCTTTAGCGACGTTAGGATTGCAGGTCAGTGGGTATGAAAAGCGCGTGTTCTCGGTGATCGAGCGGTCGGCCAGGTCGAGTTCCTGTGGGTCCGTCTCCGCTAAGGGTTTGTCGGCTAAAGACGGCACATTCTCGATGATGGTGCCCTCCATCGACAGCGCCGCCGCGATTATCGGCTCCGCCTCTTTGTCAAGATCAATCAGCTTGGCGTAACAGCCGTCTTCAAGATTTGATACCCCGAGCTCCGTCCAGCCATGCTCATCGTCGCCGATCAATCTGCGCTCGAGATCCGCAGAAAGTGTGGTCTTGCCGGTGCCCGATAATCCGAAAAGGATAGCGGTGTCGCCGTTCGTACCGATATTGCCTGAACAATGCATGGACAGGAAACCTAGGTTTGGTAACAGAAAGTTCATTACCGTAAAAATAGTCTTCTTCACGACACCGCAGTAGTCGGCCCGGCCCGCGACCAAGCAGATCTGGTTACGAAAATCGATGATTACGGCGCGATCCGAGCGGCTACCATCACGAGCGGGTTCACATCGGAATGATGGTACGTTGAGCATCGTCCAGCGTTTGCGCTCAGCATCATCGACGCCATCAACTTGCTTGGGGAACATGTTGTGCGCAAACATGGCGTGGGTGGCGTACTCACCCACGAAACGATAGGGCACCGAATAGGTCGCATCGGCGCCGGCATAAACGTCTTGCACATAGAGCGTGGCTCCACGCTCGTTGAGATAATGGACTACTCGTTTAAGCAGGCCTTGATACTTTTCGGGATCAAATCTCTTGAAGTTGTCCTTCCACCAAATATCGCCCTCTACTTCCGGCCAGGCGACTGCGAACGTGTCATTCACGGGTCGACCGGTGCAAGTCGGATCGGTGTAAAACACCAATGGACCCTTTACACCAAGCGCCGTCGCATAAGCCTTTTGTGCCGTGTCTGGCCCATCGAGGTATACGCGGCCACGGTCGTTCGCGATCGCTTCGTGGAACAGCTGGTCCTTGCCAAGATTGTACTTATAAGTAACGTTCTTTAGCCCAAGTTTTTGCTCAAGCGCATCGTCAAATTTCATTCTCAGGCCTCTGTAGAGACAAGCATCCCACGGCGGGCTCTCTCTAAGGGAACCTTGACCACAGGGGGACCCGTCAAGCATACCCGTGCCTAGGGGGACCCGGCAACCGCCGGCCATATCTAACCGATTAATGTAGCTTTATCTCAGGATTGACACGCCGGCGGAGCAGGTTGGCCAGTGTTAATAGGGCAACCCGGTACCATCCAAATAGCGCTAGCTGGTGACCCTTGTATAGAGACAGATACACCAGACGCGCGACAACCCCCTCAATCATCACGCTGCCCCGGAACAGCCGATTCATTAACGTGCCCACGGTGCTGTACTTGCCAAGGGCAACCAGGGACCCGTAATCGCGGTACACATACTCGGGTAAGCGCCGACCCGCCAGTTGATTGCGCAACGATTTAACCAGCAGTGAAGCCTGCTGATGGGCGGCCTGTGCCCGCGGTGGTACCAGCTGCCCGTCACTTTCTCCGAGCGGGCAGGCAGCGCAGTCGCCAAATGCAAAGATGGTTTTATCGCGCGTTGTCTGCAGGGTTGGGCGGACAATTAATTGATTGACGCGGTTAGTCTCCAGGCCATCGAGGTTATGCAGGAAATCGGGCGCCTTGATGCCGGCGGCCCACACCATGATGCCGCCCGCAACAAATCTATCGCTTTCAGTTCGCACCCCATCTGGGGTAACGGCAACTACGCGTTCGGCGACGTGTACCGCGATACCGAGACGGGTCAGCTGGGCGTGGGCAGCCATAGACAAACGTGGCGGCAACACCGGCAAAATCCGATCCGCCGCCTCGATCAAGGTCAACTTGATATCGCGCTCTGGGTCGACTTCATCCAGACCATAGGCCGACAGCTGATGTGTCGCATAGTGTAACTGTGCCGCTAATTCGCTTCCGGTAGCGCCACCACCGACGATAACAACATGCAATTGGGTGGGGCTTTCCGGTCCACCCAAGCTGTGGGCACGCAGCAGAGAATCAATAAGGCGCTTCTGAAAATGCACGGCCTGTTCGGTTGTATCTAGGAACAAGCAATGTTCTTGGACCCCGGATACGCCAAAATCGTCACAGATGCTGCCAACCGCTAGGACGAGCGTGTCATAACGGAACGTGCGACGCGGAATTATCTCATCACCTTCGTCATTGAAGGTTGGTGCTAACTGCACTACACGTTCCTTTCGGTCAAGGCGTTCCATACGGCCGAGGAGAAACCGAAAATGATGCCACCGCGCTTGCGCGAGATATTCGAGCTGATCCTCGCCAACATCGAGTACTCCCGCGGCCACATCATGGAGTAGTGGTTTCCAGATATGAGTACGGCTTTCGTCGATGAGCGTTATGGCTGCTCGATTCTTACCGATCTTGTCGCCAAGCCGCGTGGCCAGCTCTAATCCGCCTGCGCCCCCACCCACTATGACAATCTTGTGCTGGTCAGCCATAACTCACTTGCCGGTTGCAGCGAATAGGCTTGGAATACTATAACCCGTCGTCGAGTAATTGAAGGCGAGCGGCCGAAGACGCGCGCACGAAGACCGGCACGAATCGATACGCCAGTTCGTTGCTAGATTGGATTATCTACCGGACTAGCCGGAGCTGTAACGCCCGTCCGTGATCAGCACAATATCGAACTCGGCCATGAGCTCGCCGACGATTTCCGGGTGTGGTCGCACCTCAACTATTAAACTGTCACGCGCCCGCTTATCACCGATGCTGTTCAAGATCCAATCGTTCTCGTTCTCGGGCGCACCCGCAACATACATCTGGGTGACGAGCGGCTGCGTGCCCGGCGCGGTAATGGCGAAATGGATATGCGGCGCACGGCCTGGGTAGGAAACGGGTTTTATGGTTCGAAATCGATAGGCGCCGTCCGCCCCGGTAGTAAACTCGCCATAGCCCTGAAAGTTCGGATCAAGGGGAACAGACCGATTGTCCCAGGGATGATGATAACGACCGTTGGCGTCACACTGCCAAATCTCTATGCGGGCGCCATCGATCGCCTGCCTGCGCTCATCTAGAACGCGACCGACAACATTGGTGATTTCACCCTTCGCCCGACGCGACTTGCCGTTAACTACTATAAGGTCATTATCAGAATCCAGTGGAATGCGAACAGGATAGAACGGGCCCCGCGTTTGTCTAGGGGTTAGAGTAAGTTCCGCCGCGGTTAAGCGAATCGCAGGTAGGACTGCAGCAAAACTCAGCACCGAACCTACGAGCAAACGCCTTCTTTGGTGATCCATTGTGTCCTTTGCCGATCGGCGTGATCCCAACCTATAGGAACACCCCTATTTAAAAACGTTCAACCAGCGCGCCCCTAACTATCAATACAGCACTACACTGCGGATGGATTCTCCTTTCTCCATCAGATGGAACGCGTTGTTGATCTCTTGTAACGGCATTGTGTGGGTAATCAGGTCATCGATATTGATCTTGCCATCCATATACCAATCAACAATCCGTGGCACCTCGGTACGGCCACGGGCACCACCGAATGCGGTCCCGCGCCATACGCGGCCGGTAACCAGCTGGAAGGGGCGCGTACTGATCTCTTGGCCCGCACCGGCAACGCCGATGACCACACTTTCTCCCCAACCCTTATGACAGCACTCCAACGCCTGCCGCATGGTCTCAACATTGCCAATGCACTCAAAACTGTAATCCGCACCGCCCTTAGTCACATCGACAATATGCGCTACCAGATCACCCTTTACTTCCTTTGGGTTCACGAAATGGGTCATGCCCAATTTTTCGGCGAGCGCACGTTTTTTCGGATTTGTGTCGATACCGACAATCATATTGGCGCCGACCATGCGTGCGCCCTGGATCACATTCAAACCTATGCCACCAAGCCCAAATACGACAACGTTAGCACCCGGCTCAACCTTGGCAGTATTGATCACTGCCCCGATACCCGTGGTTACACCGCACCCGATGTAACAGACTTTATCGAATGGTGCATCGCTACGAATCTTGGCCACGGCTATCTCCGGTAACACCGTGTAGTTGGCGAACGTCGATGTACCCATATAGTGATAGAGGGTCTTGCCGTTTAGAGAGAAACGGCTTGTGCCATCAGGCATTAACCCTTGTCCCTGTGTAACCCGGATGGCCTGACAAAGATTGGTCTTGCCGCTGAGACAGTACTCACACTGACGACATTCCGGCGTATAAAGTGGGATCACGTGATCCCCGGCCTTGACGCTGTTCACACCCGCACCGACTTCCACTACCACACCCGCGCCTTCATGTCCTAAGACGGCTGGAAACAGTCCCTCGGGATCCGCGCCAGACAACGTAAAGTGATCCGTGTGACATATGCCGGTAGCTTTGATTTCGACCATAATTTCCCCTGCCTTGGGGCCCTCAAGGTCTACTTCCTCTATCTGAAGAGGCTTACCGGCCTCGAGTGCAACCGCAGCTTTGACTCTCATCTTTATGTTCTCCGAGTGGGTTATTGGTCACAGCCCATAATGATATCGCACGGCCGTTTAGGGTGCGAGGCACCGAAATGTATTATCGCTAGACCTCTCTCAGCGTCTTAGCGGGTGGCTGGCGCAGCACCGAACGGGTGCCCAGCGTCCCCGCAACCCCAATACCGATTGCGCCGCATACCGCGCCTACTAGCCAGACCCAGAGGTTAAGCCGATAGTCAAAATGAAAGACAAACTCCGCCAACGCGTAGCCGATAATCGATGCGGCTACCCCCGCTAAAGCGCCGGCAAGCAAACCAAGGGTAACGAATTCTGCCACAAGCCCACGAAGCAACTGACCACGATGGGCGCCCAAGATACGTAGCACGGCTGTTTCGTAGCGACGCTCATCTTGTGTTGACTGGATGGCTGCATAAAGGACGGCCAACCCCGCCAACAGCGTAAATATAAACACGTACTCTACGGCCAGACTGACACGTTCCATGATCTGGCGCACCTTTCCAAGCAGGGCATCCACATCTATCACCGTGACGTTGGGAAACCGTTCTAGCATCGGGGTAAGGATTCGTCTGCCTTCGGGAGACAGATAAACGCTGGTCACATAAGTGGCTGGATACTCATTCAATACGCCAGGCGGCAGGATAGTGAAGAAATTAACGTTGAACGTATCCCAATCCACGGTGCGTAAGTTGGTGACCGCTGTGTCAAGTTTGCTACCGGCGATGTCGAATGTAAGCACATCCCCCAACTTGATGCCCAAGGTCGCCGCAAGCTCTTGCTCGAACGACATCAATGGCTGGCCGTGTTCGTCTGCGCTCCACCATCGGCCGCTCACCACACGATTGTCGACGCGTAACTGTGCCGCCCAAGAAAGATTGTACTCATGTCGCGCCAAGTGCTGGGCACGCGGGTCGTCGAAGTCTTTGGGCTCTACACGTCTGCCATTAATGGAGATAAGCCTTGCGCGCACCATTGGATAAATACCTGCCTTGGCCGTGCCATGTGCCGCGAGAAAATCGCCCAGTGCTTGCACTTGATCCGGCTGGATGTTAATCAAAAAATGATTCGGCGCCTCAGGCGGGATCGTTTTCCGCCAACCCTCGAGCAGGTCACCACGTATAAGTGATAACAGGAGCAGGACCATAATACCTAACCCGAACGCCACGATTTGGGCCATGCTAACGTGAGCCCGGCGTGAGATGTTGGCGAGCCCGAATCTCCAAGCAACGCCGACGCGTCCTCGCAAACCGTTCAACAGTTTCACTAATAGGTATGCCGTCATAGCCAACACCACCACGGTGCCAACGGCACCACCTAGCACATACGCCAACAGCCCTAGATCACGCGCATGCCACGACATCAACCCAGCCATAGTGAGAAAAGCCAAGGCGTAAGTGGCCATGTTACGGGGCACCGGGGTAGTGACCTGTCGGCGCAACACCCGTGTCGGGGAGACATCCTTTAGTGCTAAAAGGGGCGGTAAAGCAAAACCCATCAGCACTGCCAATCCCAGCGGCAAACCTACTAGCGCAGGTCGTAATGATGGCAGCGGCAGTTCCGTGGCTACCAGGCCTGCCAATATCAACGCCAATCCTGTCTGGGCGACATAACCGAGCAAGCAACCGAGCAAACCCGCCACCAGCCCAATCCAAAACATCTCCCATGCGAATATCTTGATGATGGTCCGCTGGGTGGCGCCGAGACAACGCATGATGGCACTGGTATCCAAATGACGTTGCGTATAGCGCCGCGCTGCCATCGCCATGGCAACGCCGGCAAGAAACACGCTCACCAACGAGGCGAGACCTAGAAATCGTTGTGCACGCTCAAGCGCAGTGCGTAGTTCCGGTCGACCGTCTTCCAAGGTTGCCAAGCGTTCATCCGGATTCAGACGCGAAGTCAACCAACTCCTATAGGCGCGCACACTGTCTTCCGTACCGGCAACCAACAGCATATGTCGCGCGCGGCTCCCCGGTTGCAGCAATCGAGTAGCCGGAACATCCTCAATATTCATCATTACCCGCGGCGCAATGTTGAATAACTCCCCGCCGCGGTCCGGCTCGTAGGTCAAGACTTTGCGAATCAAAAACTCAGCCTCACCTAGGCTGATTACATCGTCAATGTGCACCCTCAACTTCTGTAACAGATCTGCGTTTACCCATACTTCAGCCCGGCCAGGTGTTACGAGCGTGACGTCATCTGGTGCAAATAACTTGGGGGCAACCCGCAGCGAACCGCGTAATGGATAATCCGCGCTCACCGCTTTCACCTCGACAAGTTGCATTTTGCCATCTGCGATGACCACACTACGGAAGTTCAAAGTCTGAGCCGTTTGTAAAGTGCTTGTGCGGGCGTAAGCAAGGCGGTCAGAACCGATAGGGTTGGTTGATGTTAGGACCAAATCCGCCGCCAACAACTCGCCGACTTGTTGTCCCATGGCCTGCCATGTGCGGTCGGTAAAAAACCCGACCGCCGTCATGCTGGCAACTGCAATTACCACCGCGATAGCAAGGATACGCAATTCGCCAGAACGCCAATCGCGCCGTAAGGACCGCAAGGAAAAGGTTAGCGTGTTTATCACGAATATGTGATTTTAGGCTGCACCGGTAAGACGACCCGCTTCCAGTTCAACGAGGCGATGACAGTGATGCGATATGGCACGATCGTGCGTGACTAGGATTAACGTAGTCGCACGTTCACTGTTTAAGGCAAACAGAAGCTCGACAATGCGCGCGCCGGTGGTCTGATCCAGGTTGCCGGTAGGTTCGTCCGCAAATAACATCCTAGGGTTGCTAGCAAAAGCGCGCGCAATCGCACAGCGCTGCTGTTCACCGCCCGAAAGTTGGTTGGGGTAGTGGTGCAAACGCTTGCCTAACCCAACGTGTTGCAAAATGTCGGTAGCCGCCGTTCGCGGTGAACCCTCCCCTACCAGTTCCATCGGTAACATTACGTTTTCGAGCGCGGTTAGGCTTTGAAGTAACTGAAATGACTGGAATACAAAACCAACGCGACCGGCACGCAAACGTGCGCGCCCGTCCTCATCTAGGGTGGTCAACTCGATCCCGTCCAGGAATACGCGTCCACCAGTCGGCACATCCAGCCCTGCTAACAGACCTAACAGTGTAGACTTTCCAGAACCAGACGGGCCGACAATAGCCATCGCCTCCCCAGCATCAATTTTTAGGCTAACGTCATCAAGGATTAGCAGCTCGCCTTCAGGACTGGTAACCTTTTTGCTCACACGTTGCGCCTCCACCATCGGCGCTGTTGAAGTTTGCGACATGCTTAGAACACTCCTTGCTTTGATATTTTGCGCCTGGACGGCGCAGGCCTTGGCAGAAAAACCAGTGATACTGGTGCTGGGTGATAGCCTGAGTGCGGGCTACGGTATTAGCACAAGCAGTGGCTGGGTAGCTCTGTTGCAGCGACGCTTGGAGCAGCAAGGCTATCCCCAACGCGTGGTCAACGCCAGTATTAGTGGCGACACCACGAGCGGCGGTCTTGCACGCTTACCGCAGGCGCTTGCCCAGCACCAACCACAATTGGTGATTCTTGAGCTGGGCGCCAACGATGGTTTACGCGGGCTATCGTTAGAGGAAATGCGACGCAACCTTGTCACCATCATTGATAAAAGTCGCGAGCAGGGCGCAACATTGCTATTGGTCGGCGTGCGTCTGCCTCCCAACTATGGCGCGCTTTACGTCAAGAAGTTCCACGACGTATATCGCCAGCTAGCGCAAAAACACAAAGTTGCATTCGTCCCCTATCTGCTGGCCGGAGTTGGTGGCCGTGCCGATCTGATACAAGCAGATGGCCTGCATCCCCGCGCCAAAGCACAGGGACTGATACTCGATAGCATATGGCCACATTTGTTACCCATCCTAAAGCGTACTGCCACAAAAGACAGCGATAACGGCGCTTAATGGACTCTAAACCACCAGAATCACAGGGGTTTCGACAGCCTATTTCCATAGATCACACAACATGATAAATACGATATGCGGGGCTTAGTGACTTACGGCCTAAGCAAGAAACGCCTATTCATACTAGGAGTGTGTCGGTGGAAATCGAAGCCATAAGAACCGCGTATCGGCGTTACGCCCGCATATACGATGCCGTGTTTGGGGCTATCTTGCATCCTGGTCGTAAGCTGATCATTCAGGCACTTAACTTACGACCGGGAGACAATATATTAGAAGTTGGTGTAGGAACCGGTTTGTCGTTACCCCTATACCCCGAGAACGTCAAAGTCACTGGCATCGATATTTCCGGAGAAATGTTGGCCAAAGCCCGCGAGCGTGTACACCAACAGAACTTGGCCCAGGCCGAGGCAGTTTTGGAAATGGATGCCGAAGATCTGAAATTTCCCGAGAGTACTTTCGATAAAGTCGTGGCGATGTATGTCGTTTCGGTAGTTTCTGATCTCCCTACACTTGTCGATGAGATGCGCCGCGTTTGTAAGCCCGGCGGGGAAATGTTTATCGTCAACCACTTTCGCAGTCGTAATGGATTCATCAGGGCCTTAGAAGGTTTATTTTCACCACTGGCAAAGTTGGTGGGCTTCCACCCCAACCTCGCGTTAGAAGACCTATTGGAACAGACTGGGCTGGATGTTGTGGAGATACGCAGTGCCAACCTATTCGATTACTGGAAGGTTCTGCGCTGCCGCAGCACGATCAAGCGATCACTGCCAATGGATGTCACTGAGTCGATTGAACACGACTCAACCGTCCAGGGGGTTTCCAGGTAAGTTAAGGCGGCTCGACTACCAGCTACGGCTCGAAGTTGTAGTCATCTTGCAGTAGTGCGGCGCGGGCGGCCGCCAGTCGTGCGACCGGAACTCTGGGCGCCGAGCAAGAAACATAGTTCAATCCTATGTGATGACAAAATCGAAATATTCCCCGAAGAGCTCGTTTTTCCCGATGCCTAGATTTCGCGTGAACGCCGTCCCAGTACCGCTGTCGTCGCCCATATTGCCGAAGACATGGCCACCACGTTAACCGCCGTGCCATTAGCCATGTCTTCGGTGATATGAACTCGCGTCAATAGTGCATCGCCCGCTTGCCCATCCATGATCCGAATACCGCCTTAATCGCAACTTCTAGCTGTTCATAAGCATCGTCCGGGAATGGTTGACCGGTATGCTTTGTAACCACCTCAAGAAAGCGGGCACAAACTTCCTCGAGATCGTTCGCGCTCAGATCTAAATCTACCTGCACTGCTGCACGTTTTTTTACATTCTCAAGCTGCTCATCGAAATACTCATCCGATACACCCAGTGCGACTTTGCCAATTAGCTGAATGAATCGACGATAAGAATCCAACACAAACCGGTAATTGCCCGTCTGTTCCGCCAGACAACTCAAGGTGTTCTTGTTTAGGCCGAGGTTGAGCACAGTGTCCATCATGCCGGGTATCGACATTGCTGCGCCTGAGCGTACGGATACCAAAAGCGGGTTGTCCTTCGCGCCAAATCCCTTCCCGGTAAGACGTTCCACGTCCCTGATGCGCTCCCTCACCGCAGGCATTAATCCCTTAAGCAGGCCTTTTCGCTGGTCCGTTAGAGTGCAAGCACGCCTCTGTGGTGATAACAAACCCAGGCGCAACGTTGAGGCCGATCTGGGTCATCTCACACAAATTGGCCCCCTTTCCGCCAAGCAAGGCCTTGTTTTTTCCATCGCCTTCGCGGAAGCAATACACATACCGACTGGATCCTGCTAACGCTTGTTCCGGCTCTAGTTAGCGTTGGTGACCCATGGGTTCTCCCAGACGGTGTGCTGGGTTTGTCTAGTTTCGTCTGCTGGATTACTGGTAACTGCGAATTGACAGTGGCCATCATTAGGCAGCCGTCAGGCGAGTGCATACTATCGCCATGGTTTGAGGCGGCACCCGCACCCGCATTAGACCCCCGCCCACCTGGCACAAGCCGCCGACAAAAACTAGCGCTGATTACAACTAATTAGCGTGTGGTTTTACTGGACAGGTTGAATAATATCGTCTAACTTATTGTTTAATAGAACCAAACAGATGAAACGCGCGGGAACGGTAACAGATGTTACGGACAACCAACGAATCAGTAACCGCGAAGACGGTAAATTTCTCGGGAAAAAGTGCAGGTCGAACCACAAGCGCGGCCTGGCTCAAGACCCGACCCAACGGTAGTAGCCAGCGGGGCTTTGACAAGGCCCTAAGGACCGTCGCCGTCCTACAGACCACGCTCGAGCTCGAACAGCTGGCAAAGCTATTCTCGCGCGAAGTCGGTGCCAGCGTGCCCCATAGCAGCATCAACTACCGCAACGATCAGCCCGAAATCGATCTGACGGTTGGGCGCACGGCCAAGCATACATGTACCTTTCGACTAATCGTCGAAAAGCAGAACCTGGGCCAGGTTACCTTCACCCGTGGAAAGGCCTTTACCGAGAAAGAGAGTGCTATGCTCGAGTTCCTGCTATCGAGTCTTGCCTATCCTCTGCGAAACGCCTTGCAGTACGAAAATGCGTTTCAGGCGTCACTCACCGATCCGCTGACCGGTATCTACAATCGTACGGCCATGGAAGCGGCACTGCGCCGCGAAATCTCTCTTGCCCACCGTCATCGCACGCCTTTGTCTCTCATAATAATGGATATCGATCGGCTCAAGCAGGTTAACGACAAATACGGCCACGTAGCCGGTGATCAACTGATTAAGGCAGTGGTGGATGCTGTGTGTGGCTCCCTGCGCCAGACGGATTTGGTATCTCGTTACGGCGGTGACGAGTTTACGATTCTGTTGAATAACACGGCGCGGCGCGGTGCAGCAGTGCTGGCCGAGAATATCCGCGAGAAAATCCAGAGCGTGGCTTGCCAATTCGAGGACAAGACCATCAACGTGACCGCTAGCATGGGGGTTGCGTCCCTGACCGGCAGGGACAAGCACACTGGCCTTTTCGCCCGCGCCGACCAGGCGCTCTACGACGCCAAGCGGCAAGGGCGCAACTGCATCAAGGTCGCTGGAGCAACCAAGTAGTCATCGTCAAAGGCATTCGCCGATACATCTCTTCTCGACACCTCGCTACACCGATTGACCAGCGCAAGTCGTTAGCGCTCTAGGCAGCGCACAAGCTCGATGCGGCAGCAAGAATCGGGTGGCCCAGCCCGAGATGCCCGCGTACATTTGCTTCCCCTAAGAAACAGTCAATGGAGATCGTTTGCCATAAGAGCCAAAGCTTATGCCGTATACGGGTTACCACTGAGTAGTCCAACCGCAGCAGACGCCGGCCATGGTTTGTGGTGGAGGATGTGTGGTCTCATTGATATGCTGTTCGCGTGGTACCAGCGCGCGCGTCAACGTCGGGCCCTGTTGACCCTCGATGATTGCATACTCAAAGATATCAGCATCAGCCGGGCCGACGCCAAATTAGAGGCCAACAAACCTTTCTGGCGCTGTTAACGGTAGGTAAGAATAATGACCCTTGAGTTAACCACGACCACACGGGAAAACGCGGCCCCAAGCAACATTGCTTCGGACATCTTGCTAGCGCAATCACGCGACTACGATCGAATCGCGCAGGCGCTGGCATACGTTGCGCAACACGCATCGGAACAACCCGATCTCGCTGATATCGCTAGCGAAGTCGGATTAAGCGAATACCATTTTCAGCGACTCTTCAGCCACTGGGTTGGCATAAGCCCAAAGAAGTTCTTGCAATACCTCACACTTTCGCGGGCAAAGCAAAGCCTGTCCGACTCAGCCAGCGTATTGGACGCCACCTTCGATGCCGGACTATCAAGCCCGAGCCGGCTTCATGACCTGTTCGTGCGCTGCGAGGCAGTAACCCCCGGCGAGTACAAACGCCGTGGCCAAGATCTCACCATCCAATACGGCTTCCACCCTACGCCATTCGGTGAATGTCTGTTGATGCTGACCGAGCGCGGTATTTGTGGTCTTTCTTTCGTAATCGAGGGTGACCGGGAGAGTGCCCTTACCCATCAGCTGACCGGCCGGGAACAGGCGCAGGCGGTCTCGGATCAAGACGCTACCCGTGGCGCCGCCGAGCGGATCTTTGCGTCCCATAATGAATCACCAACACCCGGCACTTCACCGCTACGATTGCTTTTGCGAGGTACGCCGTTTCAGGTCAAGGTGTGGGAGGCTTTACTTCGGGTACCGGCCGGCTCGCTAACAACCTATGAGTCGCTCGCCCGCCTTTCGGGATATCGTGGCAACGCAGCGCGAGCGGTTGGGCAAGCAGTCAGTCACAACCTTATCGCCTACCTAATCCCTTGTCATCGCATCATTCGCAAGACCGGTGTGATCGGCAATTATCGTTGGGGCCCGATCCGTAAGCGAGCGTTGATTGGTTGGGAAGCGGCCCGGGGTGAGATCGGGCGGTTTGATTCGGTCACAGTGTCTTGAAGACTTTGGCGATGGACTCGCCGTGGACTGAAAGATCCCATTCGCATGTATAGCCGAATGGCGTAGTCCATACCTCGTAGCCTGTCGATCTCAGCCTGGCCGCTAGGTCTTCGAGGAAGGTGCGAGCGAAATCCGGTTCCGCTTTGCTGCTAGAGAGATGAGTAAAGGAATGCAGCACTATTCTCTTAAGACCGCGCTTGTTCGCCAACCACTTTGTGTTCTTTAGGGTAGTTGTCAGTACTTTGCTGCGACGCCCTTCATCTTCGGGTTCAGCATGCACAAAGATGACGGCAACGTCCGCCAGATCCTCTTCTACATCTCGATCATCCGCGTCCGCTAGCGTCTTGAGAAACGTCTTGAAGCGAAATCGCCGCGCCTGGAACATCAACAGTTTCATCGGCGGTGTACTCTGCTATCACCTCATAGCTTTCGGTTTGCCTCGTACTCACGCGCTTCGGCTATCAGCCATTCACGAAACGCAGTAATCCTCGGCCGGTTGACCGCCGTTTTCGCGCACACCATATAGTAGCCGAAGCTCACGGGGACACTTAGATCAAAGGGCTTGATCAATCGACCGGCGGCAAGATCATCGGCCACCAGTACGCTACCCGCCAACGCGATGCCATGACCCTCGATCGCCGCCTGTATTGCCATGCCGGCAAGACTGAACTGTGGCCCACGCGTAGCGTCGATATCATGCACACCGGCCGCCAGTAACCACATAGACCAATCCGGCTGCGCGCGGGTCCCCCACTCGCCATGCAATAACGTGTGCGCTTTGAGATCGCCTGGCTTCCGTAAAGGATGCGGTCCCTCGAGCAAACCCGGACTACACACCGGGAACACCTCCTCCGCCATCAAGGGTTCGACGTGGACCTCGGGATAGTCGCCCGCCCCGTAGCGGATACCGATATCGACCTCCTCGCGAGCGAAATCGACCAATCGATCGGTCGCATCTATACGCACATCGATACCCGGATGTGCGGCCCGGAATCGATCGAGGCGAGATAGCAACCACCTGGCGCCGAAAGTGGGTGGCACGGTGACCGCTAAGGCGCGATGCTCATCGTGGATGCGAGACGCGGTAACGGCTTCCGCCAGCCGGTCAAATCCCTCCGCCAGCCCCGGCAGGCAGGCTTGACCGGCGTCGGTCAGCAACAACGCGCGATTCAGCCGTCGAAAGAGCTGTACACCCAGATAATCCTCGAGCGCCTTCACCTGATGGCTGACCGCGGCCGGGGTCACGTGGAGCTCTTGCGCCGCCTTGGTAAGGCTCAGATGACGGCCGGCGGCCTCAAAGGCGCGCAGCGCATTGAGTGGGGGTAACCGACGTTCCATGGTCTAGGTCACGTTAGATTTACTAAATCGAATGATACAAATCGTCGTTTGTCAGCGCCTTATTTATACCCTATCTTATGCACGTGAGCATTGAAACCGATTAACTTAACTAAGAGGAATTCTAAAGTGAATAGAGCAACTAATCAATACTTAAACACTGGTTTTGATCGAGGCTTATCCTTACTTTCACAGAGTCTGACTGGCTATGACTGGGCCCCAAGACGTGATCTCGACCATGACACCGTCAAGCGCTACGCCACGGTTGACCGCAAGCCGCGTGCGCAGGCCTTAAGGCAAGCCCTGCGACGTCTCGCCCAGGCGATTGTCGGCGCATCCAGGCGGGCCGCTCAGGCGCTCAAACACCGGCGCCTGCGACGTGCAAGCATCCGCGAGCTAGCGGGACTGACCGACCGTCAGTTGGATGATATCGGTTTGTTTCGGGCCGAGATTCCAGCTGCCGTCGACAAGCTGCTACGGAACGAATCGCAACCGGCGGCTGAGCCTAAGTCGAAAGTAGTGACCATTTCGGTGACAAAGAACCCAGCCAACGACGAAAGATCGAGACTTGCGGCCTAACCCGCCCTGGCCCGGCCGCCCCGTGTGCATATGGGGCGGTCGTGGCCTTGGTGCGCACTATTCCATCAACGCGCCGTCGCTTAGAAGTTCGGGCTCTAGCGCGAACACATCAACACCCTCCAGGCAACCGACGTTAACGCCGTAGTGACCAGGTCGTGTACGAGGGCGATGAAACGGATAGATACCGCACTGGCGGCAGAAATAATGTTTCGCGGTGTGAGTATGAAACTGATAGAGCGACAGATAGTCTTCACCCTCGATTAGGGTGAAATTCTGCTCCGGCACATAGTGCATAACGGCGCCCCGCCGGCGACACAAGGAACAATTGCATCGGGCTGAGTAATCAAGCGTTGTCTCGATTTCCGAACTTGACCTTACCGCCATGACAATGACCGACGAATTTAGTCATGATTGACTTAGTTTTCTAACACCACATTCACGCGCCGATTGTGTTTGCCCTTTTTCTCGATCTTACCTACCCGCACCTTGCCGATTTCGCCGATCGAGGCCAGATGAGTACCACCACAGGGTTGCAGATCCAGCCCTTCGATCTCCACTAGGCGTACACGCCCCCGCCCGCTGGGTGGTTTGACAGACATGGTTCGCACTAATTCTGGCTTGCTCGCCATCTCCTCGTCGGTAATCCACCGGGACCGAACCGAACGATTCTCGCTGATAAGCCGATTGAGCTCGGACGTAATGTGTTCCTTGTCCAGCGTCGGTTCAGGCAGATCGAAGTCCAGGCGACCGCTGCCGTCGCGCACAGAACCGCCGGTAACACCACCGGCAACAACGGTACACAGCAAATGCAAACAGGTGTGCATACGCATCAATCGGTAACGCCGATCCCAGTCGATCACCGCTGTGACCTTGTCTCCCGATTTTAGGGCCGGCATCTGTGATTCGGGGATGTGCAGGATCTGTCCCGGCACATCGCCTTTTCGTGTATCTGTTATGCGTACTTCTGCCCCTGCTGCATTACGTAGCACGCCGGTATCACCCGGTTGGCCGCCACCCATCGGATAGAAAACCGTACGGTCAAGCTGTATGCCGTTTTCGTCGACTGCGGTCACCACCGCTTCACATTGGCTGGCATAGGAATCGGTCCTAAACACCTCTTCGGTCATCGACATCCTCCATCCAGGAATCAGCATATAGATGAGACAGTTTACCGGATGCCTATGCCAGAATCTCGTCCAAGGCCAGCGACAACTCTGGATAGCGAAACTTGTAACCGGATTCGAGCAATCTTTTGGGTATGACCTTCTGCCCGGTGACGTACAAATGTGCCATCTCTCCAATAAGTAAACGCATTGCCCACCCCGGGGCCCACATGAATGCAGGCCGATGGAGGATGGCACCCAGCTTGGATGCGAAGTCGTGATTCGTCTCGGGATTGGGCGTCGTAGTATTAAAAGGGCCTTGCAACGACTTATTCGCCATGAGGTACAGCACAATATCTATCAGATCATCAATGTGAATCCACGACATCCATTGCTTGCCACTCCCCACATGACCGCCCAACCCCAACTTGAACTGGGGCAATAGTGAGCTCAATGCACCCCCACCTTTCCCAAGGACTACACCCGAACGCAACAGACAAACCCGAACACCATGGTTAGTGGCCTTTAAAGCCTCCGTTTCCCAAGCCTTACAGAGGTCGGCTTGATATTCTTGGCCGGGTGAAGAGTCTTCTGTTAACACTTCATCCCCGCGGGCACCGTAATAGCCGACGGCTGAACCATTGATTAGTAGGCGTGGTGGGCTTCGCACGTGAGCGATGTAATCTATTAATTGTCGTGTCACCCCGACACGGCTTGATATGAACGTCTGCTTGAGCTCCCTTGTCCAACGACCACTGCCGAGGCTCAGGCCGGCAAGGTTTACGATCGTCTCGGGTGTACTTTCAGCATCTAGTTCTTTCAGTGACTCAATCAGCCGGACCGGTCCTTTGAATTGCTGCTGTGCTCGGCGTCTGTCGCGGGTTAATACGGTGACGGCGTACCCGTCGGCGAGTAGCCGCTTACACAGCGCGCTACCGATAAAGCCGGTACCCCCGGTTACAGCTATGTTCATCTCTTAACTACCTCCCATATCTGCCGCAGATAGTAAACCTGACTTGCTCGTGACCACAAAGCACTTAAGAATAGGCGTCGGGATTGCGACGCTAGGATAGCGATGGGCAAAGCGAGAGTTCGAACATGGGTGTGGCATTTTGACAGTCCGGTAGAGAAGATCTGGCCGGTGCTTGCCGATACGGCGCGTTTCAATGAGGCGGCGCAGCTACCGAAACACAAAGTACAAGAAATTCCACAAGCTGACGGTTCCACACGCTACTACGGTCATGCTCGCATGGGACCATTCAAATTGAGTTGGGAAGAGTTGCCGGTTAACTGGGTTGATAATCAATGGTTCAGACATTGTCGTCATTTCAGCCACGGGCCTCTCAAGTCACTTTGCGCGACATTAAAGTTTTTTCCAGAAGACACCGGCTGTCGAGGTGAGTATACGATTGAAGTTGAACCAGCCAATCGGCTCGGCCGTACGATCTTAGCATTGGGATTCTTACGCAATGTCGGCAAGACATTCTCACCGCTCGCAGACAATGCCCGCCACTTTGCCCGCGGTCAAAGAGAAACCGAGTTCGATCACAAACCACCCGAGCTGACACCGGGCGCCAAGCAACGTGTGCCCGCGTTAGTTACCAAGATTGAAGCCACACCACACGGTCATGGGCTGGCACAAAAACTCGCTGACTATGTCTTAACGCGACAGGAAGTCGACCTCTGGACCATCCGCCCCCTGAAACTCGCACGTAAGTGGGGGGTACTCGATCGCCATGCCATTGAAGTATGCCTGGAGGCGGTGAAACAGGGATTGCTCGCGCTGCGCTGGGATCTGTTGTGTCCGCGCTGCCAAGTCGGAAAGAAGTCGGTATTGGCCCTCGGCCAGCTACCCACAGGCGCACATTGTTCATCGTGCAACGTCGACTACGATCGCGAGTATTCTAAGAACGTGGAACTCGCGTTTTATCCTGCAACATCGATTCGTCCCCTGGAAAGCGGTGAGTACTGCCTATTTGGCCCAATGAGCACACCCCATATCAAGTTACACCTGACGCTGGAGCCGGGTGAGAAGCGCGACGTCGCCATCGATTTACCACACGGCAACTACCGCTTGCGTACGCTAGAACCGGCAGGTGAGGAGACCGCTCAATGGGATACCGGTGGCTTCCCATCAGTCGTTGCCGATGGGACGACGGTTGTCGCGGGCGAACCCTCAGCGACAGGAACGGTAAGCCTGAACAATAAGTCGGAACGGAAATTGACCTTCATCGTCGAGGAACGTGCGTGGATGCGCGACGCGTTGACCGCGGATCGCGCCACCGCGTTACAGGCCTTCCGTGACCTATTCAACGAAGATACCCTGCGGCCGGGTGACAATGTCGACATCGACTACATCACCATCATGTTTACAGATCTAAAGGGCTCGACTGCACTTTACGAGCGTATCGGCGACCCCCGCGCCTACCACCTAGTGCGCGAGCACTACGCCATCATTGGCAAGACGGTGCGTGAATACGATGGCGCCGTCGTCAAGACGATTGGCGATGCCGTGATGGGTGTATTCACGAACCCTGAAAATGCCCTGCGTTGCGGCATCCAACTGCACACTGATTTTGCCGAATTCAACTCGACATCGGGTAAGGAACCGGTGACGATTAAAGTGGGATTCCACGTTGGACGGTGTATTGCGGTGTCGCTTAATAACCGACTTGATTACTACGGCACTGCTGCCAACAAAGCGGCGCGCCTGCAAAACCAAAGCGTGGGTGGCGACATCGTGATTTCACCTGAGTTGGCGGCTGACCCAAACGTGGCGTCGTTGCTCGTGAATTTCTCTCCGCGGGAAGAACAGGCGAAACTGAAAGGTTATAGCGAGCCCATACGATTCCTTCGGATCACGGCAGAGGAGCTTACTGCTAAGCGCCGCTCCCTCCCTAACCCTCCCCCATCACAGGGGAGGGAATAAGGCACTCGGAATCAAAACTCCAACAGACCATGGGCCATCAATAATTGACGACCTACACACAGCTACATGGTGTCCAACCCAATGACCACCTTTGTAGGTAAACGCCGCGAGCTTGCGCTCCAAAGGTTCGGTACGCATGGAAATGATTCCTTGGCTCCGCTGTCTAGACGATAATTATGTTACACGCTTAGCGGCGTTTTCGTCACCGACTCCGTAGTGCCTCCTGTACGAAATCCAATCGGTCTTGACCGAAAAACATCTGGTCGCCGACAAAGAACGTGGGCACGCCGAAGGCACCACGGGCCACTGCGTCGTCCGTATTCTTTCGCAGCCGACTCTTGATGTCGTCCCGCTGGATCTCGGCAAAGTACGCATCTGCATCCAACCCCGCTTCGACAAGGGTTGCCCGGACTTCATCCACTTCGTTTAGGTTTCTAGCATGAACCCATATGGCCTCGAACATGGTCTTGACGTAAGCGTCCGTCTCCTCGCGTTCCTCGGCAACAAATACGCCTCGCATGATCGGCAGTGTCTGGATGGGTGAATGCGGATTCATGACAAATGGTACGTCGAGATGTTTGGCCCGCATGATCAAATCGTCGAAGTACCATTTACGCTTTGCGGGGATCGACAAGGGCCCCGGATTGCCTGTCGACTTGAAGATGCCGCCGCAGAATACCGGCGTCATGCGTAACCGGCACCCGGCCTCCTCGGCAATAGTCGGAAGCTGGGTCCACGCCAGATAGGTTGGAAAACTGACGACATCGTAAACGAACTCTAGTTGCTTAGACATGTTCCGCGCTTGGGCGTCATAAACTTATCGAGGTACGCTAATTTATCACCTCGGAGGAGTTTGACCGAGTTCAGCGCCCCAAGGGACGGACTAAACTTCCCACCCCGCCTTGCGCAGGCCGTCCAGATTTAACTCCGTCTGGACCGAATTCAGAACAAAAATCTTGCGATAGTCGTCGGCCGTTTTGATGCCGCGTTTTGACAGGTATTCATCCAGACACACGCGCGCTTCCTCCTTGCGCCCCATGTGGCCAAGAAGGATGGTCTTGAACCCGAGATAGGAGACGTCGTGGGGCCGAGCGCTGAGACATTTCTCGAGGTGCACATACGCTTCCTCGAACCGTCGCTGCCCAAGCGTCGCTTGCACGAGCTGGAAATAATAATTGTGTAGCTTCGGGTCAAGGGGGCTGAGCTTGAGACACATTTGCCCATACCCTTCCGCCTCCTCGGGCTCGCCGGAGTGGGTCAGGGCCAAGGCAAGCACCTCATAGGCCTCGGGTGAACTTGGGTTGAGCTCGACCGCCTTGCGTCCGGCCTCCACCGCTTGTTTCAAGTCGCCTTTCCAGATGTGGGCCATGCATAGCACCAAATAAATTCGGAAGTTCCTGGGATCGATCGCTGTCGCCTTCTTTGCCAGATCGAACATGGTAGCCGCTCCATCGACGTAGTCAGCGTATTGGGCATAGACATCGGCGCTGTAACAAAGCGCCAACGCAGTGTAGGCGTCGGCGAATGTGGGATCGGCTTCGATCGACTTTTCGAACAGTTGTTTTGTCTCCGTCCGGTATCTGCCGTAAGAGGGCATGTTGGCCAATCCGCGCAGGTACAGCTCCCAGGAGTTTAGGTTTCCCGGCCGTTTTCGAGTCACCGCCAATATTTCCGCCTTGCTCATCTCGGGCTCGACGGCGGCGACAATATTGGTGGTGATCTCGTCCTGAACCGCGAAAACGTCCTCGAGTTCGCGGTCGTAGCGGTCGGCCCATAAATGGTTTCCGGTCGAACCGTCGATGAGCTGAGCGCTGATGCGCACCCGATTCCCCGCTTTGCGCACGCTACCCTCGAGCACATAGCGTGCCCCCAGATCGTTGGCCACCTGGCGCACGTCGGGTGATTGGTTTTTATAGGCGAAAGTGGAATTACGCGCGATCACCGGAAAAGACCGCCAAGCCGCAAGCAAGGTGATGATATCTTCGGTCAAGCCGTCGCTAAAGTAATCCTGTTCCGGATCGCCACTGATATTGTTGAAGGGCAGCACGGCAATCGAAGGCTTGCCGGCTAACGGAATCGCGCCTGCCTCTGGGCTGGGACGTTCTGTAACTTCGTCCAGCCCTTGCTGCACCCGATACGCCCGTACCGGCTCGGCAATATTCTTGACCTCTTGCTCGCCCATGAACCCGTAGCTAAGTGGCAGCTTCTTGCCAATCGCGGTGCGCACGGATTCGGAGATGCAGATACCACCCGGTTCGGCGAGACTCTCGAGGCGGGCCGCCACGTTGACGCCATCACCATAGATCTCGTCTTGATCGACAATCACTTCACCCAGATTGATGCCGATACGGAACTGGACCTTGCGATCGTCGGGGAGATCTTGATTGCAGTCTTTGAGGTGGCGTTGCACATCGACGGCACAACTCAGCGAATCGGAGACAGTAGCAAAATCGGCAAGCACAGCATCGCCCGCGTAGTGCACCACGCGGCCTCTGTGGGACTCGATGCCGACTGTGATAACGTCAAGGTAAGCGCGTAACGCGCGATGGGTACCCTCCTCATCCTCACCCGTCAGTCGACTATAGCCGGCGACGTCGGCGTAGAGGATGGCGGCGAGCTTGCGTTCTAAAGGTTCGGTACGCATGGGGGGCGTCCCTTTGTTCGTTCGCTTGGGAACAGCCGCCATATTACTACAACGGAAATCCTTGTCGAAGACGATTAGGTGTGGCTAAAGCGCTTGGCGCTGCGATCCTTTGGATCTTGCTCCAACCCTAAGCATGATTGGCGCAGGTGGTTCCACAGATTAAGACGCGTCCAGTCCGGTTCGGGTAGCGGCTTGAGTTCATCCGAAAGGAACGGGTTAGGTAAGAAAACGGTCAGCTGTTGCTCGTCTTTGCCATTGAACAACCGCAACCCCCAGCCAACCGGGGCATCTGCATCGTCCAAGTGTCGATAGAGTTCAGCGTGGCTGGTTCGACGCCAGGCAGCCAGTTCAGGCGTAACCGGATTGTTGCGGCTACCCTTGTGCTGGCCAATACAGACATGAAAATGCCAAGCGCCGAAGTCGACGGTCAAGTAACCATCGTACAAAGAGATTCGGGTAGGTGCATTGGGCGCCCTGATCTCCCAAACTGCGCCCTGAATCAAAATACCAAAATGAATCGAAGACCAGTAGTGCTCAAAGATGTCCTTGCAAAGTCCGAACAGAAAGTCTTCCGATGTATCTAGCGGAAACACCTCCAACACGCCCATGCCGGGCTCATCGACACGCTCGGGCATCACATAACTTCTTAAGCGGCCTTGAGTATACCCATTGCATCGTCAAGGGCACGACTTAGTCGATCGAAAAGGTCATCGATTTCCGCTTCGGTAATGACCAACGGCGGACAGATACCGACGGAGTCGCTTGGCAGCGGTCTTACGATAAGCCCGTGCTTCAAGGCATTCGTTTCGACCGCGGCCGCCGCTTTGGTCTCGGGTGGAAAAGATTGCTTGGTCGATTTATTGGCGACAATTTCGATTCCTCCGATCAACCCGACACCGCGCGCATCCCCTACCAATGGATGCTCGCTCAAGGCTTTAAGGCGCGCTTGAAACCTCGGCGCAACATCGCGCACATGGCCCAAAATGTCGCGTTCTTCATAGATCTTGAGGGTTTCCAGGGCAACCGCAGCAGCAACCGGGTGTCCGCCATAAGTATTGCCGGTGCCGAACACACCAAGTTTGCGGCTTTGTTCGACGAACGCCTGGTAAATGGGGGCAGAAACCATTACGGCACCAATCGGCAGATAGGCCGACGAGAGCTGTTTGGCGCAGGTCACCATATCCGGGGTAATGCCGTAGGTTTGTGAGCCCCACATATTTCCCGTACGACCGAAACCGCAAATGACTTCATCCGCAATCATGAGGATGTCGTGGCGTTTGAGTATGACCTGTACTTTTTCGAAATAGCCGTTCGGCGGTGTCATAACGCCGCCAGCCCCCATCACCGGCTCGGCGATAAAGGCGGCAATAGTGTCAGGACCTTCGCTAAGAATTAACTGCTCAAGACTTTCGGCCAACCGATTGGTGAATTGCTCTTCACTTTCGTTCGGCTCGGCATAACGATAGTAACACGGCGTGTCGGTATGATAGACCCGTTCGATCGGCAGATCGAAATCGTTATGCAGGTAAGGTAGGCCAGTAAGACTAGCCGCCGCAATCGTTACACCGTGGTAGCCGCGCTTGCGCGCAATGATTTTCTTCTTGTGCGGACGTTCAAACGCGTTATTGTAGTACCACACAAGCTTCATCGCGGTGTCCACCGCCTCCGACCCGGAGTTCACAAAATACACTTTGGCCATCGGCTCAGGCGCCATGCCGATGAGCTTTTCCGCAAGCGCAATCACCGGTTCGGTAGAGCGGTGCGCAAACGTATGAGAGAAAGGTAAGTTTTGCAGTTGTCGAGTGGCGGCTTCGACTAACCTCGGTTCGCTTGACCCGAGCGAAACACACCAAAGACCAGCCAATCCCTCAATATAACGGTTACCGTCGCTATCCCATACGTATATCCCCTCCCCACGGGTAATGATCAACGGCCCTCGGTCTTCGTGAGCAGCCAGATTGGTGTAGGGATGTAGGTTGTAGGCAATGTCTTTTTTGGCCAGCGAGTCTGTATGGTTTGACATGCTCTTATCCTCCTAAATTCTTGGCGCCACCCCAAGCTTACCGCCCATTGTGGCCAATCTGGCCATATAGGTAAACTGGCTTCGTTACTGTCTTAGGTAGCTAGATCGTCGCTGAATCCGTAGAAACGCAGACAATTGTCCCACATGATCTTCTTTTTGGATTCGAGACCTACCCCAGGTAATTCGAGGAAAGTATCGATCCCGTGTGGAAACGGCCCATCGGCATGCGGATAGTCCACCGACATAACGACATTCTCGTCACCGATCATATCGATAACGATCTTTAGCATTTCCTCGTCTACATCGGTTGCAATAAAACACTGCCGCTTGAAGTACTCACTCGGTAGCGCCGATAATTGAACCGATTCACCGCCGCCATATTTTCCCCATTGATCATCGAGGCGCTCCAACCACCAGGGCAGCCAGCCACAATTACCTTCCAGAAACCCTACCCGTAGATCCGGAAACCTCTCTAGCACTCCACCCAAGATCATGGCCCCTAGGGCCAACATAAGCTCAAACGGAAACGCCGAGGCATGATTTAAGGTGCGAAAATTTGGCAACCCGACGAAACGGTTGGATACGTAATCTTGGCAGGCGCCGCCGCTGGTTCCATGGAACGTAAGCGGTATTCGCAAGCGCATCAGTTCTCGCCATAACACATCACATTCGGGCGCGTTGAAATAGCGACCATTGACAGGCATCGGTAACAACACCACCGCCACATGGTGTTTTTCCTCGACCGCACGCCGCGCTTCGGTTGCCGCCATTTCGGGGTCGTGCAAAGACAAAATCGCCGATGCTTTTAAACGCTTCGGATCTGTGGCGCAGTAATCGGCGAGCCAATCGTTAAAGGCTGCACAACAGGCGGTTGCATATTCGGCTTCAAGCGAATCGATAGACACCACCATGTGCGCAAACGTGCGATACAAGACTGCAAAATCAATGCCCTCGATGTCCATCGATTCGAGCGTGGAAGTTGCATCATAGTCACGCTCACGTATCGACCGGTATACATCTTCCGTTGGAGTATCCATGTACTTCTGTGCGTTGGCCACGTCTCGATCGAGCGCCCATGGCGGAATAATGCGGCCCTGAACTTCCCAATGCGGAAAGTTGGTAGGTGCCCACCCCAAATATTTGGGCATTACTGAGTGATATCTTTCATCCAAGTACTGTTCGTAGACATCGCTCGGCTCGATGACGTGGAGATCACTGTCTATGATGTGCAAACCATCTTTCATCCAACTTTCCTCGCTGTGATCAGGGTACCACGCAAAATTCCAGATTGCCTATTCACCGATGGCGCACCGACAACATCAAGAAAGTACTCGTTTTATCGCTGTATTTGTATCGTACTTAAGCTTTTGCGCACCGACAAATTTCAACTAAGCTTGTAGCTTGTAGCTGGTAGCGCGTTAGCATCAGTAGGTACGTAACATGACACGCTGGTATGACAGATATGACGAGTTAGGTAAATATCTCGATCTCATGGCAGAACTTAGCCCGGAGCAGAGAGACGAGCTTGTAAAAGGAATCATGGTCATAATTAAGAGAGAGAGCCCTGATTTTCTAACTGATCTCGTACTGCAGTTTCCGTTGGATCTGTTTCGAAGACGCTGGTACGACAAAGACCCTTATTTATGGTTGGTATTTAATGGCCTTGAATACGCAGACGATGCTATGGTCAAAAAAGTCATTGACTACTTTAAGGAAACCGCGTCGGCAGTCAAAGGAGAGTATGACCTTAAGCGATCGGCACGATGACGCTTTTTATCTGAGAAGTAGAACTGGCCTTAGGCGGGTAACGGAACTTTTTGCTCCGCTTGTCGCTTGCCACGGGTTGCGGGCCGGGCCAAGCAAGACCAGTCTCCCGCCTTCAATGCATCGATATCCCCGGACACATCCCGTTTTTGCTTAACCGCACTAACGACTACCGGCGCTGACATGGGATGACCAATCATAATCGCACCAACGATACGCCCGTCGGCGATCACAATCTTACGATAGGTGTGCTTCACATCGTTCAGTTTGGCAATAACGACCTCGTCTCGCGAGCGTGGTTCGAATCGACCGATTGATGTAAGGTGAATGCCGGCCACCTTGAGCATAGTCTCCTGCGCGGTGATTCCATGCCGAGCATCACCGCCGAGCGCATTGATGGCAGCTACCTCGGCCTGCTCTACCGCTGATGGCCATAACCCGGATACACGACCCTCGAATTCTGCAATATCACCGGCGGCGAATATGCTGTAATCCGCGGTACGCATGTGATCATCTACGACCACACCCCGGTTCGACGCTAGCCCTGCGTCCTTGGCTAACCCGATGTTAGGCGTAATACCAGCACATGCCAGGAATACATCGCAGCGCATTTGTTGGTTAGATTTTAGACGGACCTCGTGTACACGTTTATCGCCGCGCAGTGCACTGGCCTCGGCCTTGAGATCGATGCCAATACCCAGCCCCTCGAGGTAATTTTGCAAAATGCCCGCACCGGTTGCATCAAGCTGACGTCGCAGCAACCACTCGCCGCGCTCCAATACGGCTACATCGAGCCCAAGCTGATGCATACCGAAGGCGGCTTCGAGCCCTAGAAGCCCACCGCCGGCGACTACCGCTTGGCGGCAACCGTGTTCCTGTACAAACTCGCGGATATGCATGGCATCTTCCGCCTCGCGCACAACGAATGCGCCCGGCATATCGATCCCGTGGATGGTGGGCACAAAGCTCGTACTTCCCATGGCAAGAATCAAGCGATCATATTCCAGGGCCTCACCGACCCCGAGATGCACACAGCGCTGCTTTCGATCGATACCGACAGCACGGGTATTCAACCAACAGTTTATTTCGCGGTCGTCATACCACGATTCCGGCATCAAGGTGAGGCCCCGCATAGCCGAGCGGCCGTAGATAAGACGGGTAATCGCCATGCGATTGTAGAGATGGTACCTCTCACGCCCAATAACATGGATCTTGCAATCAGGGTGTCGTCGACGAATGTGATCCGCTGTGGTAATGCCGGCGATTCCGTTGCCGATAATGACGACGGATTTGCCGTTGTCATTGTGACCGGTGATGACTCGGCGAATGTCTCGCGGCATGCTCGTTTTTCCCGATTGATTTTGATTTAGTTTTCGTCCGGCGTCATAAGATCATGCCATTCCGGTAGCTTAACGGTGCGGTTCCGCAAACCCCAATGATGGCTGAAGTCTATGGCGCGTGTGTCGG
>LKGT01007517.1_pt1 | contig 32785 bp, 68 predicted proteins | sample 503861 | NCBI WGS metagenome assembly LKGT01 (sample SAMN04113194, study PRJNA297058) | marine sediment metagenome | biome: marine benthic biome; feature: marine benthic feature; material: marine sediment; isolation source: sediment sample collected at the water-sediment interface from the South......
ATACGTCACCATAAATATTAGGCTTTCCTGTTATCTTATTTTTAAGGCAGCCCGTCATTAATGAATTGACCCTTCGCCTATCTTGACATCTTCCAAGTCGATATATAAAAGCCTGGCATACACAGTCAATAGGCATGAAAACTCAGCGCTATCAGTTGGGCTATATGGATTCCCGTCCGGCTTTAGCCTTCGTATTTGTGCGCACAATTCGCCGCCAATTTCCTTATATTCCATAAGCCAGTAATCACGATAATCACCGTATAGGTAAAACTTTACAGTGCTTAACTCTGGCGTTGTTAGTGTATTAATAGGAGTTAGCATACGCCCTGCAGAGCCTCTGCATTTTTAACATACTCTTCAACCGTTCCAGCACCCTTGAACGAGTTGAACCACATTTTCCAATACTTACCCCTAAGCTCAATAGTGTCAGGAATTGCACCAGGCCTTAATAGGTAAAACATGCGACACCAGATAAAAGACAGCAGCGGAGAATATGCTAGCTCATTATGCGACACCTTATCAACATCTACGCCAAACACCTCAAGCACGATATCCTTTACGCGCTGAGAAGTTCTTTTCTGAGTGTCATAAAACCCAATTGGATCAAATTGGTTTAGGCCCACGCCCGCGCCGTATGCCGATTTATCAGGGTACTTGCCCGAATCAGTCTCTTGCGCTGCAGTTTCAATCAGCAACTTATATGCGTTAGTGTTACCACCTAGAGCGGCAACAACATCATAAGCAATATCGTTAACCTGGCTGGCTCTTGTTAATCCGTATCCTAATTTCATGAATCACCTGTAAAATTTGATAATGATTAAGGCCATGCTTTTTGCAGTGACCTCTAAATCGTTCGTTTAATATTTCGCGCATTGCTCCGGCAAATCCTCACCTCTATCGCTTAATACTTTGCAGTTGTACCGCAAAAGCTTGGCTCTAACCGGTGCGCTACAGCTATCGCCAGGGTCAATAAGGCCGTAATCAGCCACGCTTACCCTTCCCGAATATGAACCGCAGGCCTGCATTAACATCATCATCGTCAATGGTGCTAACACTTTCATCGATCTTTTTATGCTTTGCATTTCTATCAATCTCCACGGCCATCGCTGCCTTGTCTTTTAATGCGGCTTTTAATTCCGCCTTGTCTTCTGCGCTTTTGCTGCCCCTGAAATAAGCTGCGATAAGTGTGCCAGCTAAAAGTAAAAGGCCTATTGCCGCGCCATATAAATCACCCATTGATACCATCCCCTGATTGATAGTTAATGCCTGCTTGCTTCATTATGCGGTCACGCTCACGAATATTGCCGCGCAAACTTTCTATTGTGGCTCTATTCTCATCAAGCATGTAATCGTTAGAATCCGCAGTATGCTTATCTGATTTCTTTTGATACCAGCGACGAACCCACGCAAAAGCATGAATAAGAAGAGATGCGACAAAAGTTAATAGCGCAGCCTCAACCGGCCACTCTAAATAAGTAACGCAAAACGATAGCGCAGCAACAACACCGGCTAAAACTTGCGACTCGGAAATACCTTGTCGTTTAGACATGACAAATTACCCTATATTCGTTATTTTTTAGCGCGTAAGCATGGATGAAAAACCTGGCGTCTGACATCATCTTGCCGAGGTCTTCGGCGCACACTCGCGTAAAGCTCATTTTTACAGCTTCGGGATTATTGATTAAGAACTCATCTTTCTTTATACTCTGCGGCATACATATCCTTATTCATCTTCGTTTGTGTATAGACTCTGCTCAAGTCGATGAAGGGGCTTAAAAACCCCTTTGTTTTACAATCCTTTTCGCTCTCTTTTTACCTGATCCATTGACTCTTGACTAACGCCATGCGGCAAGTTAATCGGCCTGCCTTTCATGACAAGCCCGTAAATATAAACCCCAACTGAAGTTACTAAAAGAACTGTGCTAACCATAACCACGGCCTCATTGTTATATCCAAATATCGACATAATGCTAGACCTCTTTGCCGGTTAATTTTACAAGTACAGCTTCGTACTCGGTGAATGTGTAACGTGTTACTTTTCTGCTAACTTCCTTGTTCATATACCCTTTAGCCACCAGCGCTGAAAACTTCTCCATTGCCATGTTAGGATTTTTAGACCCCATGCATTCTGCAGCTTCTTTCAGTGTTGGAACTCTTTGGTAGAAGTCAAAGAACTGGATAAGCATCTGGTAAAAGTCATTCTGTTTTTCTGTAAGCTCTTTAAGTTTCATGTTGTAAATATAGACACTACTGTTAATAAGTACAAGTTATTTCTTGCCCCAGACTTCCCACAAGCCCTCGCTATTCATCATGACCTGATACGACTTACCTGAATTCAGCCAGCCATGCACCGTAGTGTGTGGCTTTTGCAGCATTCTTGCGGCCTGTCTCAATGTCCACTTTTCTACAAATTGCGATAAGCTCACTAGAAGAAATCCTTTTGTGCTGTCTCGCGCTCTATTCGTGCCTGTGCAGCCTTAAAATAATCCTCGTCTAATTCACAGCCTACGAAGTCAAAGCCTGCATAGTGAGCTGCTATTGCGCTTGAGCCGCTGCCTAGGTGAGTATCTAGTATTCTATCGCCCTCTTTGGCGTAGTTACTTAGCAGGAAGTCATAGAGCTTAACGGGCTTTTGGCAAGGGTGGATAATATCAGCCAAAGCTGCCGGAGTTCGACTGCCGCCGTTTTTTGAATACCTAAAAATCTTAGCCGCGACATTAAAGCTCGTGAATGCTAGCTCAAAGTCTGAAAAGTCAGAATTATCAAGCTTTTTATCCCAGCATACCCACCCCATAGAGGAAGGTATTGACCCCGTGAAATAGTTTGCCCCCCAGATTATTTGGTTTTTAGATACCCGTGCAAGCTCTGCAAAGTAATTCGAGCAAGGCGTGTCATTATCCCAGCTCTTTTTTACGTGATTGGCCTCTTTTTTACCTCTAGTTCTGGCTTTTCCGCCACTCTCTCCAATCCCATACGGAGGATCTACAATGGCAAGTTCAAAGGCGTTATCTTCCAGCCCTTTCATGTATTCCATGCAGTCAACATTGTGTAATTCTATCATTTCGCGTTCCTTTTTCCGAACAGTCTAGCGATGAATCCCCACTTATACCAGGCCCATAGCAGTAATAATGCACCAGCGCAGACGCATAGCATCTGCCACCAGTTCAGCGGGTCGTTCATTTAATATTCAACCATGTAGGCATTAATAAGCTCTATGGCCTCACTTGCACCTGCGCACCACGTAGCCCTATATCCCAGGCTGTCAGCGCTCGTTAAGAATGATGCCTGCTCTGGCTTCAAGTCTTTTATCGTACCGTTTGACTTCTTCATCTCAATCAACAGCCCGTGGTACTCACTGTTAGGCACGGCAATAATTAAATCAGAAACGCCTTTCGTCCAGCCCTCCTTTTTAAGCTTATTCATCATGCCAAACTTATTTTTTCCGCCCATTATCGCCCCGTTTGGAACTGAGAATATAAGCTGGGAATACATGGGCCAATTTCTTCTGAAATGATTCACAACATCGACTTGCTCTAGGTGCTCAGTTCTAATCTTTGTCATTTTATAGCCTTATTAAATTTCGCATTATCGCACTCACTTGGAACGTGGAGATTCACGCCTTTTTCGACTGAGAATTTCCAGATGTTATCGAGGTATTCCGCCATCTGCTTAACCTTGAAATTTGAACTTGCTGAATTAGCCGCAAAATCAAGTTCTAGCAGCCTACTTTCCAGTACCAGTCCTGATGCCTTAACTCTATCTATTGCGTCCAGCGTGTCGGCAGAACAAGCCCCGTTAACGATTATATTGTCACGGTAGAAGATAGGGCGACCACATTCATGCATTATCAGATTGCGCTGCCTGGTTCTATTCTCGCCACTGAATGCAGCCCATTGGTCGTACCATACGTTTGCAAGCTTACGCTGCGCATCTGACCGGCTCTGACTTTTCTCTTTTATCGTAACCGAGATATTTAAACCATCGCTAAGCTGAGACCGAATCTCAGCAAAGCAATTGTTTGTTATTTCTGCGCTATCGAGTGACAAGTAGAATGTTTTAGCCACGACGAATTATTTCCACAAATTCAACCTTGCCGCCCCTGGCTAGAAACGCAGCTACATCCTTTATTATTTGCTGCCTCCTGGGCTCTCTGGCCTTTACGCTTCGCACATCTTGATTATGCTTTAAATTTCTCATGCTCTGCTCTTTAGCGCCCTATGTGGGCGCTGTTAGTTAATTGATTATGCTAATGCTTAAAAAGGTATGTCATCATCAAAGTCGCTGAAGCTATTGGCCGGTGCGGCTTGAGCTTGAGGTGCTGCCGTTACGGGTGCGGGGGCTTGAGGTGCTGGTGCTTGCTGTGATTGATTTGGGTTAAACGCATATTCAAGCTTTGAATCGAGAATGCTTAAAGATACCTGGTCGTTATTATCGCCCCAGATTCTAGGAAGTAACCCAGTGCCATTGACGGTGATTATCGCATCCTGCTGTAGCACATCACGATAAAATTCAGCCTGTTTACCAGCTTTAGCGAACAATGAAGCCTGATAATTAACCCAGACATTTTCCTTTGTTTTAAAGTCGCGCTCTCTTTTTCCAATCCCGACAAAGAATTGGAAGTCCCCATTATCAAGCTGCTTTTCTTTGGCTGCTTTGTTTAGCTTTCCAGATACAGTAATGGCCATTATTTAGATCCTGTGACTACATAGTCGTTGTTTAAAATAGTTTCTTTTGTCATATCGACAAGCTGCTTAAATCCTGCCACACGCTCATCAATCATTTTGAACTCTTCTTCCAGGTCGGTGGCGATCAACCTATGAATAAATAATTGCTTACCTTCTGGGAAGTTTTGGCAGTAGCTGACGTAATCTATCCACTCTCTACCGGTGAACTTCAGGTTTCCGATACACTGCCACTTGTAAGTTGGATCAAGCGCCTGACGCTTTACAGTGGCAAAGTGAATGGCAGGAATAACGGACTTAATCTCTATAACGCCATCATCCATAACCAGTCCATCTGGTGAGCAGCCTATAAAGTCACTGCCAAAGAATCCGCCATTGTTAACATCTGTAAATGTATTATCTTCATACAGCATGCGAGCTAACGGCTCCTGTTCATGGCCTCTTTCCATATGAGAGTTTGAATAATCACTAGGAATCGGAACGCCTGTAATCTGCTCGATTGCAATATTTGCAGCATACTTTTTTGCAGGCTCGCCAAAAGCTTTGCCGAAATTGGCCATGATGGTTGGAAGCTTTGAGCTTGTAAGCTTGCCCGCTCTTAGCGCAAACCATTCATCCGTATTCTGCTCTACATTATGGAATTCAAACACCTTGAGCGGCCTCCTGTTGCATCTGAGCCATATGATTCTCTGTCATATCGACACGGGCTAGAATCTTGTTCATATTGCCATCACGCAAAAAAGCTTTCTTGGCGTTTTCCCATGCCGTCTTTTCTTCCGGTCTTAACTGGGGTTTAGATAACTTTGCCATGTTAGGGTGAATTCTTACGCCACCAACAATATCGCCTTTCATTTTTACGTTTTTGTCGATGTATAGAGTGATCGGTATATTTGCCCAGTCTTCAACAAAGCCACTACCAGTCATCTTTCTCATTGCAGCGCCATTCGTCGCGTTGATAACTAATGGCTTAATATTTTCAACAAAGTAAGCGATGTTTGCATCAATCTTTTTGCCTGCTACCCTTGCGCCGATTTCTTGCTTTACATGCTTAATGGTAAAAACAAGCTTACTACCAGCCTCTAAGAAATCCTCTAAATCAGCCACCCCTAAGTGATCAGACTTATAAACTTTCCTGTAGTGTGTCTTGCTCATGCTCAAACCTTAGCGCCCGTAGGCGCGATAATTATTTACTAAACGTAGCTTTAGATAAGTCTAAAAGCTCTTTAGTCCAGTCTGCCGGAATTTGCTTGGCGTCTTCAATGTAGCGACCAATAGCCTCGTGAATATCAACTATGCGCAGAGTGTCATGAATGTGGCGAGGCTTAAGGCCAAGTACCGGCTTCTTTTCTGTCTTTTTATCTGTTGCTTTATTATCTGTAGTCATTGCTCTGCTCTCTCTGCTTGCTGTGGTTAAATTTATTTAGCGAATAAGCACTGTAGGATTGCTTTCTTCAGCCCATGCCCGGCGCCTAACTTCATAATGTACGGATCTGTCGAGTTCGCCATATGAGCCTCAATCGCAACACCTACCATCGCCGCAGCCATGAATGAAGCCATAGGATTTCCGCCCATTGAGCTGCACTTTTCGCCGTTCTTGAAGTCCTGCCCAAAGTAATAGCCGGTTCCATACATTCCTGCACATGTGATAACAGTTAAAAATGCTGCTGCTATCGATACTTTTTTAAATCTTGAATCCATAATTTATCTGCTCGTTGTTGTGCGCTATTGCGCGTTAATCAAAATCTGGTTCTGGTTGGTTTTGCTCGACATACTCAGCGGTCATTAACTCCTGAATGCGTGTACCCTCTACAACTTTCGCAACCGTCTTGCCGTGCTCTTCAAAGTCATCCAGGCATGTAATGTCTTCAATCTTAATAGTCCAGCTAAAATCGAAGTATTCAGGCTCGCCAGGGCTATCAAGGCTAGGTCTTTCGCCCTCGCAGTATTCCTCAAGCTCGAAATGTAACGTAATGCCTTCTGCTAATTCTAATTCCATGTTTAACGCCTTCTGTTGTTCGTTGAATATGCGATTAAATATACACGGTTATATTTATAAGTAAACGTTTATATATACATTTATTTATATTTGTTTATACTTGAGGCAAATCAATCGGAGAAAGAAATGCCTAAAGATATGAATGTAAGTGAGTTGCTAGATATTGGCTTAATGAGTGCCAACATGACCGGTGCAGAACTCGCTGAAAGAATGGGCGTGACGCCTGGATGGATTAGCAATATGCGCCGCCAAAAATCGATTACACCGAAGACGTTTAAAAAGATTGCCAGCGGCCTTGGCATGACCGGAATGGAATTAATGGCAATGCATAAAGAGGTGGCAAAATGAGCAATTTTAAAATAACACCAAGTATTAATTCATATTACTTCAGCTTTGACTTCACCGGCAGCGCCCCTATAGATAGAATTCTCCAATCGGTAGCTAGTGCGGGAAATGGAAGTCATAGCACTGACGGATGGAGTGACGACCTGGGGAAAGACTTCACCCTGGCTGAAAAAATTCAGGTTTGCGCTAACTTTGCATCTGCTGAATTCAATAAGCTTAATGAAGAAATAGCCACCATCAAGGCAGAGCGTGACGACTGGCGCGAACATGCACAGCGTAACGACACCCCGGTAAAGTCTGAGGCTGAGATAGGTCGTGATGCTATTCTTGATTTAGCCAATAGAAAATACGGACATTTCATTTCAGGCCAAGGGTTGATGATATACAGCGACCTAATTAAACACGCCAACAACTTACCTAATAACACAAGGGGCGAATGATATGAGTATTAGCCGCGAAGAAATACTAAAGCGTGAAGATGGTAGCCGCGTTAAAATCACCGTTATTTTCTGCACCTCCAGGCATGTAAGCCCGTATAGCTTTCATGTTCAAACTTGTGCCAAGGGGAAGAGAACCTGGCTTGGAGTGACTGACGTTAACTGTCATAAATACAGAGCGTTATCGATGGATGATAGGCGGTTAAAAGAATTCAGCGATAATCTTGATGTAGCCTCGAGATGGGAAGTTGATAAAGTAATGAACGATCTTTGGAATGAAATGCACCCGCACACGCCCGGCATGTTCAAGGTGTAATTTAAAACGAGGCTTAGGCCTCTTTTTTTTGCCTGCGTTTTGTGTATATTGAATATATGGATAACAAAGACAGGAAGCACATCGCCAACGTAGGCTATGTGATAACGATTACAGCGCTTATAGTTGCGTATCTGATGTATTGCGGGGCGTTATAGATGAGTGATGAGAATGGAGGGAAAGGGACTGGACGGGCCATTATCGCTATATCAGCAATAGTGGCCGTTATTGTTTATATTGTGATGGATTTTATTTATTAATTAATATAGATGCTATCTATGTCGTTTATCTGAGCCTCTCTAATTATTCTTTCTTTGTCGCCTGAATGGGCTAGCCCCCTGAAATATGCAGTCCTTAACATATACTTAATATCTTCCGACTCTATATTATTAGCCTCTAAGATATCCTTAATCATCCAGTTTTTATCGTATTCAGCCATATTTATAACCCCTTAGCCAGTCATTTGCAAAGTGTGCATAACATTGTGTGGATCGGTTTACTCCTGCGCGTAAAGTTTTCTTGTTTCGTAGTGGGTATACCCTGATTGTATATAGTCGTTAATCTCCTTGAATTTTTTAGGTGTGCAAATCACCCATTCTTTTAGCTCTCCAAAGTCACAGCAGCACTCATTAATCTCCGTGTATCTAAACTGAAATGCACCGGCTTCAATTTCACTCATAATAATCTCTTCTCTCTAATAAATTTCACTGCTATCAATGCTGATCACGATAGCAGTATGTTTAACTGTGCATTTTATGTTTTAGGTGGCTCCGGCTTTTCCATCCAGTGAGTTACATATGCCTTATGGAATCCCTCAAACTCATACCAAGGAACAGGTCTCGGCCCACAATTAAACTCTGCAAACTCTACCTTTCCGCCAACATTAAGAATCACCTCTATGCATTGATGGCCTTTTGTATCTTTATAATTAACTGGAAGCCTATCGTTAACGTCTACCCATTCCATGACATCACCTTGCTCTTAGGCCTGTTACAGCCTGATATTGGTTTATTTATTATATTGTAAGTCGCGTGAAATATATCCGGCTTGCATGGATAGAATTCACCCTGCACACCTTTAATAATGAAATCATCCATATCTGCAATCTGGGTCTGCCCGTCAGATTCCAGCGTCATAATATCAAGCCCCTTAGCTTTAACGATATCCTCGTACTGCTCCCACCTGTCAGATGCGGGTAAGCTATTAATACTCACATCTCCATTAATAAACTCGTAAACTTCCTTTATATTTTTACGAGTAAGCTGAACAGCCTCTATCGTTACCGGCTTTTTTGTTGCTGAAATAATCATAATTCTCTGCTCTTTAGTGGCTATAGCCGTTTGTGTTGTTGATTTAATCTACCGACTCTATGACTGTTTTTGTCGTTTCAATCTCGATGATTCTTACCTTGGGCCATCCATGATTCTCATTATGCCTTTTGTAAATATTAAAGCATTTGTCTAAGGCTGATCGATTTGGGCTGTCGTCAAAGTACATCCACTTATTGCTAAGTGCCGTCTTTATCTGCATTTCATATTTAACTCTCTTCATAATATTACCCTGCCCTATGCCTGTTACAGCCTGTGATTTATTTGTTAACGATTAAGTCGTGATAATTCAGAATCTAGGTTTTTCATCCAGTCATCTAACTCTCTCATATGCGCCTTATGAGCTGATATTGCTTTCTGTTTACACTGCCAGATATGAAGCTTTTGAGCCTCTACCATGTATGGCATAAGCCTTTTACGCTCATCATCTGGCAGGCCGTTCCACAAGTGGCTGTGGTTATTCGTTGGATCGCTCATAATCTCTCTGCTCTTTAGTGGCTATAGCCGTTTGTGTTGTTGATTTTATTTGTTAATACACGTAATTTTTATTGTCGTGATATGCGGAGTGGTATGCGTTTCGCGCCCATCTCGGCCAGCTATACGCATTTCTGCTTTTGTCATTATTACCTAAATGCAAATCTCTATGCGCCATAGATATAAAAAACTTCTTTCCCGATAGTGCCATAATATTACCCTGCCCTATGCCTGTTACAGCCTGTGATTTATTTGTTAACAGCCTAAGCACACGCCACCGAAGAGAGATAATAGCCACATAACCCCATTCCAAAGCGTATAACCTACGCAGCCCGCAATCGCAACCCCTGCCAACTGTACTAATATTGCTAAGTTTTCCATAATCTTCTGCTCTTATTGGTAAGTATTAATTTAATCGGGTGCTAATCAATATGACTTTGCATTGAGTCTTGCTGTAAATCTTCATAGCCCAGCCCATTCTTTACCATGAATTCTAACTTTTTAACCTTCGCCCTTTCGCTTTTTAGCTCGGCTATAAGCAAAAGACTTGTCTGACTTGCAGGTCTTTCAAAAATAGAGATTTCATATTCTGCTGTCTTAATAATGTCCATCGCTCAAGCCCTTTATTAATCAGTATATTTTAAACATAGAAATCATTAAGAGTGTCATGTGATCTAACCGACACTACCCTGTAATCTATATTAGCTAATCATTAATCAATTCAATATCAAGCATAGTTTTTAGGGTGCTTACCAGGCACCATCTCCATCTGTTTAAAGTCTGATAAGAAGACATGACAGTTTTGTTTATATACCGGTTAACTGTTGTTTAAAAAACCGTGATCACTTAAAGCTTGTTTCTATTAACCCGCTTGCTAAATAGCTAAGGTTAATTAGGCCACTCTTAAAGCCAGAATTGTTTAACGATAGGGATTGAATTCTTTAGAAGGGATTGAGTGCGCTTTAAAGATAGTTACTTAATATTATGATTCACCCTTAAGGGGTGTTCTAAGGGTTCTTATTATCAGTCAACGAGGAAGGCATACCAACAAACCCCAAACCCCGACAACAAGAACTAATCATTTTTTAACTATCTGTAAAACGCACCCAATAAAAAAGGCTATTAAATTAACAAGCCCAGTTGATACAGGCAGTTCAGGGTAAGTGATAATAACCACTGGCCTCCGAACTTGTTAACTTAATAACCCTATATCACTGTTTTAAAACATTCTAAAGACGGTATCAATCGCCTATGTGTCGTATTATATCAAAGAACGCACAATGTGCATAGCATTGTGTATGGCGGATTAATCTACTGGACGCGCTGTAATTGGAATGAATAGCTTTTCGGTGCCTTTTTTCGACCCTGTATTTTTAGTGAGGCTGCTAACAATCGCCTTCTCCCATACGCATTCAAAATCATCAGGGGCATTGTATTCACTTATAAAAACAGTATGCCCATTGGCTGACATATCCCTACACCACCCCCAGAAAGAATCATGGTCAAAATCATGCTTGTATTTTGTAGCCCCTTTATATGGTGGGTCACAGTAAATTATTGAATTTTCAGGTATGTCCAACTCGTTATACGGGCAGTTTATAAAATCAACACCATATAATTTAGGCTGCTGCTTTATTGCATTTTTGTAAGCCTCATTCACATAATCTCTCTTGCCCGCACCATCTCTGCACCACCCACCCCAAAACTTCCCGGAATATGAATAGGCGAATGCAGCAAAGCCCTTCATCCAGTTAAAGTTTTCAGCTCTATTTTTATAGTCACATTCTTTGAAGTCTGAATTTGTCATCGGCAGGCTTGGAGCCCAGTCGCGTATTAATCGAAGCGCGGATATAACAGATTCATTAACATCTGCCCCCATCCTATTCCCTGTAACTTTATCTATTAAATTCCCACCCCCAACAAACGGCTCAACATAAAACTGATCTTTCTCCCTCCCCTTTAATATTATCGGAAGTATATCCTTTGAAATCCTGTTTTTGCTGCCCATGTATTTCATGTATTCGCCACTCTCTCTCTGTTGTGTTAATCAGTTGATGACAATCAATTTACATACAAGCCTTGCATGTGTCAAGCACTTGTATTACATTAAGTCTAACAAATGCCAAGCACCAACAAATACAGGGTTTAACATGACTGCTTATAGTAAGAAGAAACCAGCTAAAATTATGATTAACGGATGGCGCTCTGAGGCGTCACTAGTGGGCGAGCTGAAAATGCTTGAGCTATCAGAGCTTGATAAACACGGCGACGACTTCATCAAGGCTGAGTTAATGGATTCAATTATCAGGCTTGGTATGGGTGCGCTTAAGGATGGCAAGGTGGTAACGCCTATGGATATGATGATTGCCACCACTGAACCTGTAAAGCCAAAGAGAGCGCCTGTTAAGCGGTTCGTTGCCCCCACTATTGACGAAGTGTTCAATCATATGTGCGATAACGGCGCGTCCAATATGCAAGCAGATGCAGAGTCTCAAGCTTTCGTTAATTATTGGTCTGATATGGATTGGAAGCGTAAGGGCCAGAAGATGAAGAGCTGGAAAGGTTCGGCGGCAAACTGGGTTAAGAATGATTATGGCTCTAAGGCTGCGAAGTCTACAGCGACTACTCAGCGAGGAAGTATGCCGGATAGAACGGCAGAATATGAAGCGTTAGGGCTTATTGGTAATGACAGTGGCAATGCCATAGCGGGTGAGCTCGCATGAATCCCGTAGACTTTATTAAATTCTCAGAGGCGTTAGACCGCGCCTGTATGGATATTGGTAAGGATTCAATGAGCGTAGAGCGCCGTCAATCGCTATTTAACCGGTATTCAGGCTATGAGCTATCAGCGTTAACGAATGCTATTTATGTTGCATCTGGCGACCCTCAGAGCGGATTTAATGGAATTACGCCTGCAATCCTTGATAAGCATCTCGGCGTCAAGTCATTGGCTGACCTGGATTGGCAAGATGTGTTGGCACTGGCTCGCCTAAAGAATTGCCCCTTGGGCATTGTTGCATCGCTTCATATCGGCGCTTATAACCTGAAAGAGAAATCAGACCTGGATAACATGGTGGCGGCTAAGTCTTTCATTATTGAACTGCCAAAGATTGCAGATAGGATGAATCGCGGTGAATTAGACGACCATGAAATAACAATCATGCATAAAAATGGTATTCAGCCTCACCTAGTGCCAATCATGCCAGGGCTATCGCTTCCCTATGGTGCTGCATTGATTGCGCAAAAGACTGAGCATGCCAAGCGATTGATAAGCTATTCAGAGCATAACGACAAGCCTGAAGTCTTAGCCCTGGAAAGTAGCAGTGAAGGCAAATTAAAAGTAGCAAAAGAGATTGCAAAAATAGGCAGTGACATCGATGTGCCGGTTCAATCTCAGGCTGCTATAGATTCTGACGATAAAGTATTCAATGAAATGATGGGGAAAGTGTGATGGATGATATTTTAGATGACAACGAATCGTTTAGCGCTGATATGGGCCTTGGTATTTTTCATGCAATGAATAACATACCTGATGGATATGAAATTAAAATCTCCATTGGTTATGCGGGAAATATTTCCGTCTGCCTGATTGACGATTTAGGCGGTCGGCATAAGTACGGAATGGTTAGCTTTGGGGAGTGTATAGCTGTTGAGCAAATAACAGGCCTAACGGATATGGCTGTGAAATTTGACAAGGCAGCAAACCCAATTAACTACCCACAAGGCGTGGAGCAATGAGCTTTAAATCGGGCGTTGTTCACAATGAGATGCCAGCCAAGGCATCTGACACAGAAACCGGTGCGGCATGGATGCAGGCCATCAAAGATAAGTACTTCGATGGTGGTGTCGATAAGGTGTATAAGGCCCCTGTCGATGGACATCACTGGGAGTTAGTCGATAAGGGTATGAAGTGCATCGATGAGCATGGAAACGTAACCTGGGTAACTTATTTGACTGAAGTGACTAATCACATAGATATGAACGACGAGCCATTTCAGAAGAAGTTTAGGCGTTACAAAGAAATATGCACGGGCTGCACGGCTTGCGGCGAAATGGGATTTTTGAAGGCGGTGGTGAGATGAGTAATAAAAAAGAAACGTTATTTGTAAGCTTTAGCGGTGGCAGGACTTCGGCGTATATGTGTTGGTATCTAATCAAGCACTGGTCACACAAGTATAATTTCGTTTTCATATTTGCCAATACTGGCATGGAAGACGAAAGGACGCTTAAGTTTGTAGATCGTTGCGACAAAGAGTTCGGGTTAAATCTCGTGTGGGTTGAAGCTGTATTTAATCACGAGAGAAACAAGGGGACTACGCACAAGATAGTTACTTTCGAGGCTGCCACCCGTGGCGATGCGTTGTTCCGTGAGATGGCTAGTATATACGGCGTTCCAAATGCAGCTTACCCGCACTGCAACCGTGAGCTTAAGATTCAGCCGATTCAGCACTATAAAACAACGCTAGGCCTAAAGCGAAATCACCTTACTGCTATCGGTATTCGCGGTGATGAGATTGACCGCATGAGAGGCGATGCTGAAGAGGCCGGGATTATATACCCACTGATTAGCTGGCAGATAGCCTATAAGCCTGAGATTATTTACTGGTGGTCTAAGCAGTCATTTAATCTAGAGGTTCCGGAGCATTACGGGAACTGCGTCACATGCTGGAAGAAATCAGACCGTAAGCTGATGACGATAGCTCAGGATGATGAATCCCTGTTTAAACCATTCTTTAAAATAGAGATTGATTATGGCCACGTTAACGCCCCCGATAAAGATAGGGCGTTCTTCAGGAGGCATAGAACCACTTTTGATATTCTTGATATGTCTAGACGGGACTTTGAAAGGTTCGAGGAGTATATTCCTGAGGTTCAGCTAAGGCTTATATCTGATGGGTGTATCGATGTTTCTGAGCTTGACCGCGAAGAAGAGTGCGGGGGCGGTTGCGCATACGGCTGATTTTTATACAATGGACAGGATCGTAAAAGAAACTATCCAAAAGGAATGCTAAAAATGGCTAAGAAGCAAATGAAAGGCGATGAAGGAAAGAAAACCGGCAACGCAACAAAGAAGGCCGTCAAGTCTGCCATCAATAAAGGGCTTACGCTTGAGCAGATAGCAGCTAAGACCAATCGAGACCCGTCAACCATTGGCGCAATCTTAGGGGGCAGGATTAAAAACCCACCCGCAGGCCTGGCAAAGCAGATTAGTGCAATTAAAGCGCCAAAGAAGAAGGCTGAAGGGCCGAAGCCAAAGGGCACGAAGTCCACAGCAGCATTCAGAAAGCACAGAAAATGAATAACTGCCAAATAAAAGAATGCCCATTCTCCGACGACTGCCCAATGTGCGGCCATCTTGAAATCCCTGGCGGTTCGATTGATGTGGTACTGGTTGAATCAACAGTGTGATTAATTCCGGTGAGGTGTTATTATTACCACTTCGAAGTCCTGGCTTTCACGCTAGGCAATTGGGCAAGCATCATCTGGTTATTCTTATGATGTGGGGAATTCGTTACTCCCCTGCCCTCTTACTCACATAACGACCTAATTTAACTAATTAAGGATTCAAACATGAAAAAAACCATACATGACAATGGGAAAGAATCTTGGGTAGGCGTAGAGCTTACCGATAAATTCGATATTTCTATGTTTTTCGATCTGAATTATTCAGACGACTTGCAGAAAGTTCTCCATACAAATCTTGGCAGCATTACTATCTTGGATAGAATGACTGGCTACTCTGGCAACGGGATTAGAGATACAGAGACCGGCTTTCGAGATATTGACGGAAATTTCTGGCTAGCATCTTGTGACTTTGATGTAAGAACTTTTAATCCTGAAACAATTGGCGATGCAATATCTATTATCAAGAAAGGCGCGAATACCTGCGTTCCTAGCCTTGGTGACAAGTCGTGATTAAATACGAAGAAACCGGCACGTATCCAAAGGGTCAGTTTGACGGCTATCATTCCATCATGCTTAAGGCGAGAAATCGTGACTGGACATGCAAAAGATTGGCGGACTACCTTAATTCTGCTTACAGCGAGAGCTTCAGTGAGAGATCAGTTGCTAACTTCTGCAGCATGGCCTTTAGATTTACCGATAGTTACAGCCCTATTTGCTACAACCCCGATGATAATCCTAAGTGGACTAATTCCGGGCTTCAATTGCTGAAGGCTGCATCATGATTACTTATGAGGAGTTATTTAGAGAGGCTGAGAAGTACGGCAAAGTCAGAATCCACAGCTCTGATAGCCGAGAAGCGCCGGAGTGCTATTCCTGCATAATTTCATTCAATACCATTAAGCATGTCGAGCTAGAGGCTAAATCTGGATACGGGCTTACTGTTGGTGACGCCCTGAAAGCTGCTATTAAAAACGCCGTATTGGTTGTCGAATCGGTTAGTGGTATTAAGTGCGAATCATCCGAAGAAGTGATTAAGAGACTTGAATCATGATTAATAGGCCGGTAAATCAAGAGGAGAACCCTATCCCGATGACTGATGCCGAGTGGGCTGAATACCGTAAGGAGCGTGAGTTATGAGCGAATTAAATAAAATCATAGACGACCTTGGCAGGCTTAATAAAGATAACGGCCCCAAGGTTGACGCAGGCACGTACAGAGTCAGAAAAGACGCGCTCAAGGGTAAGATTCATCAATACAACACGCACAATGGCACGGATATCAGGCTAACTCAGCCAGTCCAGGGTGTAAGGGCGTTTAAATTATTGGGGATGGCGGGATGAATTTATCAGAATTAAGTGATTACCAGATTAACGTAAAGATATTAGAAATTAAATTCCCTGGATGCAGCCATGAAAGCTACCTGGTTAGCAGTAGCGTTTCACTTCTATGTCCTGACATGGCTAGTATTGAGCGGGATTACGACTGGTGCAATGACGATGCCTTAGCGTTTAGGCTGATGATTGATAATAGGATTACGCTGATGGGTGGCACTGACTTCAAGCAGTGGTGTGCGAGTTCTAAGTTTTTAGAGACTCCGTGCGCCGCAGATGAAAGGTCTTGCCACTTTAATTTAGGTTTCGTGGTATGGAAAGAAAACCCTAATCGAGCAATATCAGAGTGCTTCATATTAATGAGCCAGGGCGGTGATAAGTGATTAATGCATTGATAGCCACTGGAATAATTCAGGATTTTAGACCCAGGCCCTTGCCTCTGCCTGAGATTCGCCGCCGCCTGCATGAATATGAATTAATTGCTAACAAGAAAAGCTCTTTGTCATCGATGAAAAGGCAGCAAATTGTTAGATGGGTAGAGAATAATTACAAAGGCGGTGATAAATGATTACTCAGCATAGAGATAGAAAGCACATAGCCATTTTATTATTGCTGCTGATAGTTGTTGTGTTTATGCCGGGCTGCTCGACTATGAGCATTGAATACCCTGAAGATAAAGCCGTCATTGAGCCTTGCGTAGGCTGGGTGATGACTAACAAAACACAAGGCGACAAGGTTATCTACGGCATGTTCACCCCTGCTAATGAGGCCCATGCATGGCTTGAGCGTGGCGGCGTATGCTATGACAATATGAATAATGGCGGCTTCCTGTGTGATGATAATCGATACAAACTGTTTAGAGTTGTTGCCAATGATGCAGAGCTAAGAACTTTGCTAATAATGGGCGTGGCATATAAACCGTAGAGTGCTATAATTACGGTTCACACTAGGCACTTGTGTATAAACGTGTATTAGGCAGGGTGTTCGAACACCTGGCGGGATTTAGTCCCCCGCTTGCCTACTCCTTTCAGAGACTCCATTTAGACTAAATAAGGATCAAATTATGAAAAAGCAATATTCAGATTTACCCATGATGGCAATGCCAATAATTATCCGATACTTGCCAGGCATTATCTTAGAAAAAACAAACGACGAATTTATATTCTCACGCGGAAGCCATAACGTAGCCATTACTCATCTTGATGAGCGCTGCTTTTACCGAGATGAAAGGCATATCGCTCTCGATGTTATAAATGGAATAATTCGACTAGAGCTTAAATCATGAATCAGCAAATCAAGACGGCAGGAGACGCAGCAATGAAGCATGCGGTTATCGTAATAGCAATCATTGGCACGATAGGGCTGTGTATTCTGGCTATGACGTTGGGGTATAACCTGTGAATGAATTATGGGTGGTGATGGAGTGCAAAGAAGACCGGAATCTTTGCATGGTCGGGGTGTTTGATAGCGAGGAAAAGGCTTTGGCTGCCTGCTTAGAGTTCAATTACTTTTTAGGCCCTGTGAATGTTAACGAGCCATTTCCTGTGGGTCATGGTGAGTGGGTAGGATGTTACTGGCCTAAGATTGAAGAAATGCCAAGTGACTGGAAAATCGTAAAAAATACGTTCGAAGGTGAAAAATGAATACTTTAGAGCGCGCAAAGTACCGGGCAAAGCGGATAGATAATGGTGAGTGGGCTTATGGCTCGTTGGTTAAAATAGAATCGGGCGATGTATTTATATTTAGTAGGTATTTTATACCTGTAAATAGCATTCCTTCTGAGTGGATGATACCCGTAGACGCTAAAACAGTCGGCCAGTTTACCGGCCATCAAGACCGGAAAGGCGTAGATATATATTACGGCCAAGATTTAAATATATGCTTCACTTCTTCTAGCGGTGAATTTATACATGATGGAATATATACGGCGGTACAAGGCAGTCTTGGCGAGTTAAAGTTCGAGTTTAAAGATCTTATGTGGGTTAGCTATAGCTACAATCAATACCCTACATCAAATACATTATGCGCAGAATATGGAAGGCTTAGCACTGCTTATGATGATGACCGTAGACATCTGATAGTTCCTGATGAGTATAATCGGGATATTACAGAAGATAGAAGATTCCCATTCAATGAGGAGAAAGTTTTAAGCTTTAACTCTCGATATTTTGAATTATTAGAGGTGGCGAAATGAGCCAGTTCACATTAATAACTGCAGTAATGATAGTAATCCAAGCGTACGTTATGCCAGATGAGTTTTTAGTGGCTGTGATGAGGTGGGTGGCATGAGTAAGAAGAAAGCAAAAGTGACAAAGCTATTAACTAACGGCATTAACTTTAAGTTCATGTTTCATATGAATGATCAGTCTAAGCCTTATGAGTTCTCAACAAAAAAGAGCGCGGCAAGAGCTAGGGCTTTACTGATTAAGCAATTAAAACGTGCTAATGTGGTTGTATATTGCTAATTGAGGGTTATCTGAGGGCTTATGGCTAAGAGTTCAACGACATTAAAAAAAGGGCAGAACAATAAGCGAGGAAAGACTTTTCTCACTAAGGTTCTTGAGGTCATGCAGGCAGAGGCGATGGAAAACGTCACTGCTGATATGACTAAAGAGCAGATAGAGGTTATCTATCTTAAGAAGTTTATTGAGAGAGCTTTCAATCCCGATGATCCGGCAAGCTCTGCATTGATGAGTAAGATGCTGGATAAATCATACAAGTCACTTAAGCCAGTCATGGAAGAGGTTAAATTTAGCCTCCCAAGATCCGCCAAGACTCCGGCACAAAAAGCCTCGGCTATTCTTGATGCTATATCCAATGGCGAAATCCCTCCTGACGTTGGCGCTACCCTTATCGGTGCAGCTAAGAGTCTTGTGGATATCGAGATGGCAACCGATGTTAAAGATCGGCTAGAAGCCCTTGAGCAGCTTAATGGGCTTTAATGCATGAGCGCATTATCTAAACGACTTGATAGACTTGAGCCTTTGATACTTGCTAACCAGGGCAAGCTTGAGAAGATTGTCTATGGCATTGTGGATAAAGTTGTCGACGGAAAGCCTAATATTGTCAGGTGCTGGAAAGGCGAGATAGGCCACATGGTTCCCACCGATGAGGAGCCGACCATATTTGTGGGTGAGAAGTTCGAGCCACTAATCCTAAAGTATAAAAAATACAAGTGCATATTCGGCGGTCGTGCTGGCATGAAATCTATGTTTGCTATGGACGTACTATCAGGCGATGTCAGTTCATGTGGCACAAAGATATTCGTTCTTCGTGAGCGTATGACCTCCCTAAAAGAATCAATCTATGCTGGTATATCGACGAGGATTAAAGAGCTGAACCTTGGCGGATTCACTGATATACCTAGTCAGTGGGAGATAAGAAGCAACACGGGCGGCAAGTTTACCTTCGGCGGCATGAAGAATATCATCGATATGAAGGGATCGTTTAAGTATAAGCGATTCTTAATGGAAGAAGCGGCCAGGACAAAGCAGGAAACTATCGACGTATTGGGCCCGACACTCAGGGGTATACCAGAGGCCGAGCTATGGTACATTTGGAACGCTGAATCATCAAACGATGCAATGAGCGTTGAGTTTATCCTTCCTTACCAGGCTGAGCTAGATAGATGCGGTTATTATGAAGACGAATATCATATAATAATAAAGACCACGTATAGAGATAATCCGTGGTTTATGGGTGATTCATCTTTACGTACAGAGCTTGAAAAAGATCAGGCTAAAATGAACGATGGCCGGATGTCTAAGGCCCGGTTTAATCATATATGGAATGGTGACTTTAATGATGGGATTGAAAACGGCTTGATCAGTGAAGATGTGTTTGATGCATGTATTGATGCTCACTTGAAGCTAGGGTTTAAAGCTAAAGGCGCTATCGTGGTCACGCATGACCCTGCAGACGTTGGAAAAGATGCTAAGACTGTCGCTACTCGTCACGGCGTTGTATTCACTGATATGGAAGAGATCGAGGCAGAGAACGGCAATATCGCCTTCGATTACGCCTGCGGATATGCCATTAAGCAAGACGCTGATATGTTTGGTTGGGATTGTGACGGCATGGGCGCATTACTGCGTAACCAGGCTGAGGCCAACTTTAAAGGTAAGAAAATACAAACGTACATGTTCAAAGGCTCTGAGGGTGTTCACTTCCCTGAAGCCATATTCAGTGCCGGTGAAAACTATGGCATTAAGTCATCCAAGATGAACAAGGAAGTCCTTAAGAATAAGAGAGCGCAGAATTATGTTATCGTTGCAGAGAGATGCCGCAAGACCTGGGAAGCTGTAACACTGGGTGTTTATCATAACCCTGAAGAGCTAATCTCGTTCAGCAGCGAGATTAAGTGCATTCAAAAGTTACGCGCCGAGATGTGCAAGCTGCCATTCAGGGGTAATGCCAATGGCACTATCGAGCTTTACTCTAAAGAAGATATGCGAAAAGGCATTCAGATGCCGGACGGCAGCAAGGTAAAAATACCATCACCAAATTTAGCAGATGATGTTATGATGAGCTTTGATAATGCAAGCGTTATTAATCACAATTTAAAGGCTGTAGTAATGCCTAGACCAATTAAGCCGATGGGTAGACGATAAATGTTAGAGTTAGGTGAATTAAAACGTTTGCACGATAAAGCATTTAGCGCCAATCAGGTGTCACGTGAACAAGGTGCTGATGATTTAGTCTTCTATTGGGTAAGCCAGTGGGATGATCAGCTATTGCAAGATTCACAGCTGTCATTCCGTGGCGAGTTCAATATCATTCGCAAGGCTGGCCGTCAAATCATGGCCGACCTTAGACTTAATCCAGTTCAGCCTGATTTCAAGCCTAAAGACGAGGCTCGTGAAGATGATGCGGAGTTATTAGATGGTCTTTACCGTGCCGATGATCGCCGCCTGTCCTCTCAAGAAGCCTATGACTATGCCACTCAAGACGCTGTTGTTTGTGGCTTTGGTGCATGGGAGCTATACACTGAGTATGCAACCAATCGCGTTGGCGATGAAAGCCAGGTTATTCGCCGTCGATACATTCCTGAGGCTAACAACAATTGCTTCTTCGATCCTAATGCCCGGCACATGGACAAATCAGATGCCAACTATGTATCCATCCTGTTTAGATATTCAAAGGATGGCTACGACGAATTATACAAAGACCTGACCGGTGAAGATCCCGAAGGTGGCGCACAATCATTCAAAGAGCCTGAGCAGTCCTATGCTTTCCCCTGGGTAGTTGAGCAAGAAAAGTATTATGTGGTCACGTTCTATCATCGCAAGAAGGTGAAGGATAAGGTGTTCAATTTTGTTGACCCCTTCGGCATTACAGCCTCATATCTTGAATCGCAAGTCGAGGAAGTATTAGAGGAATTGCTAGACTCCGGTTATGAACTTGAGTCAGAGAAGAAGATTGAACGCTGGGAAGTAACCAAGTACATCGCATCAGGCGAGAAGATTCTAAGCGCTGAGCCTATTGCCGGTGAAAACTTGCCGGTCATTCCTACTTATGGCGAACGTGCATTCGTTGAAGGTGAAGAGTTTTGGGAGGGGATCACTCGCCTAGCCAAAGATCCTCAGCGCTTGCGTAACTTCCAGATGTCTTACCTTGCTGACATTGTTAGCCGGTCTCCGCGCCCTAAGCCTATCTTCTTCCCTGAGCAAGTGCAGGGCTTTGAGCATATGTACGAGCTTAACGGCTCTGATAATAACTTTGCATATCTATTACAGCAGCGATTAACAGCTAACGGTGAGCCACTACCACTTGGCCCGGTTGGTCAATTGCCTGATCAACCTATCCCTCAAGCATTAATGGCTAGTATTGAGATGACGCGCCAGGCTGTTGAAGATGTGGCTAACCCCGGCTTACCTCAAGACATTGCAGATCCTGATTTATCCGGCAAAGCTGTTATCGCATTACAGAATAGAATGGATCAGCAAAGCTATATCTATCAGCACAACTTTAAAGCAGCCAAGCGCCGCGATGCCGAGGTGTATGCTGGAATGGCATCTATTATCTTTGATGCGCCTAAGAAGATGACTATCCAGACCCGTGACGGCACGACTAAGCAAGTCGAGATGCAGCAAATAATCACCGATGAGCAAACCGGCGAACCTAAAGTATTAAACGACCTGACCAATATGGAGTTTGATGTGTACGCTGAGATTGGCCAAAGCTATGCAACTCAGAAGCAGCAGACCCGCGAAGAGATTGGCCAGATGTTACAAGGCCTAAACCCTCAAGATCCGCTATACAACATTCTGCTAATGAAAAGTATGGAATTGATGGACGGCGTACAGTTCGATGATGTTCGAGAATACGCACGTAAACAGTTGTTATTGCAGGGAATTAAAGACCCTGAAACGCCTGAAGAGGAGCAAATGGTTCAGCAGGCACAGCAGAATCAGCAGCCTGACCCAATGGCAATGGCAGCACAGGCAGAGATGGAGAAAGCCAAGGTCGCGGGAATGGATGTGCAGCGTAAGGCTCAAGCTGATCAATTTAAGGCTCAGACTGACCAAGCTAAAGCGCAGATTGATGTATTCGAGGCTCAGACAGGCCGCATGAAAGTACAGGTTGATGCTCAGAAAGCAGGGGCAGATATTAACTTTAAGAATATACAGGCGGTAGGGCAGAGGATTGATAACGCTCTAAAGCCTTCGCAAGCACTTAGAGCTAGAGTTAATCAGCCTGCTAGGTAGCGGGCTTAGTAACTTTATATTTGCCACTCCCGGGAGGGTCGGGAACAAGTAAGTTTCCATCCTTTCTTTTAAATATCCGGTCAAAGTTATCGCCAAACTTCTTATCATCCGTAGGTCTACGCAACGAGCCTTTACCGGTGAACGTGCCTTTCATTGTCATGATTCCATACCCTTAAGGATTAATAGCCATGTACTTCCGTGAAGGCTCTTAACCTGCTCCTTGTTTTCGCTGTCGAACCCGAACATAAATGCCTTTGGTACACCCTCAATCACCACTTCAATGTAAAAGTTTTGCTTATCATTGTACTGGCATATATATGATATCTTGTTGGTTTCAATGGTGTGAGTAGCCATATCATCATTAAAAGAAACTATCATTCCACTTCCTTCCTTCTCTCTCTGCTTCTCTTATTTCTTAATTCAATCATCTCATCATACTTAATGCCGTAAAATATACGGGCTGCATAAGGGTCGCCCTTGTCAGATGCGGCCTTTCTTTCTACGTACTTATGCCGAGGATTCATTGTCAACCCTTCTCTCTCTGCTGGTCAGTTCAAATATAAGCCCTGGGTATCTATCATGGTTGATGAGTATCTTCTTGTGATTGCCTGCCTCTCTAAACATTTCAGCTCTTTTGTTAACGAGGTCTGTTGCATCGTATGTCTTTGGTCTATCGCTCATGGTAAATAATCCATTGGCTTTACGGTTGTTGTTGCGTGAACGTACTCACCATCAAGGTCGCAGTTATCACTGCAATCTTCGTCGCAGTTATGCATATAAAACCCTTTCTGATTCATCTTATTCTGCTTTTCATACAATTCTATGTAGGTATCGAAAACCACAGAGAACATCTTTTCTATTTTTCTTTTTGAATCCGCCAGACTACCCATAGTTATCACTCCATTCACTGTAAGCACTCAATATAGAGTAAGCACTTAGGTTTAGCCATCATTTAACATATTATTAGCGTACTGAGGCGAAAACAGGTTAAACGCAAAGCTTACTTATGAGTTTCCATAAGGTTTATCGCTACATCTGCGAGGATAATATTTAGATGGCTGGACAATCACTGGAAGAGTTAGCGGCTGAAAATGCAACTGCTGAAGAAGAATTAGAACAGAATACCGATGCTGTTTTAAATGAACCTTTAGAAGAAGCAGGCGAAGAAACATCAGAAGAAGCAGGAGAGGCGGCGGCGTCAGAACCTGGTGAAGCAGATGAGATCGAGCTTGAAGCATGGCAACTTACTGAAGAACAGACTTCAGATAGTAATGATGATGCAGGTTTTGCACAGGTTAGGCGCAAGTATAAGGCCAAGCTTAATGATGCAAAGGATGAGAATGCAGACTTAAGGGCGCAACTTGCCACTTTATCAGCCCAAGTTAACGGCACGGCACAACCGGCTCAACAGCCAGCTGTTAATAATCCGGCTCCATTGGGTGCAATGCCGACGTTAGAGTCTTGCGACTATGACGAGGTAGCTCACGGCGCTGCTGTTGCGGGATGGGTAGATTCGAAGATTAACGCTACTGTTAATGCGTCAGCGCATACACAGGTTAAGACTCAAGCTCAAACTGCTGCAGCAAATGTATTAGCAAAGAACTTGGATGATCATTACGACAGAGCCGGGACATTGGCTCAGGAGAGTAACATTAGTGCGGAGGTTTATCAGGCTGCTGATTTAGCAGTAAGGCAAACCTTTGAATCTGCAGTGCCGGGTCAGGGTGATATTATCGCTGATCAGGTTATTAGCATGATGGGCGAAGGGTCTGAAAAGGTGATGTACTTCCTTGGAAGAAACCCTAAAGCCCGATCAAAGCTATCGCAGGTTCTTAGCGAAGATCCAAGCGGCTTAAAAGCTGCAATGTATCTTGGCCAACTAAAGACTGATGTCGCCTCTCCGAAAAAACGCAAAACTTCCGCCCCGAGACCGGCGACGAATCTTGATTCTGGTGATCAAACATCAGACCCAGGCGCAGCACTGAAGAAGCAGTATGATAAAGCTGACGGAGTGCAGGCCAGAATGGACATCAAATTCAAAGCTAAAGATCAGGGCATTAATACAAAGAAATGGTGATTTAAATGGCTGGACTATCCGCAGGTAAAATTGCAGAAGTGATGTTTGAAAACTTCGTGGAAACGTGGGAAAAACAAGAGCTGATGCTCGAATTGGTAGATGCCGAACAAGGCGATGCCGATACCCTACAGAATGCAGGTAATACCGTTTGGTATCCTGTGCAACAACATCGCCCTATCCTGACTGGTTTTGATTTAACCAGCCAAGAGCAAGGCATCATTGAAGAGACTTACCCTATTAGCCTGGGCGAGCCTAACAATGATCTTATCGAACAGCGTATCGATGATATGCGTGACATTCGATTCTGGGAACGTGCAGGTATGCAGTCTGGCTATCAGCAAGCAACAAAGCTGAACACCGACATCGCCGACCTGGTTAAAAATACGGGTTCATTGTATTTTGAATCCAATGTTACAAGCGGCTTTGACTTCATCTCTGAAGCTCAGTCATTGATTAATGAGCGTCAAGTTTATAAATCAATGGGTCAGAACTTTGTTTTGAATACCCGCGACAATCAGAAGTTTGCCAAAGACTTAGCCAGCCGTGAAACCCTTAAGGGCGCGCCTGCTGATACTTGGAAAAACGGACAGATTGGCTCTAATGTTGCAGAGTTCGATTTGTTTACAGGTTCATTCCTGTCTAACATCACTGCCAACACCAATACCACCACTACCACTGCAGCAGTATCTGAAAAGCCTGAAGGCGGCTTAGTTGATGCGATCACCAAAACTGTAACCAATGTCGATTATCGCCGCGGTACAATTCCCGTTACATCTTCTGCAGGCTTTGCGGTTGGTGATATCGTCACGTTTGATAATGGCGGCACGTTTGTTGAATCTATTGGCCTTGCCGATAAGAATTCAACCGGTCAGAAAATGACGGCTAAGGTTGTTGCTATTCCTAACGGCACTTCAATCGAAGTCTTCCCTAAGCTGATTGCTTTGGATGACGGCTCGCTGACCGTGCTTGAGAAAGCCTATGCGAACATCGATACCCAGATCACCAGTGGCGCAAACGTTACCACTCTGAATACGAATGGCGGCAAAGCGAACATCTTCTGGGCTAAAGATTCATTGCAGGTCATGGGTGGTGAAGCGCCTTGGCAGTTAATGAATGAGTTTGGCGGTATGAAGTCGGTATCTAAAACACTGGCAACCGGTATCACTTTATACATGGTTTATGATGGTGACATCACTAAAGCTACATTCCGCTATCGCTTGTTTGTGTGGTATGGTTTAGCTAATAGAAACCCAATGGCCAACGGAACAGCAGTTACGTTCTAAATAGGTTAAAATAAAGGGGGCTTCGGCTCCCTTTTTTATTGAAGAGAATTAAGCAATGGCAATTAATCTATACCGTAAAGGCTCAACTCATACTGTACGCGGCTTTGAATGTGAGATTGTACGCTGTGAGATTAGTCAGATGGACGACTATTTAATAGCGGGTTGTGTGAAAGATCCCAAAGAATTATTAGCCACTAAGAAAGAAGCTACCGCTGCAGAGAAGGCGCATCAGTTGACGCTGGATAACGCTGCAATGGATAGAGAAATCAAAGGTGAGTAATGTAAGCCCTTATGCGGCGAAAGATACCGGCGGCATTGCTGATAAGATCGACTTAATTATCGATGCTTATTCACAGCTGCGTATATCCGGCGTTACCGTACAGGCTACCCCTGAGGATTTAGAGGTGGCTTTATCGCGCATGGAAAACATGTTCGCTGAATGGCAGGAAGGCCGTAACATCTGCGTAAACTATAACTTTGAGCATGTGCCTTGCCCTAATAGTGTTAGCGGCGTTAAGCGCGCATATTGGCAAGCTGCATCAACTAACCTGGCCTCTCGCCTTATTCCCGACTTCAACAAGCAAGTACCGCGTGAATTATTGGCCCAGGCAGCACAAAGCTTCTCTACTATGAGCGGTGCAGTGGCTAGCGCTCGCCTGAATCAAGTTAGTTACCCTTCCCGCATGCCGGTGGGCTCTGGTAATGAATTAAAATACAATCGCTGGCAGAGGTTCTACAAGCTGTCTGACGATGGTACGAATACTTGTAACATTGTCGATATGTTTAAAGGTGATGTGAATGATTACACTGAGCACTTTGACGCATACCTCGATGATGATTGTGAATTTATCGAAAGCTTTTCTATTGTTGCAGATAGCGGTCTCGTTATTGAAAGCTCAGAGCATACCGACACTGATGTGATGTACAGGCTCAAGGCGGTAGGCGGCAGTGAGGCTAACCTCAATACAACGCGCCAGGTAACGATTATCATCACTACCTCGAATGACAGAGTAGAAACCCGGTACGCCCTTTACAGAATATTCTCTACGGATGGAATAACTAATGGCCTTTGAACAGTTCAAGCTTGATATAGCCACAGAGCAGACTCGCGGAATCTTTAACACTTACGTTTACGAAAGTGATGTTGATACGCTTGCAAGTGTTCAGGCTGCTGGGTATTTCTCCGGGTCTCGCTTTATTACCGACTCCGACTGGATTGGCAGCTTAATGGTTGCCAAAATGTCGGACGGCTCCATAACTGGCTTCATCCAGGCTGACGGCTCTATTGTTGATGAGGGCACAGGCGAGCCTTCAGCGATTAATGTTGTAGTGATAAATTCCCTTGCGGATTTCCCAGCGCCATCAGCCGGAGTTATTGAGCTAAGTGGAGGGCAAAACATAACCTACCGCATTGCATCAAAAGAGGTCGATATATCCCCTAATGTATTTTCAGTTACTAGCGGGAATGTTTTCATAAATGGCTATCATCCTGGGGAGTCCGAGTTAATAACAGACTCTACAGACCCAATGTTCACAACTACAAACGGCTCTATTCGCTTTAATAAGCTTATTACAGACTGCCCCAATGGAGATTTACACAGCTTCTCTGGCGACGGGTCTAGCAGCTCGCTGATAATGGATAACTCCCTGGTAAGGGATTGCAAAAATATAGCGCTAGGCATTACCGGCGCAGTCGCTATATCTCTTAATAGGCTTACAGTACTAGCTACCACAGTTGGCGGTTTTAGCTTTTCAGGGACATCAAACAGCCAGCTTATAGTGAATAATTGTGGTGTGGGCTTAGAGTCGGGATTTCTTGGCTGGACGGGCAACTTCCTAGATTTAAGCACGGCAACTTTTGATGTTATATCTATAAATGGGAATAGAGTATTCCCAGGGGCTGGAGATGTATTTTTAACCGGCGCTGCAAGTGGTGCCAATATTGCCGCAGGTGGTCATGCCGAGCTAGCGGGAAACCTTTTTTCTGGCGTGGGTAGCTCAGTCGTAACGATAACAGCTCAGGATGCCGAGTGGCTGTTTACAGGGAATAACTTTAATGATTCCGTGAGAAATACAATGACCTCTGGCGATTCATTTCTTACTGCATCTAGGACTGTTGTTATATCGGTAGCGGGAACTTATGCGCCCATTAACGGGACAAACTGGGCAAGCGATGTGCTTGATAATTTCACATCAGATAACGAGGGTACGTTGACGTATGCCGGGCCTGGGGCGGATTTATCTATAACTGCAATCTCTACGATAGAAAAGTCTGGAGGCGGGTCGGATAAGCTTTGTGGCAAGCTGGCTATAGACTCCGGCAGTGGGTTTGTGCTTTCTGATAAAACAATATCATGCACTGATAATGCGACCCCCGGCTCAATCTCCTGCCAGGGATTGTTCAGCTTCTCTACTGGGGATAAAGTCCAGTTATGGGTGACAAATGAAGATGGCACGTCAAACATAATTGTAAGTGAGGCGAATATAATTGCTAAGCTGTAGATTATTAATCGATTGGATTGGCGAACTAACGCCATAAGGATGTAAATCATGACAATAAAGGGTATACGTGTATTTTTAACGCTTATCCTTATTGTTATGACTGGCTGCTCACTGCATCAGTCAGCTACTTATTGCGTTCTCGATGGGTGTAAGCCTGATTGCGAAAAACAAAGCATTAAAAAGGAAAAGAATAATGGCACACAAAGACAAGGCAAAACCTAAGCGCAGTGGTCGCGTAACAATGCATAATAAGAATAAGCCTAAAGCTAAAAAACCTAAGAAAAAGAGCTATTAATCTATGCCTCAGCAAACTTCAATCATAACCTTTATCAAAGGCGACAAGATGGGCGCGGAGACGGATTACCGTGATGCGCTCCCTGTCAATATGTACGCTGTTAATCGGCCTATGTTTGGCGCTCAGGGCTACATGATTCAAGAGCCTGGATTAACTCTTCACGCTAACGGCTCAGGCATTGACCGTGGAGGCATATGGAATGAGCGTTTTAAAAATCATCTCAGGCTATCAGGTCGTGATTTTATTGAAGTGGATAAGCTTGGAAACGTTTCTGTACTTGGCTCTATCGGCGGAACCGATACTGCTTCTCTGCCTTATTCATTTAGTACGCAAGCTATAATTGCTGACGGCAAGTATTTCCTATTTGATCCTGCCAATGGATTCAGGCGCGTTACAGATCCTGATGTCGGCAGTCCTATTGATGCGGTGTGGATAAATGGCCTATACGTTTTCACTGATGGCGAGTTCTTATACAGGACTGAGGCCGGTAACGAATCATCCATCGAGCCTATAAAGTTTGCCACCTCTGAGTTCTCGCCTGATCCAACTTTAGGCGTGGGCAAGACTCAAGATAATAAACTGATGGCGTTTAACCGCTATTCGATTGAATACTTTGTTGATACTGCGGATTCAACTACGTTCGGCTTCGCTAGGCTTGAGGCTAGGGCTATTAAGCTTGGCACTGTTGGCACTCACTGCAAGTTCGAGCTTGGCGGTAAATGGTACGTTTTAGGTGGCCGCAAAGAAGAAGGCGTGTCACTCCATGTAATCAGAGTTGGCTCAGCTGACAAGGTTTCTACCCGTGAGATAGACAAGCTTATTGGCAAGTACAATGAAGATGAATTATCTAAGGTCGTTGTTGAGGGGTATGAAGAGGACGGCTACAGCTTTATCCTAATTCACCTACCCGGCGAGACTGTGAAATTTAATGAGACTATCGCCACTAAAGTTGGCATAGAAAACGCATGGTCTATCATCAGAACAGATGTGACCTTTGGCAATAGATTCGACCCTCAGCAGTGGCGCGGTAAGCATGGAATATTCGAGGCAAGATTAGGCCAGTGGGTATTTGGTGATAAGATGACTAATAAGATCGGCATCTTGGATAACACTGTTGCAACTCAGTATGATGACATTTCAGAATGGCTTTTATTTACGCCTTATCTGTATCTTGAGAAAATGTCTATTGATGAGATAGACCTTGAAACAATACCGGGCTTTACTGGGTCAGAAGATGCCACCGTCTTCATATCCTTATCCTATAATGGCGTTACGTTTGGCAAGGAGTGGACGGAACTCTATGGCCTGCCTAATGACTACAGCAAGAACTTTATCATTCGCCGTCTTGGCAATGTCAATCAATGGCTGGGCATTAAACTAAGAGGTGCAACACGTTCACGTATGGCTTTTGGGAAATCTGATATTACTTATGGCTAGTATAACCGAACAACTAAACAGCCTTATCTTGTCAGCCGGTGACGTTAAGGAGTTAACAGGCTGGCCTGATGCAATGATTGAGGAATGGCTAAACATCCTTAGAAACATTGTATTGCTGGCTTCAAATACCGATGTAAACGTTGATCAGATAGAGCAGAACACATCTGACATATCAGATAATGATAGCAACATAACCACAAACGCAGGAAACATAACCACAAACACTACAAATATATCGACGAATGCCGGTAACATATCGACGAATTCCGGTAACATATCAACAAACTCAGGAGATATAACTAACCTGCAAAATGGCAAGGCCAATATAATTGGAGCGCCCACCACTAACGCAATTATTACTCAGACTGCAGGCGGTGATATTCAGAATTCAGGTGATTCAATATCTGACCTTGCTCCCATTGTCGGCACTGGAAACCCTAACGGCGTTACGACCTCAAACAAATCACTGCAGTATATCGACGATACCCCGGCGGGTGAGACTTTATACTTCAACACTGCAGTAGGCCAAAACACTGGATGGTTCGCGGTTTGATTAAGTTTGAGCCTTATCATGGCGACACAATGGGGTTGGCCTGTAATGAAAATTACTTGGTGTTCAAGTGGGTTAACGATGATTGCAAAATATTATTCTCAGTGTCTCGGCGGGGCGATGCGGCAAGCTGTCACTTTTCCAGTGACAAGTCAGGGCTGAGAAGATTAAAGAAAGCGATATCCGAGTTTTGCGACTTCATTTTTTATGTGTTCGATTGGTGTACAATGGTATTAGCATTCATTGAAAGGCCTAGTGTTTGCAGAATAGTGAAAAGACTTGGCTTCAGTGAAGTTGCCGAAGGTGGCAATACAAAAGTATATGCAAGGGGTAGGCAATGGGTGGCATAGTAGATTTTGCTCAAGATTTTATCGGCGGGATAACTGGCAGCACTGCTGCAGATGCGGCAACACAAGCCTCTCAGCTTAATGCTGACGCAATAAGAGAGGGCTCAGCGGCTCAGCAGCAATACCAACAACAAGCGCTTGATTACRTGATGCAGCGCGAGMAACTTSYYGAACGTGTTCGCGATGATATCGGCCCCTACTTGCAGGAGCGCTGGCATAAGCTTGCCGAACATCCGCTTGTTGGTGAAACCCGCATGGTCGGCCTGATGGGTGCCCTCGAGATCGTCAGGAACAAGGAATCAATGGAGCGCTTTGACAAGGATATTGGTGCGGGCACGTTCTGCAAGGATCACCTGATCGCGAATGGCCTGGTATTACGCGCCGTGGGCGATGCCATCGTGTGCGCGCCGCCGCTGACCTTGTCATACGCGGAGGCGGATGAGCTGATCGAGAAGACATGGAAAAGTCTGGAGCAGACGCAGCAATCAATTGCCGGCGCCTAGATTATTGTGAGCGAAACCAACGAACATGTGGGCTCGTACTACGCCGCTACGCGGCACCCGGTCGAATTTCCGCAACTGCAGGGCGAGCATCGCGTCGATATCGCTGTCGTGGGCGGCGGATTCACGGGCGTGTCAGCGACACTGCACCTGGCCGAGCGCGGCTACAAGGTCGCTCTGCTCGAAGCGAATCGAATAGGCTGGGGAGCATCCGGACGTAACGGCGGGCAACTCATCGACGGCTTTGTCGACGTTGAGAAGATGGAGAAGCGCTTCGGCAGCGAGGCGGGCAGGATGGCTTACAAGATGGGCCTGGAGGGTCGCGATATCCTCGTAGACCGGGTGCAGCGCTATAACATCGATTGCGATTTCAAATTCGGTTACCTCGACCTGGCACTGCGATCCTCCGACATGCAGGACTTTGAGCGCCGACTCGAAAAGAAGAAACAAAGAAATTATCCACACGATGTCCGGCTCGTACGCAAGGAAGAAATGCGCGAGCTGGTGGGTTCGGACAATTACGTCGGCGGGCTCTTAAATACCGGCGACGGCCACCTGCATCCGCTGAATCTGTGCCTTGGCGAGGCGAGTGCGGCGGCACAACTCGGTGCGCAGGTATTCGAACAGTCCGCAGTAACGAAGATTCACAACGGCGAGAAGCCCCGCGTCGAAACACGCTCGGGAGTAGTGCATGCCGAAAAAATCATTCTTGCGGGCAACGCCTATCTTGGCAGAACCGAACCGAAGCTTTATGGCAGAGTCATCCTGGCAGGCA
>LKGT01007518.1_pt1 | contig 32747 bp, 30 predicted proteins | sample 503861 | NCBI WGS metagenome assembly LKGT01 (sample SAMN04113194, study PRJNA297058) | marine sediment metagenome | biome: marine benthic biome; feature: marine benthic feature; material: marine sediment; isolation source: sediment sample collected at the water-sediment interface from the South......
GGGAATGTTAGCAAGAAATAGTTGGTGCGGCACTAGCATACTGCATCGGTACAGAGCACGCAACGGCGAGGCGGGGAGCGCCGCAACGGATACACGCAGCCAGGCATAGCCGCCATCACAAACTGAGCAGTGACGAACTGAGGAAGGCTGAGAGTGAGGGTGAGAAAATCTACCGAGGGGGACGCCTCTGCTATGCAGGTGAGGCGTTCCGAGAACGGGAGAACAAATCCACCACCCCCCGGTAGATGTAGTCGAGCCCCGACAGGACGGTGACGACCGCCGTTACCCAGATCAAGGAATAAAGGAGCGCATCCCCCTCCGCCATGATCATGGCCGCCAGGACTGTAAAGATCTGCAACGCCGTGGTCAGCTTCCCCAGGAATGATGGTGGGTAGCCCAGGCGGCCAATTGTCGTGTAGAGGATGCAGGACCCAACCATTTGAACGAGGTCCCTCCCCACAGCGATCACCGGGAGCCACAAGGGGAGGCGTCCCAAAAAGGCCAGGGTAAAGAAGGCCGAGCCTAGGAGGAGTTTGTCTGCGACTGGATCAAGGACCCTCCCGAATTCTGTCGGCTCCCGTAAGGACCTGGCCAAGAATCCGTCGAGTCCATCGGTGATCCCAGCCAGGAGAAAGAGGAGGAGGGCCCAGGAGAAGGCCCCACGGAGGAGGAGGAAGACGATCATTGGCGTCAGAATCAAGCGAAGGAAGGTGAGTCCATTGGGGAGGTTAAAGATCACGGTCTTTGCACCTCACTTCCCACGGCTGCCAAAAGGCTTCCCCAATCCTCCGTCAAACCCTACTCCACGCCGAGGGCCTCGGCCGTCTACTTACCACGGCCCGCCCGCCTTCGAACGGTAGCCTCTTCGAGGCTATTCAGGGTCTCTGCAATGGCGGTCTTGAGCTCAGTAAGCCCAGCACCGGTCTTCGCCGAGGTCACCACCGATCGGGGTCTCCGGGAAAGAAACGCAACCGCCTCAAGATGCGGAAGTTTGTCCACTTTGTTGTAAACGTTGATCAGCGGTTTCGCCGCAACACCCAATTCCTCCAAAACCGCGATCACCCCCTGCTCCTGGCTTTGCCACCGGGGATGCGAAATATCGATCACGTGGACCAGCAGGTCTGATTCCTGCACCTCCTCTAAACTGGCCTTAAAGGCCGCCACCAGCTGATGCGGAAGCTTTCTGATGAATCCCACGGTATCGGACAGGAGCACTGCCCGGCCGCCGGGCAAGATCACCTTCCGCAAGGTGGGATCCAGGGTGGCAAAGAGCTTGTCGGCCACCGGGAGTTCGGCGTGCGTCAGCGCATTCAGGAGCGACGACTTTCCCGCATTGGTGTATCCCACCAGGGCTGCGGTCGAGAGGGCCTGTTTCTGTCGATGCCGGCGCAGTAGCGCGCGATGGCGACGGACCTTTTCAAGCTCCTGCTCGATCTTGAGGATGCGGCGCCGAATGCGCCGACGGTCCACCTCGAGTTGGGTCTCCCCCGGGCCCCGAGTTCCGATTCCGCCCCCCAGCCGGGAAAGGTCAGTGCCATGGCCGGTGAGGCGGGGAAGCAGATATTTGAGCTGGGCGAGTTCAACTTGAAGCTTCCCCTCCTTTGAGCGGGCCCGCTGGGCAAAGATATCCAGGATGAGCCCGGTCCGGTCTATCACCTTTCGACCAAACGCCACTTCGAGGTTCCGCTGCTGGGAACCGGTCAGGTCATTGTCGAAGATAACCAGATCAACCCCCTCTTGACAGGCCTCTCTGACCTCTTGGGCTTTCCCCGGACCGATGAGGGTACGGGGATTGGGCAAGGATCGCTCTTGGACAACGCGAAAAGCGGGTTCGGCCCCTGCCGAGACCGTCAGTTGAACCAGCTCCTCCAAGGAATCTTCAACCTCCCAGCGCGCCTGGTGAGGTTGCTTGAACCCGACGAGGAGCGCTACCTCACGCTGTGGATAGGACATCGCTTTCACCGAAGTTCCTCACGCACCTCTTTGGCCCGCTGAAACTCTTGTATCAAACGTCCCGCATCCTCTGTCCGAATCATCTCTTCAATCTGCCCAAGGACCTCCCGGAATCTGGCGATGGACCCCAGGACCTCCCCCCGATTTCGGATCAGGATATCGCGCCACATGAGCGGATGAGAAGCCGCAATCCGGGTGAAATCGCGAAGGCCACCAGCACTAAACATTAAAATCTCCTCCCCCCCATCGGCAGCGTTTAAGATCGTTCCAATCAGCGCGTATGCCACCAGATGGGGCAGATGGCTCACGAGGGCGAAGACTTGATCGTGCCGAAAAGGGTCCATCAGAACCACCTGGGACCCCATCGCTTCCCACAGGCGGATGACTCTTTTTAGTGCCTCTTCCGGGGTCCGGGAAGTCGGCGTAAGCACGCACAGGCTCCCCTGAAAGAGGTGCGGCGAGGCGGCTTCGGGTCCAGACCGTTCCGTCCCGGCAATGGGATGGCCCGCGACGTAAACTCGACCGGGAGGAATTTCCTTCTCCACCTCGACCACGAGATCTCCCTTCACGCTTCCGACGTCGGTCACGATACACCCGGGCGCGAGGTAGGGGGCGATGGCACGGACTAACTCTGCCACGGCCCCTACAGGGACCGCGACCACGACGAGGTCGGCCCCCTCTACCCCTGCAGGAAGCTCGCCTACCTCGTCTAGGAGACCAAAGGAAACCGCCTGTTTCAAATGGGTCCGATCCGTATCCAGGCCAACGACGCGCCTGGCAACCCCCCCCCGACAGGCCTGAGCGAGACTGCCACCGATCAGGCCTACGCCGATCACCACCATCCTCTCGAAGATCGGTTCACGGTTCATAGTTCACCGTTCACAGTTCGATGACCGCTGACCGATGACGGTCTGAATTCGGTGGTCGGTCGTCGGACTTTGGAAAGCTCAGTCGAGCCGTCATCGGGGATCGGTTACAGGCTTCGTCCAACGATCGGTGCCAGCGCCCGGATTTGTTCCATCAGTGCCGTGAACCGCCTAGGGATCAGGGCTTGGGGTCCATCGGATAAGGCCAGCTCCGGTTGGGGATGGACCTCGACCATGAGCCCGTCTGCACCCACGGCGATCGCAGCGAGGGCCAGAGGAGAAACGAGATCCCATTTCCCGGCTCCGTGACTCGGATCGACGATCACCGGGAGATGGGATAGCTGCTTGAGGGATGGAACCGCAGAAAGATCCAGGGTGTTCCGGGTGTAATCCTCGAAGGTCCGGATACCCCGCTCACACAGGATAATGTTATAGTTCCCCTCGGACATGATGTATTCGGCCGACATAAGGAGCTCTTTGATCGTGGAGCTCATTCCCCGTTTCAGGAAGACCGGCTTGCGATGGATACCCACCTCCTTGAGGAGCCGAAAATTCTGCATGTTCCTGGCCCCGATCTGGACCATGTCGGCATACTTCATGACGAGTTCCGCATCCCGTGGGTCCATGAGCTCAGTGACCACCGGCAGCCCGGTGATCTCCCGAACTTCGGCCAGATACCTCAGGGCTTCCTCCCCTAACCCCTGGAACGAATATGGGGAAGTCCTCGGCTTAAAGGCCCCACCTCTGAGTAGGCTGGCCCCTGCCTCTTTGACCACCCTGGCCGTATCCAGCAGCATCTCCCGCCCTTCCACCGAGCAGGGGCCGGCAATCACGGCTAACCGCTCTCCCCCCACTGCCACGCCATTCACCTCCACGACGCTTGAGTCGGTCTTGAAATCTCGGCTGGCGAGTTTGAAGGGCTTCAAGATGGGGAGGACTTCCTCGACTCCAGGCAGGGCCTGGAATGGGACATTCCGAAGGATTCGCTCATCCCCGATCGCCCCAATGATGGTCCGCTCCACCCCTTTGGAGATATGGGGCTTGAGTCCGTGCTGCGTAATTCGCTCCACGACCTGGTCGATGTCACCCTGGGTGGCCGTGGATCGCATCACGATGATCATTGTGCACTCCTCTCACCTGCGGAATTCCAGGACCTGACCGCTGCCTCACCATCGCCGAGAACCTCGGCCAAGGCCTTGATAGCCCGGGTATTCTCTTGAGGTGTCCCCACCGTGACCCGGATATGCGTCGGGAGACCATACCCCTCCATCGATCGAACGATGACTCCCTTGCGGAGGAGGGCGTCGGCGATTGCCCTCCCGTCACGTCGCATATCCACCAGAATGAAGTTGGCCACACTCGGGATACACAAAAGCCCCAACTCCTCTAGGCGAGACTGCAGGTTCCGACGTCCTGCCTCCGTGATCCGGACTGTCTCCTCGAGGTGGGCCGTATCGCTTAGGGCGGCCAAGGCCCCCCTCTGGGCTAACGTGTTCACGTTGAAGGGCTGCCGCACCCGGTTCAGAATCTCCACCATCTCGACGGGGGCGATCCCGTAACCGATCCGAAGTCCCGCGAGACCATACGCCTTCGAAAACGTCCTAAGGGTCAGGAGATAGCGTCCATCCCGGATAGGCCTGAGGAGATCCGGTTGAAGAGGCCGAGGGACATACTCCCGATATGCCTCATCCACGACCAGGATGACATCCCGAGGAAGCTCCTGCACAAAATCATGTAAGTCTGTGGGAGAGACACAGGTTCCGGTCGGATTATTCGGGTTTCCAAGAAAGACCATCTTGGTCCGGGCGGTCACCGCCTGCAGCATCCCACTGAGATCGTGAGTGAAATCCTTGAGGGGGACTTCCCGGATCTCGCATCCCACCGCTTGACAGACGCTCCGATACACGACGAAGGCCGGATGTCCCATTACGGCCTCATCCCCTGGTCCCAAGAACGATCGGGTGACAAGCTCTAACAGTTCATTACTCCCGTTACCGAAGCAGAGCTCCTCCGGTCTCACGCCAAGGAACCGGCTTAGCCCCTGGCGCAGAGTGTGACAGCCCCCATCGGGGTACCGGTGAAGCCCTTGCAGCGCCTCCCGAATCGCCTGCAAGGCCAACGGAGAAGGACCAAGAGGATTCTCGTTGGAGGCGAGCTTGAGCACTTCATCAACGCCGAGCTCCCGCTCCACGTCCTCCATCGGTCTACCCGGGCTATAGGGGATGAGTCCGAGGACCTGAGGTCGTGCCAACTCCGTAAGTGATTTTACGTTCCGGCTCACTGTTCACCCTCTCCTGATCGACGGATCAACGGTAACTGTTCACCGTTCACTGAGGCGCGTTCATGGTTCACGGTTTTCAGAAATTCGCATTCCGAAATCCGAAATTGGGCACTCCCAGAATTGATAATCACCGTCGTCGGTGATCGGTCATCGGTCGTCCCTCGTCGAACTTCGGCGAGCGATTCGGCCGAGCTCACCGTCGAGGCCTCAGTCGAGCCGTCAACGGGCAGGCGCCTCAACTCTTGGCCCGGAGCGGCTCCTTTGGATACGATCCCAAGACTTTGAGGAAGAGGCAATCCTCCCGGAGCCCCTCCAGAGCAGCCTGCACCGACGCGTCTTCGGCATGCCCCTCGAAATCCACGTAGAAGATATACTCCCAGACCCGGTAACGGGAGGGGCGCGATTCGATCTTGGTCAAGTTGATCTGGTTGTGGGCGAAGGGCTCCAGCATCCGGTACAGCGCCCCTACCCGGTCTCGGATCGTGAACAGGATGGAGGTCTTATCATGGCCGGTCACAGGACACGGCGCCTGTCCAATGAGGAGAAACCGCGTGAAATTATACGGGCTATCCTCAATCCGGGACACCACCACCTTCAGGTCGTAGAAGCGGCTAGCGAGCTCGGAGGCGATGGCCGCTGCAGTCTCATCCTGGGCAGCAAGCTCTGCTGCTGCTGCCGTAGAAGAAACCTCGAGGAGCGTGACCTTCGGCATGTTCACCTCCAGCCACTTTCGAGACTGGGCGATGGCGTGGGGGTGGGAGTAAATCGTACTGATCCGCTCCCTCTCCCCGTGCTTGGAGAGGAGATGATGGGAGACCTCCATGAGGATCTCGCCACAAATCTTCAGGTCAGAGTCTACGAACATATCGAGGGTATGACTCACCACCCCCTCAGTTGAATTCTCGACTGGCACGACCCCATAGTCTGCCTTTCCCTTCTCCACTTCGTTAAAGACCTCCCCAATCCCCCGAAGCGGAACATATTCCGCTAGCAGGCCAAATCGCTTCATGCAGGCCATATGAGTGAAGGTCGCCTGGGGCCCGAGGTAGGCCACCCTAAGGGCCTGCTCGAGAGAAAGGCACGCGGACAGGATTTCCCGGTAGACCGCCTTGATTGCCCTGCTAGGGAAGGGCCCATCACTCTCCCGGGTGAGGCGGTCGATGATTTCCTCCTCCCGTTGAGGGGAGTGGTAAGCAATATTCCCCTTGGCCTTTTCCTCCCCGACCCGCACCACGATCTCGGCCCGGCGATTCAGCAGCCCAAGGATCTCGCTGTCAAGGGCGTCTATCTGCTGTCTGAACTCTTCGATTCCCATTGCCTTTTCTCTTGTCTATTCTATTCTTTGCTTCCCCGCATCTGAATCTGATGCCCCGGCGATTGTAGTGATCTATTGAGGAGTCCGCAACGGGGTCAAGAATTCGCTGGCCGCGATTCCAGTGTTTGATCCACGTCCGGCCGTACAGGAGCGAGGGCCTCGATCTCCTGCGTCGAGGGGAGTTCCGTAATGTCTTGGAAGCCAAAGTGTTCCAAGAACTTCCGCGTGGTACCGTAAAGCAGTGGCCTTCCCACCTCTCGCTTTCGCCCGAGGATCCGGATGAGCTCCCGTTCAATGAGAGTCCTCAGCACCCCGTCCACCATCACACCGCGGATAGCCTCGATCTCGGCCTTGGTGATCGGTTGCCGGTACGCGACGATGGCCAAGGTCTCGAGGGCTGGACGAGTAAGTTTGGCGGGTCGCGTCTTGGCCAACCGGCTCAGCCACGGATGCAGATCAGCCCGCGTCGACATCCGATAGCCGCCGGCGGCCCGAACTATGGTAAGCCCGGAACCTCTTTTCTCATAGTCTTCCCTCAGAATGTTCAAGTTCTGGATAATGCTCTCTTTCTCCACCTCGCCCATGACCGCCTGAAGTTGCTCGATCGAGAGAGGCTCGGGGCAGGCGAACAATACCGCCTCTAAAATCGCGAGGTCGTCTTGAGTCATGCCACGCCCCGCCCGATCACAATTTCGCCGAAAGGAGCCCGTTGCTGAACTCGGACCGCCCCTTGCCGCAGGAGCTCCAGAAGGGCCAGAAAAGTTACAATGACGACCCAGCGATCCGCGGTCGGCGGAAACAACGATGCAAAACCGACCGATACCTCCGTCGCTACCTTATCGAGAATAGCCACCATCCGTTCCGCGGTGGTCACCGGTCGGAGAACAAGCTCTAACACCGGTCGATCGCTGACGCGCGTCAAGACATCCCGAAAGGCCCCAAGGAGATCGAAAAGGCTCACCTCCAGCGTCCCGCCATCAGCGGGCACCTCAAGAGGGCTGGAGCGAAAGAAGAATTGTCGTTGCTGATCCTCCCGCCCTGACAATGCCTCGGCGGCAGACCGGAAGCGTTCGTATTCCAAAAGCATATCGACCAGAGGAGTCCGGGGATCGTCTTCGACTCCCTCCCCGTCGGCGGCAGGTTCGGCCGGCAACAGCATCCTGGATTTGATATACACCAGCGTGGCCGCCATGACGAGAAACTCTCCGGCCACATCGAGATCCAGCTCATGGAGCAACGTGAGGTACTGGAAGTATTCGTCGGTAATCCGCGCGATGGGAATATCGTAAATGTCGATTTCGTTGACGCGGATGAGGTGCACGAGCAAATCTAACGGCCCCTCAAATGCCGGAAGCTTTACTTGGTAGACCATGCTGCCTCCTCCCGCAGAGTCAGATGGGGAAGCATCTTTTGCAGGCGCTTGGCGCCGATCCCCGGGACCCCCTGCAGATCCGAGAGGTGTCGAAAGGGGCCGTGCACTTCCCGAAACCGTACAATCGCTTCGGCCAGGGCAGGGCCTATCCCTGGTAAGGTGGCCAGGCGGTGTGCATCGGCCCGATTGGGATTCACGCGCAAATTCTTCACCGGAGCGGCCACCTCGCTTGGAAGATGCGAGTGAACCTTATCTTCCGATCGGACGTGAAAACCTGACCCCTCCCCCACCGTCATGAGACCTCGGAACGCAAGGAGGGCCAGGACGAGTAGGAGCAGCGCGGCGAAACCGGCATCGGCCGGCGCGAAGGCACGCAGTCTCATCCCTCACCTATGGGTTGGACCCCCAGCTGAAAGGCATCGTGGAGGACTCGCACTGCCAGCTCTGTGTATTTCTCCTCGATCACGCAAGAAACCTTAATCTCCGAGGTGCTGATCATCATGATATTGATATTCTCTGCCGCCAGCGCGGTAAACATCCTGGCCGCCACTCCGGAGTGGGTCCGCATCCCCACCCCCACGATGGAGACCTTGGCAATCCGATCGTCGCCCAGGATCTGGCCCGCCCCGATCTCTTTCGCCACACCATCAACAAGCTCCGAGGCCTTGTGAAAATCACTCCTCGGAATGGTGAAGGAGATATCGGTGTGCCCATCCTGGCTAATGTTTTGCACGATCATGTCCACCACGATCCCCGCCTCCGCCACCCGGCCAAAGAGCTTGGCGGCGATCCCGGGCCGATCGACCACCCCGGTAATGGTGATTTTTGCCTCGTTCTTGTCGTAGGCAATCCCCGAGACCGCAACCTTCTCCATGTCCTGATCCTCCTGGACCACCAGCGTTCCTGGATTCTTCGTGAAGCTCGAGCGGACGTGGATGGACATATTATAATTCTTGGCATACTCGACTGCACGCGCCTGAAGCACCCTCGCCCCCAGGCTGGCAATCTCAATCATCTCCTCATACGAGATTCGGGGAAGCTTCTGAGCCGTGGAGACCAGACCAGGATCAGCCGTGTACACCCCCTCCACATCAGTATAGATCTCGCAGACATCGGCGTTCAAGGCAGCAGCCAAGGCGACGGCGGTGAGATCCGAGCCTCCGCGACCCAAGGTGGTCACTTCCTCCTCGGCGTTCACCCCCTGAAACCCAGCTACGATGGTGATCTCGCCCTCCCGTAGCGCTTGCCGGATCCGCTCGACGTCGATATTGAGAATTCGCGCCCTGGTATGAACGTTATCTGTGAGGATGCGCACTTGGGTCCCGGTGAAGGAACGGGCCTTTGAGCCCCCAGCCTGGATGGCCAACGAGAGCAGGCCGATAGCCACTTGCTCTCCCGTGGCCAGGATGACATCCAGCTCCCGTGCATTCGGGGTCTCGGTGATCTGATGAGCGAGCTGGAGGAGCCGGTCAGTCTCTCCGGCGATGGCCGAAACCACGACCACCACCTGATTTCCGGCCTCGCTCACCTCCACGATCCGTCTGGCGACATGCCGCAGCCGCTCGACGTCTCCCACCGAGGTCCCGCCGTATTTCTGGACAATCAGGGCCAACTCACTCCCCCTTGGATCGAACCGTCACCCCAAGGCCGAGTTGCCGCCAAAACCGGGCAAAATAGTCGATCCCGGAGACCACACTCAAGACAAGCGCCACCATTACGGCAACCCCTCCCAGGCTGACGGGGAGACCCGGAAACCGTGAGGTCCCGGGATCGAGGATCAGTACGATCACCGCAATCACCTCGGCAACCATCTTGTACTTCCCTAGCTGGGAAGCGGCGATGATAAGCCCCTGGGAGGCCGCAATGCCCCTGAGCCCGGTAATGGCGATATCCCGCCCGATGATGATTGTGGCCACCCAGGCCGCCACCCGCTGAATCTCTACCAGAGAGATGAGCGCAGCAGCGATTAATAATTTATCGGCAATGGGATCTAAGAGCTGCCCCAGAGTCGTCACCTGTCCTCGGCTCCGGGCAATCCGACCGTCCAGCCAGTCGGTGAACACCGCCGCAAGAAAGATCACCGCCGCCGGATAATTGCGAGGCTGAGCGTTGGCAATCAGAAAAATCACAAGAAAGGGGACGAGGAAGATTCGGACCAGACTAAGCGTATTCGGCAGATTCACTGAAGGCCACCTGGCATCACGTGACCGAGCGGACGAAGGCCTTAACCGGGGCCATCATCGGGAACAGCACCCCCCCTGGGAGAAAGGAATTCCAGCACTTGGGGAACCCATTCTGATCCATCCTCATCATCCCTATCTCGAGGATCACCGGCCGGTTTCAAACCGGCCTCGAAGATCCCGGACCCGAACGCGAATGTCGCGAAACCTCGGCGCCTCGCTATAGATCGCCACAAGGGCCTCGAGCGCCTTCTTCGCGTTCCCAAGTGCTTCATAGGCAGTCGCCAGATCGTAGAGGATGCCCCACCGTTCCTCGGTGCCTGCCTCTGTCGCAGCAAGTCCCTTGAGCAGTTCCTCTATCGACCGCTCTGGCTCACTCTTGGCCAGATAGCAAAGGCCCAGCAGGCTCGCACATCGCACCCGGTAGGCGGCATCATTGGCGGCGAGTCGTAATTCTTCAATGGCCTGGTCATAGAGCTCCAAGTCCCTATAGGCCATCCCCAGATTGTAATGCGTCTCATAGTCAGTCACATCTAGCTGATCGTGGATCCCTTCCCCCAGTTGGTAGAGCATTCTCTCCACCCTCGGCTCCAGACCCGGCGGCAAAGGAGGCTCTCCCCGCCCAAGCTCCTCAATCAGCTCGGCGCCGAGGTCTACGTAATCCCCCCGGGGAGCTCTTGCGTCAACCCCCCGAGAAACTGAGGCCTTCTTGACGTCTGATGGAGGACTTTCCTCCCTCGTCGGCTCCTCTAGCAATCGCTCGACCTCTGCCAAGTGCTGCTTGGCCAGCGCATACTCCGGCTTGTGGAGAAGAATCCGTTGGAAAATAGCTTGAGCCTCACGAAGCATCCCTTGCTGCAAGAAAAACCTCGCCTCCTGTAGCTCCCCTGCCAGTGTCTGCGAGTCGCCACGCTCGACCGGACTTGCAGGTTGCTCTGCCAGCGTAACCAGCTCGTCAGACCCACCAAAGCGTTCCAGTTCGATGGTGGTTGGCCCAGCCTCCCCACCGGATTCCGCCTCTTCACCGATTGAGACATCCACTTGCACCATTTCGTCCGGAGTCACACGGTCTTCGACCTGCTCAACGATTCCCTTCAATGGCTGGCTATCGTCGTCAGGGGATACAACCCCTTCGGGCTCTATCTCGAACCACCCTCCAAGTTCTTCGTGCAGGTTGAGAGGGGGTGCCTGTTGCTCGAGCACTGGTGATTCTTGCGCGAGCACCGGCACCTCTTGCTCCAGTACCGGTGACTCTAGCTCGAGAGCCAGCACCTCTTCTTGTCCCACAGAAAACCCTGGGAAGATTTCAAGGGGGGTAGTCTCCTCTGTGACTATTCCCACTGGCTTCGCGTCATCTCCGTCCCCGGGGAAGGCTGCCGCCAACGCTTCCTCCTCGCCAGGAGGGAGAGAGTTGAGTGCATCAGTGAAGCTTTTCGCTTCGGCCGCCCGGCCTTGAGACCTCAAGAACTCTACCGCCCCTTGGTAAATCTGTCGGGCGTCCTCGATCTGTCCGGCCTCAACGAGGCGCATCCCCAAGGCGTTAAGCTCGCTCAGCGCCTCACCCACCTGCCCGGGCCTTACGAGAACCTTTACAACCTTGGAGAGAGTTGGGCGATGTCCCGGGTCCATTCGGATAATCTTTTCATAAATTTCCATGGTCCGAGACAAGTCCCCCCTATTGAGGTAGTGATCGGCAAGTCCCTGGAACTGAAGCTTGGCTTCCGCAATCAGCCCTTGCTCGGCGTACAGCTCAGCACAGGCCGACGAGGCCTCGATATGCATTGGGGCAAGCTTGACCACCTTCTTGTAGAGCGCCACAGCACGCACATAGAGGCCATCCCCACGATAGACCTCCCCCAGGCGCATAAAGTGCGCGATGGCCTCGGTCTTATTACCGACCCGCGCGGAGAGATCTCCAAGGGCGTTCAGCACGTTACAGTTGTTCGGTTCGGCCTCCAAGATCGCCTGGTATTCCGCAATGGCCTGATCCAATTTCCCCTGCTGGACGTAGGCCAAGGCCGTTTGCAAGCCCTTTCGCTTGTCTATGTTCATAATACTTCTCTATAAAGGAGGTCTAACCCCCCACAAATTATACACTTACCCACTTTATGGTACCAGAGCCCGATTCTACTGTCAAGGCGCAACTCCTTGCCGGTTTTGAGAGGATCGTTTCAGGGCTGGGTTTTAGCGGCGTGTGGTCCATTCGGTAGTTGCGTACCGCTCGACCACCAGCTCCCGGACCATCGTCTCCTCTCGCGCCGTCAATCCTCCCGCCTCCAATTGGACCCTCGCTCCCTCCTCGAACCCCTCGTGCATAGCCTTAACCAACTCCTCCCAGGAGGGGGACCGTCCAAGGATGCACGTAAGAGCAGTCGCCCGCAATTCGAGATCCCTTGCCTGCGGGAAGAGGGTGATCCACGCGCCGTGGTCTATCTCGATCAAAAGGGACCCCTGTTGAAGGAGGGTGCCGCCCCACCGCCGCTGCGCGGACCCGATGAGCTTCCGTCCATCGACGGTCAGCTCATAACGTGAGGAGGAGATAAAACAGAGGCCTCCAGCCTCCCCCTGAGTGCGGTTTCCGCGGCTCAAGGTTGCCGTGACCCCTAACCTCCGTAAAGAGAGGAGAAGGCAGTGACTGATCCACCGGTAGTCCTCGAGGACACCCCGGCTCCCCCGCGGGATCGGAAGGACAAGACTGTAGGTGAGCTCCTGGTGGTGGAGGAGGGCCCGGCCCCCCGTGGGACGACGCACCACGGGGACCCCTCGCTCACGGCAGGCGTGAACATCTATCTCTCCATGAATAGGTTGGTTGTACCCCAGCGAGACGGTCGGGACGGTCCAACCGTACAGACGGAGGCTAGGGGGACTCCAGCCTCGGGCACACCCAAGCGCTAGGACCTCATCGATGGCCATGTTTGTGGGGCCATCTCGGGGCCCGTCCGGAAAAAAGCGCCAGTGGCCTTGGCGATTCCCCCCCTGGGGGATATTTAGGACTTCGGACATCGAATTATTCTTTATCGATATCTCGATGCCGAACACCCACTTCCTGACCCCCCGCCTGAAACTGGCCGACCAGATATTCGGTGGCGCTCACCGACCGGTGCCGCCCGCCCGTGCAGCCAAGGGCGATGGTGAGATAGGCCCTCCCCTCATGGAGGTAGTAGGGAAACACAAAACGGAGAAACTCCCAAAGCTGCTCCAGATAGGACCGGGCCTTGGGATCCTCCAGGAGGAACTTCGCGACCTCGGGATCAAGCCCTGTCAGGGACCGCAACTCCTCCTGAAAATGGGGATTGGGGAGACAGCGGAGATCGAAGATGAGATCGGCATCAGGTGGGAGGCCATACCGATACCCGAAAGAAACAAGGGTGATTGTGGTCTTGGTGCCCGGTCGATAGTCGCGAAAGGCACTGACCAATAGCCTTCGGAGGTCATGGATGATGAGGTCGCTCGTATCGAGGACCATATCCGCTTCGGTCTTGAGCTGAGCCATCTGTTGCCGCTCTAGACTGATTCCCTGGAGAATCGAACCTTGCGGGGCAAGGGGATGTGGCCGACGGCTCTCGCTGAAGCGCCGGAGCAGAACCTGATCATCTGCCTCCAGAAAGATCACACGGATCGCGTGTCCGCGCTGCCTCAGGGAAGTCAATACGTCCTGAAGGGGGCCACGGAACTCACCTTCACGAACGTCGATGACGAAGGCAACGCGATCGATGCGCGGTGCCGAGTGGGCGCAGAGATCCGCTACCGTGGGGATCAAGGAAGCCGGAAGATTGTCAACGCAAAAAACGCCGAGGTCCTCCAGGGTCTTGATCGCCTGGCTCTTGCCAGCACCCGACATCCCCGTGACGATAATGAACTCCATAGGGTTCACATCTGACGGTTCACAGTTCAGGGACAATACGAAGGAGAATCGCCAACCGTGACCAGTGAACCGTGAACGGTGTTTAGGTCTCGGGCTCGATCAGACCATAGGTGTCCTCGCGGCGTCGGTACACCACATTCACCTCATCGGTCTGGGCGTTGCGGAAGACATAAAAGGTGTGACCCAACAAGTCCATCTGCAAGATCGCCTCATCAAGGGACATCGGTTTGATGGCAAAGCGCTTGGTTTTTTCAACCCGCGGCCCCTCGTCCTCCTCCGGAGACGCCATCGGTCCCTGAAACTTTCCACTCCGACTAGCATAGTTTAGGATCTTTCCTTTGTATTTTTGCAATTGGCGCTCGAGCTTCTCGACCACCAAGTCGATAGAGGAGTACAAATCCGCGGTGCTCTCTTCCCCACGGATCGTGAGGTCCCTGACCCGGAGGGTCACCTCTGCAATCTGACGGTATTTCTGCAAGGAGAGGACGATGTGCGCCGATGTAATCTTGTCCAGGTACTTCTGGAGCTTCCCCACCTTCTCTTCTGCATAACGCCGGAGGGCCTCGGTGACCTCCAGATTGCGCCCCGTGAGAAAGATCTGCATATCGAATCTCCTCAGGAAAGGCGACGGGGGGGAGGAAACCGGAAGGAGATTAGTATCTCCGACGCCGGCTAGAGGAGGGGATTTTGAGCTGTCCCCGATACTTCGCCACGGTCCGGCGGGCGATCTCGATCCCTTTATGCCTCAGGACTTCTACGATCTTCTGGTCTGAGAGAGGTTTACCTGTATCCTCCGTAGTGAGCAGCCTCCGGACTAACTCTTTGACCGTGAGGGAGGAAACCGCCTCGCCATTTACCGCGTGAACCCCTCGATGGAAAAAGTACTTGAGCTCAAAGAGACCCTCGGGGGTGTGCACGTACTTATTGGTGGTGACCCGGCTCACGGTCGATTCATGCATACTAATATCCTCAGCCACCTCCTTGAGGGTCAGCGGCCGCATGCGGGTGATCCCGTTCTCCAGGAAATCTCTCTGAAACTTCACAATCGACTCGCTCACCTTGAACAGGGTCCGCTGGCGCTGCTCAATGGAGCGGATCAGCCACAGGGCAGACCGCATTTTCCCCTCGACGTACTCCCGGGTCTCCTTGGAACTTCCTCGCCCCTTCCGCAATAGCCCCCGGTAGTAGGAGCTGATCCGGAGGCGCGGAAGACCGTCCTCGTTCAGGACCACCACAAACCGATCATCCACCTTGAGGATATAGACGTCGGGGGTAATGTAGCGCGGTTCCTCGGAACTGAAGGTGCGCCCCGGCTTCGGCTCGAGGGAACAGATGAGGACGACGGCATCTTGAATTGCCTTGATAGGGACCTTGAGCTTCTCTGCGATCCTTGTGAAATAGCGCCCTTCTAGGTCCACCAGGTGCTCGGCGATCAGGGTGCGCGCCAGGGCGACTTCCCCTCCATCCTTCAAGTTATCTATCTGGAGAAGGAGACACTCCCGGAGGTCTCGCGCCGCCACCCCGACAGGGTCGAAGCTCTGCACCAACCGGAGAGCCTCCTCAAGCACGGCCAGATTCGTTGATGTCTTTCCCCTCACTTCTTCCAGGGATTCAGGCAGATACCCGTTTTCATTGAGATTCCCAATGATCTCGTTGGCCCAATGGATGAGAACGGAATCTGAGGTAGAGAGGTGAAGCTGAAAGAGAAGATGGTCCGACAGGGAGCGAGGTCGGGTCAGGCGTTCCTCGGGGGACCAGTGTTCAACTTCCTCCCGCGGGAATTCCCGACGGTAGTCTGAGGCATCTTCCAGATAGCTCTCCCAGTCAAAATCCGCCAGGGGGTCGTCGTCCTGGCCCTCCTTTTCTTCTTCTCCGGATGCCTCCTCCGAAACTTGCTCCTCCTCCAGAACCTCTTCATCCAGGATCGGATTTTCTTCCAATTCCTGCCGGACCGCCTGGATGAGCTCCAACCGGGAGAGCTGCAGCAGGCCGATGGCCTGCTGCAACGATTGGGTCATGATCATCCGCTGGGTCTGGCGGAGGGCAAGCCGCATTTCCATGGCCATGGCTGCTCAGCTCACGTCACGGTTGGGGGCTCAAGCACGACTGATCACGCAAGGATACCACCACGAGCCCCTGCCGCAGCGGTTTCCTGTTCTGGTTCTGAGTCGCCGCCCTACAAGGAAAAACGCTCCCCGAGATAAATTTCCCGGGCCTTTTGGTCTGTGGCCAGCTCAGATGCCGTTCCTGAGAGCAACACCTCCCCCTTATGCAAGATATAGGCCCGATCGACAATTTGCAAGGTCTCCCGCACATTGTGATCGGTGATGAGGAGACCGATCCCCTTGCTCTTGAGCTGCATCAGCATCGCCTGAATGTCGTACACGGCGATGGGATCGATCCCCGAAAACGGCTCATCTAAGAGGATAAATGCAGGAGACATCGCCAGAGAGCGTGCGATCTCGGTCCGCCGCCGCTCCCCCCCAGAGAGGCTATAGGCCGGTGTCCCAGCGAGGTAGGCGATATTCAGTTCGTGGAGTAGATCATCCACCCGTTTCATCTGCTCCGCCTCACTCAGGGGAAGAGTCTCGAGAACGGCCATCAAATTCTCCCTCACCGTCAGTCGGCGAAAGACCGATACCTCTTGGGGAAGAAATCCGATTCCCCGGCGGGCTCGCTGGTAGACGGGCAAGGTGGTAATTTCTTCGCCGTTCAGGAAAACGCGGCCGCCGTCTGGTCGAACGAGGCCGAGGATCATGTAGAAGGTGGTCGTCTTCCCTGCGCCGTTGGGTCCCAGAAGCCCCACCACCTCCCCCGGATGGATGGCCACACTTACCCCGGAAACGACCTTCCTCTCCTTGAAGACCTTTACCAACTCTTCGGCCCGAAGACCATCCTTCGAATTCTCCACTTCCGACCTGATGATATGTTCTTGATTCACCCGCCCAGATTCACCTCGCCTGTCCCGGCCGCCGTTTGGGATAGATGACGGCTGTCACCCTTTCGCTTCCATCTCCCTCTACCACCTGACGGTCTTCTTTGAGAAACAAAGTTATCCGCGCCCCGCTTACCACGTTTTCCTGCCGCCAGGCCTTGGCGTTCCCCTCGAGGACCACCTTCTCTTGCAGGACATAATAGATTGCCCGGTCAGAGACCGACTTGGTCCCGTCACTCCGGGAAAGACGGACATGGCCAATCGCCCTCATGCGTTCGACCACTTCCATCCCCTCATCGAAGTAGAACTCCATCCGATCGGCGGTAACGGTCAGGTCTGCCGTCTTGGCCACGACATTCCCAGTGTAGATCGCCCGGCGTTCCTTTCTACTCACCTCCAAATGATCGGCGGTGACGGTTGTCGGCTCCCCCGACTCCGGCCCCTGTGAGGAGGGAGGCTGGGCCGCCAGGCCGACCGTTCCGCACAGAACCAGCAGCGTACATCCCACCCATCCTGCCAAGCGGACCATTACGGTTGCTCCCGTTTGCCGGACAGGGTGATCTGGGAGGCAATCCGTCCGCGGATGGTCATCCGCTCCAGGATTGTGTCGGCCACCATCCCCTTCCCCCGGATTTGATACCCTTCTTTCTCGACCACGACCGGGGCATCGGTGCTGATTTGATGGTTCCCCGCAGACCAGTTGAGGACCTCGGAGAAAACCTTTGTCCCCTGGCTGGACTCCGACCGGACGTGACCGAAGAGCTGGAGGTCCTTCGTCCTGAGGTTGACAACGGCCTTTTCGGCTAAAGAAATTAATGTTTCCTCACCATTGTAAATGACGATCCGCACCGGGTGGACGACCCGGGTAAGGATGGCTATTCCTCGATCCTCAAACACATCCGCCTTGTCTGCCTCCACTTCCCACAGTCGCTTTCCCATCTGCATCTCTGTCATTCGAACCCGCTCAATAGATGTATCGGGCCCCGGCATGGATGAAGAGGGGATATCGGGGCTACCCTTTCCTTCTGCCGCGTCCGAAATGCGCGGGCCGAGGAGACTCATCCCCGCGAGAGTGACCATCATCGTCATGACACAGGACAACGCTCGCATAATGGTTTTTGCATACCATAGCCGTGGGGTGAAGTAAAGGGGAAACCCCGAGGGGAAAGGCATTGCGCCAGGGTTTATGGGCCGAGGGGCGAGAGGGTGGGAGAGGACGAATCAGGCGAAGGCACTCAGGCCGGTGATGTCCCGACCTAAGATGAGGGTGTGAATCTCGTGCGTCCCTTCATAGGTGTACAGCGTTTCCAAATTCAGCATGTGGCGAATGACCGGATACTCGTCCACGATACCAGCGGCTCCCAGAATCTCCCGGGCCATCCGCGCAATCTCCCGGGCCTTCTCCACGTTGTTCATCTTGGCCAAAGAAATCTGCGTATGCCGGACTTGTCCCGCTTGCTTTAACTGGCCCAGCCGAAGACAGAGAAGTTGGGCCTTCGTGATTTCGGTGAGCATATAGACGAGCTTTCGCTGCACCAGCTGGTACCCGGCGATGGGCCGGCCAAATTGGACTCTCGCCTTGGCATACTTCAGAGCAACGTCGTAGCAGGTCATGGCCGCGCCTACGGCTCCCCAAGCGATGCCATACCTCGCCTGGTTCAGACACATCAAAGCCGCCTTGACCCCCTGCTCGGTCCCCGGGAGGAGATTCCCCCGGGGGATACGGCAATCTTGGAAGATGAGCTCGGAGGTCACGGAGGCGCGGAGGGAAAATTTCCCATGGATTTCCCTGCTGGTGAAGCCCGGCCTCCCCTTCTCCACCAAGAATCCGCGGATCCCTTCATCGGCGCGGGCCCAGACGATCGCGACATCCGCGATCGTGCCATTGGTAATCCACACCTTACTCCCATTGAGAATATAGTGGTCGCCCCGTCGAACGGCCTTGGTCACCATGCCTGCCAGATCGGATCCGTGGTCCGCCTCGGTGAGCCCGAAGCACCCCACCTTTTCTCCTTTGGCGAGCTGAGGAAGCCACTCTTCCTTCTGCGCCTCCGTCCCAAAGGTGTAGATCGGATACATGACTAATGCCCCTTGGACCGAAGCAAAGCTCCTGAGTCCGCTATCACCTCGCTCGAGCTCCTGCATGATAAGCCCATAGACCATTTCGGTGACCCCAGGACAACCGTAGCCGTGAAGATTGGCCCCTAGAACTCCCATCTCTCCCAGGCGCGGGATGAGTCCCACCGGGAAGGTCCCCTGTCGGTGATGTGCTTCGATGATCGGAAGGACTTCGCCATCGACGAAGGCTCGGACCGTCTCCCGGACCAAACGTTCTTCATCCGTATACAGTTCATCTAGCCGGTAATAATCAAGGCCAGTAAATGGATCCATATCGATCTCTGTAGTCCGAAGGGAAAGGCGTCTGGTGAGAGGAAAATACCATGGCCGCCCAGGGAAGACAAGCATCGACTCCTTCCCTGAGGGAAGAGAGAAAACCTTGGGGCTGATCGTCAGGGCGCCGGCAACTCTACCGCCCTCATCCCGAGTTGCTTGCGGTATTCAGGATTCTCGATGACGCACCCTCCTTCACCTCAGATGATCCCGATCATAATTACAGCCGGGGGGAAGGCCCCCCAGCAGGCACTGCTTTTATTTCTTCTTTCCTTTCTTCTTTGCGGCCTTCTTCTTAGTAGCTGCCTTTTTCTTCTTTGCCATCCAGTCTCACCTCCTTTCCTCGCACGTCATTCTTCGCGACCTAGCAAGGTACCGCCCCTACTTCTTTTTCTTGGCCTTAGGAGCTGCCTTCTTCGTCGCCTTTTTCGCCTTCTTCCTCTTGGCTGCCATCCAGTCTCACCCCCTTTCCTCGTGGGTCATCCCCCGCGACTCTGTCCGGGAGATCCGTCATACGCTATAACAGGCGCGTCTGGGCATCCTTGGCATAGACGCGTTTCGCCGCAGCGCCCACCAGTTGCTCCGCAACGTTGAGCGTCGATTCCAGCTCATAGAGGGAAATTGGGCGGTCTGCCGACTCCAAGAACTGTTGTCCCTTCTTTCGAACCTGGTAAAGGTCCTCCACCATCGAGGCGTCTTCCTCACCGACGAGGCAGCACGCCATCTGCAGCAGCGTCCGTGCCTGATCCCGTCCCCTCGGACGGACGCCTTCCGCCAGCGCGAGCGCCCGGGCTGCTCGGGAGATCGCGTGGGCGGCAACCACGTACGCCCACTCTGCATCCGACCCGACAATGGCCTGCGCGGTCTTAAGATCTTTCTGAGCCCTCGCCATAAGAGGATTCGCGCGGTGCAAGTCGGCTGCCACCACCTCCACCAAGCCCTTCGCTTTTAGTTGCTCAAAGATCATGGACCGACCCGATCAAGGGAATCGTGTGCCCCTGCAAGACCTCGCGCAGGAAAGGATCTCCCTCCACTTTCCGCCGTTGATATTCCCGTTCATCAAAAACCAGGTAGTTGATGCTCCGTCCGATGCGGATCTCCAGGTCCGCTATGCCCCGATTCAAATGAGCCATACGAGGTCGCCCCACCACTAACAGATCAATCGGCCCGCGCTCCGGAACGTCGGGATCGCCAAAGATGATGGCCACTCGAATTCCAAGAATACTCCCAAGCGCCTCGCCAATCGCCTGAGGAACCCCCCGGGTCTTATCGATGATTGCCTTCAGTTCTGGATAGAGGGGGAAAGTTTTATCGACGGTGTAATACCGAAGATTGCCAACCTTCGTGCTCGTCAGGAGGCCTGCCTTTTCCAAATTATCCAGCTCCCGCTTGATACCCGAGATGTCCCGCTTGAGCTCCCGGACAATTTCCCTCACGTAGAACCGCTCGTCTGGACGGCTCAAAAAAAGCTCCAGCATTTCTACCCGGGTTTCAGACGAAAAGAGCCTGCCCAGCATATGGATCTTCCCTTTGATGAGCTGATTACATCAAAGGATACTTTTTTGTCAACAGTTTTTTTGATGGCACTCAAAAAAGGTTGAAAGGATCGAAGGATACCCCTCTTCGCTTGACACATCTCTTCAATGGGGGTGGGAGATCCTCGCGGCTGGAAAGGGATTGATCCGGGGGCTGGGTCGGTTCCGCGCCACTACTCGCAGCGAAAGATAAAGGGTATTCCGAAACCTAACTAACGGAATGAGGCTTGTTGCGGCTGCAAAGCCCTATGCGGGCCACCTAGGTGGCCCCTCCTCGAGAGGTAAATTCCCATCGATTGTTGACGAATTACACCACGATCCAGAAGCCCAGAACCATCACGGCAAGGGCTCCCACACGGGACCCAGAAACCCCTCGCCCCTCCTCTCACACCGCCCTGAGCGTTTCCTCCGGGGATTCCGGTTCCCCAAAGAAGAGGGGGCGCTCGAAGCTCCGGTGAAAGACAGTCCACCCCTCCCGGTGAGGATCAGCGTGCTGCTTGACCAGCTTTAGGAAGAGGTTGACCTTCCCGTCCAGGTTCTCTACCGCATGCAGAACCAGGGCCTCAATCGTCTTCGGACGCCGCGGTGACCCCCACTCATACTGTCCGTGATGGCTCAAGATGTTGTGAAGCAGCTCCATCCGCAGTCGGGGGGGGAAATCGGGCATCTGTTCGATCTGCGCCTCAACAAATAGCACTCCCTGAGTAATGTGACCGAGCAACCGCCCCTCGTCGGAGTAGTCGAACCCGCGTTCCCAATCGAGCTCAAAGATCTTCCCTACATCATGGAGGATGGCGCTGGCGAGGAGGAGGTCGCGATCGACCGCTCCCTTGTAATGCGAAGCGATGGCCTCGCACAACTGCACTACTGAAACGGTATGTTCCAACAGGCCTCCGACGTACGCGTGGTGAAGCTCTTTGGCCGCCGGGGCAGCAGCAAAAGCCTCACGAAAGCCTTCCCCCTCAAAGATGCGAGAGAGGAGACGATTGAGCGGCTCGCTCGTGAAAGCGCGGATCGTCTCCTGGAGAAAGGTCAGCATGGAGGCCACATCGGCCTCAGTGGCGGGAAGAAAATCTTCCGGGGCCGCCTCACCCTCCCGCGCCAGGCGCAACCGCTGGATAGTGAGTTGTGTCTCTCCCTGATAATTCCCCACCACGCCTTGCACTTTTACCAGATCCCCCTCCCGGACCCGTTCCCCGATCCCATCAAGGTCCTCCCACATCACCGCGGGCATCTCACCGGTCCGATCTGTCAAGAGAAGGGTCAGAAAGGCCTCGCCACTCTTCCGGATGCGGTGTTGGGGATTTCGCACCAGAAAGAAAGAAGTCACGGTGTCATTGAGCTTCAAGTCCTTGACGGCTACCCGCTCCGCCGCCATCTTGATTCCCTCCCCGATGCCCATCACCTTTCACCGCGGGACCCCAGCTGGTGCCTCAGGACCTTCCCAGAGATAGTCATGGGCAGGCTCTGACAAAACTCCACCTCCCGAGGGACCTTAAAGGGGGCCAGGTGTTCACGCACAAAGCGCAGCAGCTCCCGCTTTGCCGCGGGCAGCCCCGGCCTGAGGACCACATAGGCCTTCGGGACCTCGCCCCGCGTCGAGTCCGGCACACCCACGACGGCGACTTCTGCTATCGCGGGATGAGCCGCCAACACCTCCTCAACCTCCCGAGGATACACATTCAAGCCCCCGACGATGATCAGGTCTTTTTTGCGATCGACGATATAGAAATATCCGTCCACGTCCTGTCGCCCGAGATCACCAGAGTAGAGCCAGCCATCCCTCAAGACTTCCGCAGTGGCCTCAGGCTGATTCAGGTATCCCTGCATAATATTGGGACCTCTCGCCACGATCTCCCCCACCTCCCCTGTCGGCACGTCGTTCCCCGCCGCATCCACCACCCGGAGTTCCACTCCCGGGAGGGGTTTCCCCACGGAACCCACTTTCCTCGGGCCCAAGAGGGGATTCTCGGTGAGAACCGGGGAAGCCTCGGTAAGGCCGTACCCTTCATAGATCTGGATCCCGTACCGCGATTCAAACCGATGAAGGACCTCCACGGGGAGGGGGGCGCCCCCCGAGATCGCAAACCGGACCGAGGAGAGGTCGACCTCAAGAGGCGGAAGCTGGTTCCAGACGGCGTACATGGAGGGGACGGCCCCGAAGATGGTGACCCGTTTCTCTGCCATGCAACGCAGGCCTTGTTCGGGAATGAATCGGGGCTCTAACACGATTCCCGCCCCGATACTTAAGGGAAAGAGCATGAGGACCGTGGCGGCGAAGGAATGAAACAGGGGGAGAACACAGAGAAAGCAATCTCGCTCGTCACACGGAGCCATCTGCTGAAATGACTCGACGTTACTGACCAGATTTCTGTGGGTGAGGAGGGCCCCCTTCGGTCGCCCCGTGGTCCCCGAGGTGTACAGGCAGACGGCTACCTCTTCAGGGTTCATGCCCCCTGGCTCGGGTACCGCTCCGCGGCGGGGCGTCGCACCACAGATCACAGATCCCAGCGGTCCAGATTCTGTATCCAGGGGGATCACATGCACGGAAAAGGGAAGATGCTCCGCAGCCTCCTGAAGCCCCGGCAGGAATATCTGACTGGTGAGGATTCGTTGAATCGCCGCATCCTCGAGGAGGGAACGGACCTCCTCGGGTTTATACAGCGTATTAAACGGCACCACCGTCCCACCAGCTGCCAGGATACCGAAGTACGCCTGAACGAACGCTGGGACGTTCGGCAGCATCACACCGACCCTTTCTCCCGGTTCGACTCCCAGTTGGCGTAGCGCGGCGCCGAACCGTACGACAGATTCCCAAAGCTCGCCGTAGGTCACCGATCGATTGCCGGCGAGCAGGGCGGTTTTAACGCCAAATTTCTCTGCGGATCGTTGGAGGAGGTGGAGAAGGGTCACGTTGGTCACCTCGGGAGTGAAACTCTTCGGGATGCTATCAGAGCCCCGATTGGAAGTCAAACAGCGTCGTTTTTCAAGTGGAAGAATGGTACGATTCGTCCGGGTGGCGATCGAGAAACGGCACTGTGAGCTATTGGGTCCCTGGAAGGGATGGCTGCTGGCTTTTTCCCTCAATCCCCTCCAGCTTCACCTCGAACCGGTTCAGCGCGGCGGCGGCCTCCTCGTACTTGCCCCGGGCGTTGGTCAGGTGCTTGCCGAGAACCTCAAAGCCCTCGCGGAACTTTTCGAGGTATCCGCCAAGTCCAATCAGACGCGCCTGGATCTCCCGGGCGTCACGCTCGATTTGGAGGCCGCGAAGCCCCAGCACGATCACTCGCAGGTAAGCATAGAAGCTGTTGGGAGAGACCGGAATGACGCGACGACCGGTGGCATAAGTCGCCGCCGACTCCTCCTCAGTGGCCTCGTCCTTCACGATGATCTCGTAATAGACGTTTTCGGCGGGGATGTACATCAGGGCAAAGTCGAAGGTCCCCTCGTCGGGCAGGATGTACTTCTTGGCGATCTCATCCACCCTAGCCTTCACGTCACGTGCAAAGGCTCGTCGCATCTGCCGGCGCTTCTCCTCATCAGACTCCTCGAGCATCCGGCGGAAGTTCTCTAGGGGGAACTTCGCATCCACCGGCACCAACCGGTCCCCAATCCTGACGACCGCATCCACGCGGTCGCCGGTCGAGAACTCGTGCTGAAGCACATAGTGTTCGCGCGGCAGCATCTGAGCCAGGATATTCTCGAGAAGAGTCTCCCCGAGCCCCCCCCGGATTTTGGGGGATTTGAGGATCTGCTCGAGTCCGGCGATGTCCTTCGCGATGTCAAACACCCGCTGGGTCGCCTCGCCAAGCTTCCCCAGGCTGCTCTGCACCGTACCCACCGTTTGGGTCACATGGCGAAGGTGTTCTTGCACCCCCGTCCCCATGACGCCCATCTGGCCAGTCATCTCCGTCCTGAACTGGTGAAGCTCCTGCCGAACCGACGCCAGGGTCTCGGCTTGAATCTGCCGCGCCTCGCCTCGGGATGCTTGGATCTCGCCCTGGAGCAGAAGCAGCGCTGGCTCGGCCTGCCCCTTGGTGGCCTCCAACTCCTTCAGGCGACCGGCCGACCGCGCCAGTGCCCATGCCATGAGGGCCACGGCCATGGCGAGCACGATGAAGACAACCACGGTCCAGGTGGGCACCTCGTTCTCCTCAGTTCAGATAGTCCTGCAGATGCCGGGTCCTTGCCATAGCGAGGAGCCTCTTTTTCGCCTTCTCCTCCACCTGGCGGATCCGCTCACGCGAAAGCCTAAATCGCTTACCCACCGCCTCGAGCGTCATGGGTTCTCCTCCCCGGAGGCCATACCGCAATTCGATGATGGCCCGCTCCCGCGGAGTCAACTCTTGAAGTAGGCGATTGACCTCTTCCTCAAAGGATTTGCGGACCAGTTCATAATCGGCGGGCGGGACCCCCTCTCTTCCGGGGGAGATGAGGTCTCGCTCGTCCTCCCGCCCCTGGATCTCCTCCAAAGAAGTTTGAGGTATGTTAGTTTGAAGCAACTCTTCAACCTCGGCGTGAGTCAGGTTCAGTTCCCGGGCTAGTTCCTCCTCCGTCGGCTCCTCACCTTGCTGTTGCAGTTTCTCTGCCCGGAGGGTCCGTAGTTTGCTGGCTAAGCGCACTTTCCGAACCGGAAAACGCAAGGCCCCACTCGCCCGGGCCAGGGCCTGAATAATCGATTGACGAATCCACCAGACGCCGTAGGTGATGAATTTGACCTTGTACTCGGGGGAAAAGCGGCGGGCGGCCTCCAACAGTCCCAGGTTCCCCTCGTTGATCAGATCCAACAGGGAGAGCCCATACCCTTGGTACTGCAACGCCACCTTGACCACGAATCGGAGGTTGGCCTCTACCAGCTTTTTGACGGCCTTTTCATCCCGCTTTTGGATCTGCCTGGCGAGGCGAAGTTCTTCAGACTTGTGGAGGAGTGGAATTTTGACGATCCGCTGGAGATAGGAAGAGAAGGCCTCGTCGCTGATCTCCTCGTAAAATCCGGGTGTCCTGCGTGCCATGGATCTCTGCACCTGTCATGGAGGGCTTAACCCTTCACCGAAGGCACGACGAGAAAGTGCGTGTTCTTCCCCCGCCGAACGAGCAACAGCAGGTCCGTGTCCGGCTTGGACGTTCGTAGAATTTCCAACAGGCCCTGACGGCTCTGGACCGGATGACGGTTGGCCTCCAGGATCACGTCCCCGGACCGAAGCCCGCGGCGGAACGCAGGGCTCCCCGGCTCGACCGAGGAAACCAACACTCCGCCCTCCTTCACCTGAAATCTTTCCCGAAGCTCAGGGGTCAGATCCTGGACCGCAAAACCATGCTGCTCCAGGGTCTTGGGAGCAACGGCCACGGTCTCTTCGGTCGGCATCCGCCCCACGGTCACGTCGAGGGTCAGGGTTTGCTCCTTCCGCTTGATCTTGACCGCAACTCGCTTGCCCGGTCTCACCGTAGCGACTAGTTGCTGAAGCTGGCGGATATCGGTGACTGGCTTTCCCGCAAACGTCAGAAGCACATCTCCGGTCTTGAGCCCCGCCGTCTCTGCGGGCCCCCCTTCGACCAGATCGGCGATCAAGACACCCCCTCTTGGCTTGACCCCGAACTGCGGGGCCAGCTCCGGGGTCAGCGGTTGAATCACGACCCCGAGCCACCCTCGAACGACCTGGCCCTCCTTGATCAGTTGCTCCATGATCTCCTTTGCCAGGTTGATCGGGATGGCAAAGCCGATCCCTTGACCGCTGGCCAATATCGCCGTGTTAATCCCGATGACCTCCCCATCAATGTTCAACAGGGGACCACCGCTATTGCCCGGATTGATGGAGGCATCGGTCTGGATGAAATCCTCATAGGCTGTGATCCCCACGCCGGCGCGGCGTGTGGCGCTGACCACGCCAACCGTGACTGTGTGACTCAGTCCAAAGGGATTGCCGATGGCGATGACAAAGTCACCTGTCCGCATCTTACTCGAGTCTCCCAGGGCCGCCGGGTGAAGGTCGGTGGCCTCCTCGATCTGGATCACGGCGAGATCGGTTTTCGGGTCGGTCCCAATCACCTTGGCTCGGAAGCTTCGTTCATCCACCAGAGTTACCTGGATCTCGTCCGCCTGCTCCACCACATGATTATTGGTCAGGATATATCCCTTGGCGTCAACGATGACGCCGGATCCCAAACTCCGACGTTCAAAATTCCGGGGGCGCTTGAAGAAACGCTCGAAGAATTCCTCTCCGAAGAACTCTCGAAACGGACCGCGGAAAAAGGGTTCGATTTGACGGCGGCTGGTTTGGACCTTCTGCGTGGTATTAATGTTTACCACCGAGGGCTTTAGCCGCTCTGCCACCTCTACAAACACCCCTTGCATGCGCTCCACCAGGCCCCGATCCCGCCGGTCGGCACCGACCGGACGGGAGAGGAGGAGCACCACAAAAAAAACAAGGGAGACCACGATGATCTCCCGCGGTCCCCCCGGAAAAACCTTTATGCCCCTATGCCGCATGCGCTCTGCCTTTCCTGTTACTCTGCTGAAGCTGTTCCACGCTAGCACAGGGGACTGGGACTGTCAATCAAGGCGCCAGGAAGGAGAGATGTGTTGGTCGTCAGCGGTCCCCATCCGCCCGTCCGGCCCCGGGCTCGTGAGCCGGTAGCTCGATTCCCGACGCTCATAGTTCCAGGGCTGTCCCCAAGGGTCTCGCAGCTCGCCGATAAATAGGCCCTCGGCCCGGAGCTTTGCGAGATCGTCAGGGTATCCCCCACGGAGCAGGAGATACCGGTCCAGGGCTCGGGGAAGCACCCGTGCGGCGACGTTGAGCCTCCGGGCCTGGATGACGGGCGATGCAGCCAGCTCATGGGAGGGAAGGAGGTAGAGGGGGTCGTGCCCCCGCGAAAACTGAAAGTAAAGCGAGGCCAGGGTGACGGCCATTACCGTGACCGCGAACAGCCACGCGGGGACCCTCCTGGGAATTCGGACCGGCCGGACCGCCGCCTCCGCGGCCTCGCCCTGCCTATCGAGCTTCAAAACCCCTGCCGCCAGCAGATCGGCGATGCCCTTATAGGCGTCGAATTCTCCAAAGTCGCAAAGTTCCGCGATGTCGCGAACAGTCCGCCGGCCATCCACCAGCTCAAGGACGGCGAGCCTCTCAGAAGGAACCTGTTCGTGATAGACCGGCCGGCTGCTTCGTCGAACGACCAGATCCAGCGAGGGAATTCGTTTCTCGACGAGCGGCCATTCGTCCATCTGACGGACGGCCTCCAAGAGGATATTTTCCGTCCCCACGGGCGAGATCTGACCTCGACTCAGGTCTACCTGCCCCTGGGCGGCAAACGTATATCTTCCCTCTCGCCACCGGAGAGCTCGGTAGAGGGTCTCGAGCACCAGCCGCTTCACCACTCGTTCGAGATCGCGAGGGGAAATCCACTGCCCCTCCAAAAGGAAGGGGATGAGGCGTTGTCCTTTGCGTGCACGGATTTGCCGCCCCTCGTCCCACCGCGCCCGGGTGATCAGGTCTCGAGAAACCAGAATCCGACCCAATTTTGTCTCGAAGATCTCGTCGGCAGGGGCCGCCCAGACCACCATCCCATCTTGCACCAAGACATCTATCACCTCCTCCCCCTGGATCAGGGTGAGTGTCCCGGTCTTTCGCTGCATCCCAATCAGCTGGAGGATATCGACCAGGGCAAAGTCTTGGAGTGTTCCTTCTAGCGCCATTGCCTCTCCTTGAGACGGACGCGACGGCTCCCGGTGGAAGTCAAAGTGGCTACGAGGTAGAGGGAGAGGAGCAGCAGGATGCTGGCAGGGACGGTGTACGGCAGAGACGCTCCGGGGAGATATATCGCCGGTGCGAGGAGTGTTCCAAGGAATGGCGAAACGACGAAGAGGGTGGCGCTCAGCAGCAGAAAACCCCGAAGTGTCCTCCCCCGGTAGAGCCCCTCAATCCCTGGAACGAGTGCAAGGACCAGCCCGAGCCACCTCGGCTCCCGGTGGACCTCTTCGACAGGGATGTTCTTGATCGTAGGAGACACCTCCCCCATTTGTGCCCTCTCAAGGATCGCACAACGTGAACAAAGGCGAACCTCACCCAGCAGCCGCTGACAACGAGGGCAGAACACCTTTCCGCAATCCTGACACGCCCGGGCAAACCTGCGGCGCTTCCGAAACCAGAAGATCGCCCCAAAAGCTAAGAGATATCCCCCGACCATCCAACGAAGGCTGCCCAGAGACACCCCCAAAAACCTTCCGGCCCACAGGGTCTCCGCCATCTCCGGGGATGGAGCATCGAGAAGGAGGATCTGGCGCCAGAGCTCTGTGGCCGGCAGCGGTGCGTCTACGAGGACCCGTTTTCTCCCCTCCGCTGCAGCCTGTCGCATCCGATACTCCAGGATCGGCGTCTCGTGAATCGCCCGAGCATACTCCTGTTGCGCCTCCTCCAAGAGGAGGCGCTCCGTCAACAGCTGGCTCAGGTTGAAGCGCGCATACGACAAGTCAGGACTCACGGCAAGGGCCTTTTCATAGGCCGTCTTCGCTTGGGCCAAGTCCCCCTGGAGGAACGCCAGGTTACCTCGGTTGGTCCAGATCGCCGCCTCCAGTTCCGGGAGCGCATCCGCTGGGACTTGGGAGTACCTCTCGATCCCCTGCCTCAGCTCGCCGCGAGAACGATGCACTCGCCCCAGATAAAACCGGGGCAGCAGGTCATGAGGCGCCTCTTTCGCCCAGCGACGGAGCGCAGCCTGTGTGTCTCTTCCCCGATCTCCTTCCTCCACCTGAAGTAGAGTGACATACCGAGGGGAAGCGGTGGTGGTCATCAAGGTGGCGAGGAACCGATATCCTCTTGGAAGGAGCAGGAGAGAAAGAATCAAACCAACCCAGAGCAGACGCTCCCGAGTCTTCAAGTAGACCCCAAGGGGCAAGAGAGAAAGCAAGACGGCCGGCAGGAGGCCCAACCCGAGGATGAGGGGAAGCAAGTAGAGGGCAATGGGGAGGAAGCCTTGAGTGGCGGGGGAAAGCCTTCGTCGCCTCCATTCTGCGAGGTCATGCCGAAACAGGGGGGTGACCCGCAGGATGAGGAGGAGTCCCACCAGCAGAAGACCCAAAGGGATGGCGAGCAAGCAGGAAGCAAGGATATTGACCCAATGACTCGGCCCGTAAAATGGCGAGGTTAAGCYAGTCCACCAGCCCTTCACCAGAGGGAACAACCCCTGCGGGGAGCCCCGGCCTAACCGAATGCGGGCCTGGGCAAAGAGGACTTCAGGGGCGACCGGGTCAAACTCCGCCGCCAAGGATAACGCCGCCTCCGCCCCCTGAACATCGCGGCGCGCGGCGAGCACTGTGGCCGTATGCGCCTGGTGCCACCCCAGATAGGAGATGCGGTCGAGGCCCAACCGGTCCCGAATCTCTCGCATCTGTCGGAGCTCGTGATCCGCTGCCTCCTTCTCGCCCAGGCGAAGGAAGGCTCGGTATAGCAGCCATCGAACCGCCACGCGGTCCCCCGCCCGTTGAGAGGCCTTGGCCGCCGCCGCCTGTAACGATCCCTTCTTGGTAAGGGCGAGAAGAGCCCCCCTGGCCAAGGGGGCAAAGGGATTGGAGGCCTCCTGCTGGCTGACCGCTTCCACGGCCGCCTCCAGCGCCTCGAAGGTCTCGCCCCGGGGCCGCCGCCGCTCCCGAATGAATTGCTCGAGGGCCGGAACGCTTCCAAAGACGCGATCCCAGAGGGCTATCGCCTCTCGCACCTCGCCGAAACCTGCCGTCTCCCCTCGGCCCGGCATCGCCACGAGCAGCAAGAGGAGCAGACCGACTCTCCTGAGATCCCTCACCTGTTTCACCACCGCTGGGTAGCTTGATATGAATGTCTGCTTTCGCGTGTTTTTGCAGGTTTGCACGAACCATGCCAGGCCTGTAAAGGCGTTGACCGCCGCGACCGCTCTGATATAATTCGCCCCCACCAAGGCAGAGAGGGGGCCTCGTGCGATTTAGCGGTCGGCTCACGTGTCTGGTGATTGGCATCTTCGGGCTCAGTGTGGTGATCGCCCCCCTAATCAAGGTGGCGGTGGATTGGATTCTGTATGCCCTCCCGCAGACCTCCGTGCTGGTCGGGTTTGACCCTGCGGATGCCTCTTACGACTTTGGTCGGATCTATCGCCGCATCCTCCTGTTGCTCACCCTCGTTCTTTGCTATTTCGGAAGGAGGTGGCTGGGGCCGATTTCCCTCAGGGGAATCGGGGCCGAGAGCCATCCGGGACGCCAGCTCGGAAGCGGCCTACTGCTTGGGTCCCTCTCCTTCGCCTTCTTCCTCGCCATCCTCATCCTGCTGGGGGAACGGTCCCTCGCCCCAGATGTGCCCGCGAACTGGCCCACCCGCATCGGCCTTGCCCTCGCGAGTGGCTTCCTCGTCGGAGCGATCGAAGAGACGATCTTCCGGGGATTCCTCCTGGGCGGGCTCCTCCATGGTCGATCGCGACTCACAGCGGTCCTGCTTAGCAGCAGCCTCTTCTCTATCGTTCACTTCCTTCGCGCGAAGGTCCCGGTCACCTCCGGGCCTGACCTTGACGTCGGCTTTCAGGCCCTCCGCGCCCACTTCCGCCCCCTTTCTCAGCCCGCGGTCCTGTTTCCTTTCATCGGCCTCCTGCTGGTCGGTGTGGCCCTCGCGTACGCCTATCTCTGGACCAATTCGCTCCCCTTCGCCATCGGCCTGCACGCGGGGTGGGTCTTTCTGGGCAAGATCGACGGTTTCCTGCTTTTGGAACGGACGGGGATCAAGTGGCTGTATGGCCAGCAGGGGGTTCTGGCTGGGGCCATGGGATGGACCTTTCTCTTACTGATGCTCCCGATACTCCGTCTCTGGATTGCCCGCAGTTCGATGACCGATCACCGTTCTAGCGCCCCTCCAACTCACTTCTCCTAAGATTCACAAGATACAGCCAGGGGCGCTGAGGGGGGTGGGGCAGAAGCTCCCCCACGCCTGGGGRGTGCTCAGCGAGGSCACAGCCGAGCGCCRAAGGGGGGCCTGCCCCCCTAGCGGAAGTGCCGCACCAGAGTGGAMTGTTAGCRAGWRATAGTTGGTGCGGCACTAGKTCASSKYGGCCCTCCTTGCTACAAAGGGTCAGGTTATTCCCACCGTGTGGATCACCAGAAGCGGAAGACCACCCTACTTTCCCTCGCTAGAAGCGGGTAGCCATCGCACCCTGCCGCTCCTCGGTCATAGCACAATCGATGCATTGCGCATCACTGCCGTGGGCCGATGGCTCACGCTGGGGGGGGCGCAGGAGTGCTGCGCGTAAGGGTTCAGTGCTCGGCCGAGTGAAGGCCGGAGAAGGTCAGGACGATCGTATGCGGTTGGTGGAGGGCATTTCGTGAGAAGGGGATTCCGGATCGTCACACGGATCTTCCTGGGGCTCCTCCTCCTCCTGACCCTGGTTGTCGTCGGGCTTCACCTCGCGCTATCAGCCAAGGGGGTTCAAGAGTACCTCCGGACCCGCCTTGAGGCCATGCTCAGTCGGCGGCTTCAGCAGGAGGTCCAGGTCGGGCAGGTGAGGTTGAGCCCTTTCCTCACCTTTCTTGAGCTCCGTCGGGTCAGTGTCAGCGACCCCGAGCGGGCCCCCCTTTTTCCGCAAATTGGTAGTGTTCGGTTTTACCCGAATCTCGGTCGGCTCCTCCGAGGGGTGCCGGCCTTCAGGAATGTGGTCTTCCTGCGTCCGGTCATCAATTTCTCTGAGGGGGTTGGAGTCCCGCGAGGAAGGCCGAGGGGGTGGATTCTCCGTCTCCTTCTCGTTCCATCGAATGTTCAAAATGTCCTCGGCTTCCAGGTGGACCGTCTTCAGATTCGCGAGGGAAAATTGACCTACCGGAGGGAAGGGCAGGTGTGGAATGTCCAGGGCCTCGACGCCGATCTCTGGCACGAGAAGGCGGAGGTCCGTGGCGAACTCCGGGTCGCCGAGGGGGACCTGCATCTTTCCCAAGGATCGCTCACCTGGGGGAATCTCGAGGCATCGGTGGCCCTGGGGGAGCAGGATCTGACCATTACGCACTTGGGGTTCGATGTTGGCGGGGGGACCGTGGGAGTGGTGGGGCGG
>LKGT01009889.1_pt1 | contig 31691 bp, 42 predicted proteins | sample 503861 | NCBI WGS metagenome assembly LKGT01 (sample SAMN04113194, study PRJNA297058) | marine sediment metagenome | biome: marine benthic biome; feature: marine benthic feature; material: marine sediment; isolation source: sediment sample collected at the water-sediment interface from the South......
CTCATAAGCTCAGCAGCATCCCAAACTGTATCATCAGGATTAATTGTTGTTAGTGGTAAAGACATAATCTCATAAACATCTGTAAATAGTGGTCTGCCTTCTGCTGCAATTTTTGTTACAAAATCCCTTTCAGTTATAATTCCTACAGGTTCATCTTTTCTTGTTACTATTACACATCCAACATTTGCAATAGTCATCTTTACAGCAACCTCTTGTATTGATAGTGATTCATCAACCGTTATCACATTCTTTTTCATAATGTCTTTTACAAAGGTACTTGCCATACTATCCCCTCAAGCTAGTGTGTTAATCCTTTCATACGCAAAAGCATTTGAGCACAAATTCTCCTTAATTTATAATCATAATCCGAACTACAAATTTCCGCAAGATCTGTTGTTGTAACTATTTCAACTACCTTAGTGGGTTTTTTTAGGTTCATTTTAATCAAAATCTAAAACCGTCCCTGTGGAGCGAAACCTATCGTTTAATCTGTTGAGATAATGCCTAAAACTTCGGCATGTTCTACAATAAATCCCATTTTTAAGAATTGTTGTTTTAAAACTGCCGCAGTCACAGCAAATTTCAATTCCATCAACTGCAAAATTTCGGCCATTATTCAAAGGCAGTAAATGTCCATATTTTAATTGAGTTCCATTCATGATTTTCATTATATAATTATGAATATATTCAGTAAGTCTGCACTGCATTGCAATGCAGTCCTACTGGTTATATCAAAATGGCCACAAACAGAATACATGCAAACATTACTTCAGAAAAGAAAAATCGAAGAYGATGAAAGAAARGAYGCAATTCTCGAGATTCTAGCAGACAAGTAYTGTAGAGRCATYATAGAAAYRACWATGGAAAAACCAAAATCRGCCATGGATATTGCAGCMGATWCYAARATTCCAATCAGTACYRTATACAGAAGRCTTCAAACMCTAYATGACAAYAAGCTTRTGAMAATTTCTGGAATGATTTCAGATGATGGAAAAAAATTMTTCYTATACARAAGTAAGATTAGATCACTAWSTGCCTCTTWTACAGGAAACTATGTCGAGGTTGAARTAGTTCCAAACATYMYATCTGTTGCNAAGGAATGATKTGAAAATATCATGACTGATAATCAATACCTTATTTTAAATCGACAATATGACGAGAAAAATTCTATGAAGGTAAAACTCTACTCTTCCCCTGTCATATCATTAGAAAAAGATGCCACAATAGATAGGGTTCTCTTAAAAATGCAATTAAACCATATCAAAACAGTCCTAATTACTTCAGAAAAAACTCCATTGGGAGTTATTACTGAAACTGATATCGTCAAATTTCTTGAAGAAGACAAAACGAGCAGGGCTTTGGATGAAATTCCAGTTACTGAKCTAATGACAGGAAAACTCATTTCCATCACAGGCGGTCAACAGGATCATCTAAACCAATGTGCACAGAGAATGGARATTTTCAAGATTGGTGCTATAMTCATACTRGATGAGGATGGCGAGGTCACGGGAATTACATCAAAAACTGAYACCACYAACGCCTATTCTATAATGTACCCAGGAAAGTTCAAAGTTAAAGATCACATGACAAAAAAAGTAGCAACTTGTCGTAAATCAGATTCTTTACAATTTGCATTAAATATGATAAATAAGAATGGAATTTCTCGTTTAGTTGTAACTGATCAATATGGAAAGCCTACAGATATAATTACAAGAAATACATTTCTTAAACATACAAACAATTTCAAAAAGAGTTCTCAGAAGGCACTTGATTATTGGAACCCAACAAAACTTAGCAAAACCTTACCAGTGGAAAAACTTCTAAATCACGATATATTATTAGTGGACCTTGAAGACGATTTAGCCGAAGCAGCAAGATTAATGATTAAGAATCTTGTAAGTGGCATACCAGTTATAGATAAAGAAAAAAACCTGGTTGGTATTATTACCAAATCTGATGTTGTTAGAGCATTTACTCAAGTAGAGTCTAACGCAAATTTGCTTGAAAAATACAAACTAACTCATTAACAGTGAATCTCAAATGTTATTATCAATTTTGAAAAACGTCTTGTCCCCTTAAATTAATTTCAAWSRAAGAAAAACCATGTTAAAAGAAATGCTTGAGGAACCTGTCTCRAASTWTACAAATCATAAGTTAGTAGTAGTRGAAAAAAACGTCACAGTRACTGATACTGTTAAGGTGATGGTTGAAAGMAAAATTGAYAGYRTYCTTGTTTCAGAAAATGATGACGTTATAGGTATAGTTACTAACAAAGATATTTTATCTGAGGTAGTTGCAAAAGGAAAAAATCCTAATGAGGTTAAAGTAATTGAAATATCACACAAACCAATCATCGAAATTCACAAAGATTCACCTGTAAAGGACGCAATTTCGCTGATGAACAAAAATGACATACGCAGGCTAGTTGTAAAAAATGATGAAAGAGTTATTGGTATTATTTCACAAAAGCAGATCGTAGGAAACCTAAACGAATCTACTATAGCTCTTCCAGAATTAGAAACTCCGTCCAAGTATGTCTGTCCTTATTGTGAGTCTGTTTTTCAAGACACAAAAATCCTCTCTAGCCATATAGACGATATTCACATTGGCAAAGGCCTTTTAGAAGGCAACATTACCAAGGCAACCATTTGATCAGTTAAATCATATAATGGCATAATTTTTCACTAACGTGGAAACTGCTACAGCAAAAAGAAAACCCCACCCTCCCAAAAAAGAAAAAACTCGTAGTATTACGTATAGACTTCCAGAAAAGATAGTTGAAGAATTAGAAACAGAGGCAATGCAAAAAAATATTTCACAAAACGTGTTGGTAAAACAAATTCTTGAAAAATTCATTCAATGGGATAGATTTTCTGATAAAATTGGAATGATTCCAGTCCCAAAGTCAATTCTTGAAGCTTTAGGGGTAGATATGGAGGGAAAAGACATTGATGAAATAATTAATGTCCTCAAACCAGTTATCAAAGACAATGTTATGTTCATCAAGGGAGATTATGACCTGAAAAGATGCATAGAAACTTTGGAAGATTACATGAGAGCATCTGGTATGAAGTCTGACCACAGAATGGATGGTGAGCTTCACCATTTTATTATCCAACACGAACTTGGTATGAAGTGGTCTGTCTTTACTGAACAATTACTAAAGGAAATCTTTCATGACTTTCTTCCTGACAAGAATATAAAATTTAAAACAACAGATTCTACGGTAATAGCTACAATTGCATTAGGTTCAGATTTTAGTGAACATGATTACTAAAACCTGAATTTAAAAAGAAAAAAAAGAAAGGGAATTTCTAGTTTCCTAGAAATTACCAATGCTTAAGATGAGTGCTATACCAAGACCTGAAGCCAAAAAGTTCAAAGCTAGAACTTTTCGTAGCCTGCCATCCCACACTACATCTCTTATGCTTGGGGGTCCATTTTGGACTWGTYCKTTTTGGGTTGTTTGTGTTTTCATAGCTTACCTTTGTGGCCATTTTGATATAAYCAGTAGGACTGCAYTGCAWTGCAMTGCAGACATATTCGATATGTGCAAATATGAGAACAAAACTATGTTTGAGTTTTGATTTTCATTGTTGARAATGCATGTTTCYAAAATTKTNAKGGKANNNGANGACGGAAACGTAAATTCGTGGCATACCGAAGTACTTTACGAATTGGGTCATACCCTACGTTTCCGTCGATGGTAACTAGAACAGATGTTCYAANTCNAGAATACATACGAGGRCATTCTAAATAAAANAGTATYCTGATTATCAATGATGAGAATGYCTAGAATAACTTTTTTTCAATTTTTCTTAYGCTTAATCTAGWACGTTTTTTGTTACGTTTTGTTAGATTASTTAGGATTTTTTGATTTAATTTCTCACAAACGTTTGAAAGATCCCAACCAGTATYTTTGTAATAGAATCTCTTCTTTGGAGTTTTAATCAATACAGAAACAGTATAGTTCTTCTTTTTTCCCCTAGCTCTTGTTCTTTTTATTGAAAGTCTAGCTTCTTCAATTTYATGAAAARCCTTTTYTAGTCTTTGTATRGATGAAGATRATTTTGATATGATAAGTTCTGCAAAAAACTCATCTTCKGGCATGCCAAGAACGTAAAGTGATGCATCATCTTTAGCCATGACGAATCACCTAACTAATAATACTGGTTTCTTTGATTTGTGAATAACATAATTTGAAACACTGCCAAGAAAAATTTCTCTTGCAAATCCCATTCCTCGTGCTCCAATGACTATCAAATCTATTTTGTTTTTCTTATTATGGGCAAACTGTACAATATCAAAAGCTGGGTCTGCACCTTTGAGGCTTGTGCCTTTGAAGAGAATTCCCTTTTTAGCTGCTCGGACCTTCGCAAATCCTAGGATTTTTTTTGCCACTTTTGTAAGATTCACGCCTAAAAATCCTGTTGGATGTAAAACGAATACAGCTGGATACTTCATTACATAGAATCCTGAAATCGTTCCATGGCTTTGTCTTGCAAGTAATATTGCATGATCCAATCCCCTGATGGAATTTTTTGAACCATCAAGTGGCACTAGGATATTTTTTAATCTCATCATATACTATGTTCTTTATATTATAATTTAAAATCAGTAAGAGATTATCGACACTGATTTTCAGAGTTGATATTCAAGTTCTAATGTCTTATAGACTAAAACATAATAGAATTTGAGCTCTGATGGAACAAGATACAAAAACAATTTGTGTTAAAGATATCATGACAAAAAATGTCATAACTATAGATGCATCACTAACAGTAAATCAAGCAGCAAAAATGATGGAGGATGCAAATGTTGGRKCAATAATTATARCAGAAAACAACACKCCTATTGGAATTATCACAGACAGAGATYTTGCAATTAAAATTGCAGCTCATGCTTATCCAATTACAACTMMWGTAAAACAAGTAATGTCTCATCCATTGTATTCGATAACTCCAGGTGAATCGGTTTGGATGATAGCAGACTTTATGTCAACATAYAATATTMRAAAACTACCAGTAATTGATGATGATAAAGTGGTGGGAATTGTCACTGCAACTGATATWGTWAAYARATTTGCAMATGCAACRRATGATGAAATGAAAAGAATGTWTCATCATGAATTRGCAAAAATCTATACTTGATAAAACAAAGAAGAATTAATTACATGGTTTCTGARTGTTATTTGAATTTGAAAATTTTTCCYATTGTCTTGTTGTTGGCGATTAKCATTTCTTTGTCATCTAATTTTGAATTAGTTTTTGCAGAAGAATTTCAAGTCACAATTCCTTTTGGRGCATTTAATCCAGAATTGAATACTCCTGCTGAKGTYTGGTATGAYCCACCCAYAATTTCAGTCATGGCTGGCGATACCATTACTTGGKWWAATGATGAYAGRGAGGGYCAYACWRTAACAAGTGGDSAGGGYTCTGGYAGRTTTGGWTGGATGRGKGAWGAYTWTGGRAYTKCRGAYGGMYTRTTTGAWAGTGGWMGWTTCATGCCWWSASARTCMTGGTCHYWYACWTTTKMMRAWGARGGAKCMTTYMSWTAYTTTTGTRCAATTCATCCTTGGATGGAAGMAKYARTWATTGTTGAACCAAAAATYCCAGAYYATCCTGTTGATGGTTTTGGAAATAAAATAGAAGAATTTCCAATAATTGCATTTACAACTGATGGAATTRTTGAACTTGATATGACATGGGAACCAAATGTTATYARAACAAATGAAAAAGTTGTTTTTATTTATCASACTTATGATCCAGTTACCAATWCAAATCTAGACAAAATGAGWTATGAYWTWATMATWAKRCAAAATGRWAARGAAATYTTTAGAGATGAAGGWYTWACARAWGTTGGTGGAGATTAYAGAAATTTCGYATTYGAAGAARCWGGACYAATTGAAATCAAATTTGAAAATGTAGTYAGCTGGGGSAYTTCRGGAATTGAAAGCGRAGCAAGARTTCARCCAYTACATCCTTCATTAAGATCASTYCARTTTAGYACAATTGTMTWYRAAAAYCCMGAWSASRSAATGGAAATGCCAAAAATAACTCAGCCAAAACAAACTGYACAACTCTATTATGAAATTGCTGTAGCCATAATCATAGCTCCARCAATTTTGTTTGTATTTGTAATAATTATGTTCAAGAGAGGAAAGCCTCTATCACAATATCGTAAATCWACACCAATCTAGTTTCAAAAAGTAATCAAANARTGAATAGAATTGTTGTAGTAAGTGGTTAGTTTTTCTAKCAATTTACTTTCATAATTGGTATGAATTTGTAGAAAGGACTTTAAATGATAAGAATTGGGAGGCTTCCGTTGATAGACTATTACAAGTATCTCAATTGTAAGGATTGTAGGGAATCTGGATTGTACTGCCCTAAACATAGAAYGGAAGTTGAAAAGATACTTGCAATCGATACTAACTGTTAATGATTTTGTGCATAAATGGGTCTAAAATTGTCCCAAAAACRGYACTKGGYCCCACCAGATTCGAATATTAACATCTGAAAATGGGTGGCTTTACAAAATTTGGCAAGGCGCTCCATTGGCTTTAACTTCTAACATAATAGCTCACTAATTTGTAACAATGGTTTATTAGACCATAAAATTGGCTGTTGATTATCGGAATAATGACGGAGCAAGCAATGAGCTTTTTCTGTCATTGCTTAAGAGAGAAAAAATAATGACAACATTTCAACAATTAGGAATTAAAAACACCATTTTAGATGGGTTAAAGGAAATGGGATTTTCAGAAGCTTTCCCCATTCAAGAAGCTGCAATACCAGCTTTACTTATAGGAAGAGATGTAGTTGGTCAGGCCCATACAGGTTCTGGAAAGACTGCTGCTTTTGTACTACCAATGCTGCAAAACATTACTCCAAAAAAAGGAATCCAAGGTCTTGTTATAGCTCCAACAAGAGAGCTTGCAATGCAAATTACTGGTGAGATTAGAAAGTTTGGCAAGCATACTGGAATAAAAGCTGCTACCATTTATGGTGGACAGGGCATGGGAACCCAGCTTGAAGCATTAGCTAGAGGTGTTGAAATTCTTGTTGCAACTCCTGGAAGACTAATTGATCATATGAAAAGGGGTTCTATCAAACTGAATGATGTAAAACATTTGGTGCTTGATGAAGCAGATACCATGTTAGATATGGGTTTTATTGATGATATTGAATTCATTTTAGAGCTTACTCCTAAACAAAAAGTAATGTCACTATTTTCGGCAACAATGCCAACTCAGATTCTAAGATTATCTGAGGATTATTTAAAAAATCCAAAACACTTTCTTCTTGATTCTGATGATCTAAGCGTAGAGGGAATAGACCAATCATACCTTGTGATAAAAGACCGTGACAAAATTACACATCTGGTAAATTTCATTAAACAGAATAAAACAGGGCAGACAATCGTTTTCTGTTCCACGAAATACAGAACAAGAGATGTTGCCAGAATGCTACGAAGTGAATTTAATGCCGTAGTAATTGAAGGCGACATGTCTCAGCATAAAAGAGAGATGTCAATGTCCAAATTTCGAAGTGGTAAAGCCGACATTTTGGTTGCCACAGATGTYGCAGCAAGAGGCATAGATGTYCCACAAGTTGCTCTTGTTGTAAATTACGATATTCCAAATCAAGAGTTGATGTACTTTCACAGAATAGGAAGAACTGCAAGAGCAGGAGGAAAAGGTAKAGCRRTCACACTTGTTTCTTATTCATCAATTGGAGATTTCAACTTGATTAAACGTCAAATAAAGGYARAGATGACTGACTTGAACAAAGAAATGGGAATTGCGATTAAAATTCCAGACCCATTGAAAAGAGAAGTTCCACAAAGAAGGTATGGAGGTTCTTCAAGAAATTATCAAAGTAGAGGACCTCGTTCAAGTGGTTATCAAAGTAGAGGATCTCGTTCAAGTGGTTATCAAAGTAGAGGACCTAGTTCAAGTGGTTATCAAAGTAGAGGACCTAGTTCAAGTGGTCCTCAAAGTAGAGGACCTCGTTCAAGTGGTTATCAAAGTAGAGGACCTCGTTCAAGTGGTTATCAAAGTAGAGGACCTAGTTCAAGTGGTCCTCAAAGTAGAGGACCTAGTTCAAGTGGTCCTCAAAGTAGAGGACCTAGTTCAAGTGGTCCTCAAAGTAGAGGATCTCGTTCAAGTGGTTATCAAAGTAGAGGACCTAGTTCAAGTGGTAAAAGAGAATCAGGAGGGAGTGGAGATGCAAGAGATGAAAGAGGTTTTGGAGGAAAGAAACGTTCAAGCAGGCAATATGGAAAAAAGTATTATGGTTTGCGTAGTAGATGGTAAATCAATTTTAAGATTTAAAGACTAGTTTCRATAATAGAGTGTGAAGAWAAAGTAATGCACGTTGGGTATATTTTACTGAATTGTGACCTTGGGKCRGAAGATTAYATTGTTGMGGAGCTAAGACAWATTCCTGAAGTAAAAAATGCRTATCTTACTTTTGGCGCTTATGATATAATMGCAGAGGTTCATGCTGATTCTCAAAAGGATTTTGAAAAAACTTTGTCATCTAAAATAAGAAAGCTGGCCAGAGTWGTTAGYACCATGACACTAAATGTGATAAACCCCGAATGATTGTTATATTCGAATSCYAAGACTTKGTTGAAAATGGAAAAAATCGAATATGAGGGAAYCGTTTGGGTAATTGATCATAAATATCCAGAAGMMCTTGTAGCACACTCTATTAAGAGATTGCAAGATTAYGGAATTAAAAAAGAAGACATTGTRATTACTGATGCYCCTGAGAATGTCAAAGTTGAAGCAATAGTTGTTGAGATTTGGCCACACCATCTTGATGTTGAAAGAGTTAGAACAACTAGAAATGAATCTTTTATCAGTGGAAAAGTTACAACGATWGAACTAAAAAYKGATGCAGAGGGAAATTACATCASTTAATTTTGAAGAAAAAGAAGATTCAGAATATCGCWATAGCTKCYATAGCTGKGGTAATTATTGKAGGCRTTATTGGGTACAATTACTATATTGATCAAATCAATGTTAAGGGATTTAATTTTGGAAAYGAGTTGCAACAAATCCAAGATGYTGTGACAAAATTACAGAATGATTTTTCGTCAAAAAYTGTTCAWTGGAAGGAAGGAGATCTAACTAAAGAGGAGCTTTTAGAATATTCTAATARTCATATTTCAGAAATGGRAAAAATCATTCCTAGATATGSYAARTTAATMCCTCCTGAGCCATATGTAWCATCAGTAGAGTTGTTCAAATTATCAACAGAATCTCAGMTTGAGAGCGATAGGGAATTTATCAAATGGATAGAAACAGGTGATGATTCTYACATGATTCGATCYGAATCTCTAATTCAASAAGCTTTACAATATGAATTRGCAGCTCTAGCAGATTACAAAGATGTWCAACGAGGACTAGGACTATAACTTCTTTAACTAAAACGACSAAATKAGTTTGTTGAAAAAATACCTGTTRCTGGTAATTCCTCTTATCTTTGGTATTTCTAGTGCTTGGGCAGAAGTTTCAATTCAAAACGACCAACAYTATATTGGAAGCGATGRTTCTTTRCACATTGTTGGTGAAATTCATAACCAATTAGATGTGCCTCTAAACCAAATTGACGTGTATGTRACTTTGTATTCTGAAAATGAAATTGTGGATACTGTTAGAACGAGTTCTTTRGTAAATACGATAATGCCYGGAATGAAAGGACCGTTTGATCTTGTAATCACTGGTCAAAAAGCACAGATGATTGATGATTATTCTGTGTATGTTGAYTATAAAGTAAGTMTCCCAAAAAGTCAGGTAATTGATATCAYCTCTTCTGATATTTCTMGAGATAAATTTGATAATTTGATGATTACTGGAACGGTGACAAACAATGGAGAAATTACTGCAAATGCCATTTCCATTGTTGCGACACTTTATGATAGAGAGGGAAATGTTGCCGCAGTGTCAAAATCACTTGYAAGGCCTGATTATCTCAGATCAAATGATGAAGTATTCTTTTTGGTTYCAGTAACTGACAAGCAACAAACTRTCAGTATTGTTGATTACACTCTAGTGGCAGARTCTGAAGAATATGCAGCWGCRCCAGAATTTCCASTAGGAACATTRCTGTTACTTGGCGGTTCAGTKTCTGCTTATRTAATTTTGATACGTTATTCAGCAAGAACAGTACCAAACCTTATTTCTGCGAYAAATTCATCATAGTAACATGGCCATTTCAAAGGAGAATAAAGAATACATYGAAAGCTTGATTCATTATTACATTAGCGAAGCATCGTCCTACGAACAAATTGCGGAAGGCTTTGTGCCTGAAGTTGAATCAGTAACAGATACTGCTTTTGGGATCATTACAGGAAATATTTATTCAGAATTTATGCAGGCATATCTAAATCAAAAAATTGATGTGAATGTTGAGGAYATTCAGGAATTTTATAGYATCATTAAAGAAAGAGCTCCCTTGATCAAAAAAGCCATCATGGAAGGAGCTTCAACRGTTMCTGAAGAGCACSAAGTTTTAGAATAATTTAATKTTTGAGAAACTGGTCCCGCAGYGGGACCAGCCCTCATGACTCTATCTTGGGACATGGGTCCTCGCAGTAGGACGCTAKGATAGATATTTTTTGGTCTGGGAATTTGCGATATKGAAYGTTYGRCATCAAGTATTAAAACACTTACGTAGAAATGATCAGTATGCTGATCGCAATTCGTTAGAATTTAATTTCAATGKRATCTAGRAYTKKTGTGAAAGTTGAYGGCGGCAAAATAATTTTTGGAATGGGAGTAGGATCTGCAGTAGTAGTGGCGATTGTGGCCCTGTTTTTTTCATTAAGATAGAATTTTCTAGGTAGAGATAAATTCAATCTGTGTAGTTTTTCCTTATGGCAGAAATAAACGAATTCAGAGTAGCTCAAATTGTAGACAACGGTCAGGTGGTTCAATTATCACTTGTAGAAAATGTTCAGACGGAACCCATATCTCAAAAGCAGTTGATCAAAGAATCGGTGTCTCAAAACCTTGATCCTGAAACACAAAAGCAGGTTATGCCGCTGTTAGATGCAATTTTGCAAGCGCAGCCAACAATAAAGATCAAAAGTTATCAGCATACATCGATTAGTATTGCTATGCCAAGAGGTAGGTATGAGTCACTTGGTCGTCCTCAAGTTGGCCAAATTCTAAGAGTGGATTTAGCAAAAATTTAGAATACTATATGAATAGTTCAATTATTTTTGTACTTAGAAAAGCTATTCCTGCACTACCTGGAATAGTAATCAACCAAGCAAAGACAATTTGTCTTCCTACCTTCCATCGAACAGCAAATTTTCTTCTAACAGCACCTGCTCTCATTATTGAACCAGTGATTGCATGAGTTGTGCTTGCAGGAATTCCTAATGTTGCAAAGACTGCAAGAATTATTCCTCCTCCCGTTTCTGCTGCAAATCCTTGATAGGGTTTAAGCCTTGAAACTCTAAGACCAAGAGTTCGAATTACTTTGTATCCACCAAAGAAGGTTCCAAGACCAATTGCACTAGCAGCTGCAAAGATTATCCATATTGGCATTTGAAAATCAGAATCCAAYTCTTCAGAAGCAATTAGACCTTCAGCAACCAGAATAAGAACAATAACTCCCATTACCTTTTGACCATCATTTGCACCGTGGGTTATAGCGAACCARGCTGATGAAATTAATTGCAACCTGCCAAAAGTTTTGTTTACAGTTTGAGGTCGACGGGTAGCAAAGAAAGTTATAATTGCGCCAGCAAAAAGAAAWCCAATAATCACTCCACCAATAGGAGAGACTATAATTCCTAACAAAACTTTGGACAAACCATCAAGAACTAATTTTTCAAAACCAAGTCCTGCAATTCCAGCTCCTAAAATTCCGCCAATTAAAGAGTGRCTATTTGAAATTGGCAATCCYAACATTGTACATATTACACTCCACGTGATTGCACCTGCTAAWCCACCAATAATCATGTAAACRGTAATGTCCTCTGGACTAACAATTCCTTTTGCTATTGTTAGTGATACAGCTACRCCAAATACAAATGGTCCAATGAAGTTTGCTGCTGCAGAAAGTGTTACTGCCTGAACAGGTTTTAGTACTCTTGTGCCWATTACTGTTGCAACAGAGTTTGCTGCATCGTTAAAACCGTTAACAAAATCAAATATCAGGGCTATGACTATTGCAACAATTGCTAATTCRTACATAAAAAAACCTAGGCGTATTTCAAAACRATATCTTCGATTACATCTGCAACATCAACGCATCTATCTGATGCGGTTTCAATTGCTTCATAGATATCTTTGTATTTGATTATGGTTATAGCATCATTTGTTTCAAACATCTGTCCTACYGCTTTTCGATATAAATCGTCAATTGYATGTTCAATGTCACTTRTAGTTCTACAGTGATTAATAATGTCAGAATTTCCTTTTACATGACYYAGTTTTGAAATCATATATTCAATCTCTTTTGTGGCTTTGGTGAGTTSCTTWGAAATTYCTAACATGTATGGAGGYGTAGTARTAATGTGATAACTTACAGTTCTTCCGGAAACTCCTTCAATGAAATCAATAACGTCATCAGTTTTAGATGCAATTCTTTGTATGTCTTCTCTATCAAAAGGAGTGATGAATGTTTTATTTAATTCAGCAAAAACAGAGCGGGTTAAAAKATCAGCKTCACGTTCAAAAGTTTTAATTTTGGCATGATAYTCGTTTACATTTTCAATATGGGAGAACAATTCAACTAATTYTTCTGAAGTTTCAACTGCCTTTTTAGCGAGATTATCTAAAATTGCAAGAATTTCTTTTTCATTTGACTTTACCCAAGACAGCCATTGTCCCATAGTTTGTGKAGATGATTAACTGGATTAAAGACTGTCCCGCATAAACTATATGAAACTATATAGTGATCATTTTGTTTTTGAAATACGTGAGTTTTACGAAAAAACCACTTGTAGGAATTATCATGGGTTCAAGCTCTGACAGCAGAATAATGCATGAAGCTGCTAAAATTTTAGACGAATTTAAAGTAAAACACGAAGATCAAATAATTTCTGCACACAGAACGCCAACAAGAYTAGAAGAATATGCTAAACATGCTGAAAAAAACAAATTCAGAGTAATTATYGCGGGAGCTGGAGGAGCTGCACATCTACCTGGAATGATCGCAGCTTACACCGTAATTCCTGTAATTGGAGTTCCAATTATGGTGTATAATGACAAACAAGAYAAAAAATCAGACAAGGTAAAATTTTCAGCATTTGGCGGATTAGATTCACTGYTATCAATTTCTGAAATGCCAACAGGTTCTCCAGTRGTAACTGTAGGCGTTAACAAGTCAGCAAATGCAGGAATTTATGCAATGAAAATCTTGGCTAATGAATTTGATGATTTGAAAAAGAAACTAAAACGTCATAAATCAAAACAACATGAGTCYGTCTTAAAAGAATCAGAGCTACTAARAAAGCACGGACTAAAAAAGTTCGTTAAAAAGAAATTCAAATAATCAAAGATGTTTTTCGATTTCCGATATAGTTTCTAATGGTAACGAACAAGTAAAGTCCTTRCAAACAAAGACTGTAGTTTTATCATTTTGGAATTGTTTTCCTTCAAAGAATGGAAGCTTTGAAAGRTTGTTTAATTGATTTTCRTTTTTTACAGTRACAAGAATTGATTCTGGCATGAATCTGTTTGTTAATGAATCTACAATCTCTTTATTTTGTGAATTCAATACBGTRATCTCTYTTGGTTTTTGCAAATACATGAAAACTGTATTCAGTAAATGACCAAATCCAAATGGATTTTCAGCAGCCATTTGAGCCTGATTTTCCATAATTTTTGTGGAAATTTCCAAGAATTTTTTGTCTTGAGTTAGGTGAAATAGCCTTAGAAGAAGGTTTGCAGCAACTGAATTTCCAGAGGGAAGAGAAAGATCATAGTTACTTTTTGGTCTRATAATGAGTTTCTCATGATCATCTGCTGTCATGTAAAACGAATTTGTTTCAGAATCCCAGAAATGCTCAACCAAATAATTTGCAATCTCTTGTGCWCGTTCAAGAAATTTTAATTCTGGATTTATTTCAAAAACATCTAAAAGCGATACTCCAAAATATGAATAGTCTTCAAGATAGCCCTGAAGYTTTGCTTTTCCATCCTTGTAWGTTCGTAATAATTTTCCATCCTTAACCAGATTGTTTTCAATAAAGTCAATGCATTTTTCAGCTGCATCAAGATATTTTTTCTCATTTGTTACACGATAACCTTTTGCAAATGCAGTAATCATTAATGCATTCCATGAAGTCARAACTTTATCATCTAAGCCAGGTGCAATTCTTTTTGAGCGAAYATCAAGCAGTTTTTTAGCATTTGAATCCAAATTTTGTCGTAGCTGATCTTCTGAAATTCCTGCTTGAAATGCAACAGAAGACAGATTAACATTATTACACAGAATTGATTTTCCTTCCCAATTTCCGCCATCGGTTACRTCATAGAATAGGCAAAATGTATCTGCGTCTTTTCCCAAAATTTCTTTGATDTCACTTTTCTTCCAAACATAGAATTTGCCTTCCTCTCCTTCAGAATCTGCATCTTGGGCAGAGTAAAATCCACCCTCTTTTGATGTCATCTCCCGTAAAACAWAATCCAAAGTTTTTCTGAGYACATCAAGATAGAAATCATCTTTTGTAATTTGATAAGCCTCAACATAATTAATTGGAATTAATGCATTATCATACAACATTTTTTCAAAGTGAGGTACAAGCCACATTGYATCAGTAGAGTATCTGTGAAATCCACCACCAATTTGATCAAATATTCCACCTTTTGCCATTCTTTTCAGAGTCTTTAATGCAAATTCATTGAATTTTGAGATGCCGGATAGTTTAGAGTARCGAAACATGAACGAAATATTGGCAGCATTTGGGAATTTTGGTGCCTGACCAAAGCCACCAAAGTTTTGATCACCCATCTGAAGCAAGTTTACAGCRGCTTCATCAAGAATTGATTTTTCAAGCTTTGAATGTGTTTTTACAGTTTCAGTTTTTTGCAGAGTTTGTAAGAAATTTTCTGCAGCCATTTCAATGTCTTTAGGCTTTTCTTTCCAAGTTTGAGAAAGTTGTTTTAGTAAACTACCAAAACCAGGTCGTCCAGAAGAATCCAAGATTGGAAAGTATGTTCCAACATAGAATGGTTTTTGATCAGGAGTTARAAAWACACTAAGCGGCCAACCACCTTGACCTGTCGCAATCTGGCAAACTTTTTGATAAATGTCATCAATRTCAGGTCGTTCTTCKCKGTCTACTTTGATRTTRATAAAATTCTCATTCATAACTTTRGCAATCTCTTSRCTCTCAAAGGATTCATGTGCCATAACATGACACCAATGACAAGAACTATACCCAATGCTAAGAAAGATTGGTTTGTTTTCTTGTTTTGCTTTTGCTAATGTTTCTTCATTCCATCCATKCCATTGTACAGGATTTTKAGCATGCTGGAGTAAGTATGGACTAGTTTCGTTAATGAGATTGTTTTCAGCCACAAAATAATAGATCTTTATTSTTATTTGTACTTAATCTGTTTTAGAGTATTTTTTCTYATCCTCTAATTCATAAATTCTTACAGTGATTTTTGAAAGTAATTTCACTTTGGATTTATGGGCCTTTTTGTTATGACTGTAATCTTTTTTTTCAACTAATTCTCGTAATCGTTCTAATTGTTCTAATGAAAGATTTTTGAAGGCTTTTTTTGAGCTTGAGATAATTTGAAGAAACTCTACTCGTTCACGGTCTTCTTTGGTAATTTTTTTAGACACTAAATGTGAGTCAAGTCTGATCTTTATTTTTCTTANTGAGCGAATCTTAAAATTTCCATTAAAAKTGAGCATGTTATGGAAAAAATGCGKGCAATGGTTCTCTCTGGTTGCGCACCAATTGAGACTAAACCTYTGAAATTAACTGAGATTGACAAGCATCAAATTCAAAATTCACATGAAATTCTACTCAAAATTGAAGSATGTGGTGTATGYCATTCYCAGCTTCATGGAATTGAAGGAGATTGGCWAGACCTTGGAATTCCTCCAACATTGCCAACAGTTCCAGGACATGAASTTGTTGGAAAGGTTGTAGAGGTTGGAAAAGATGTTACAAAGTTCAAAGTKGGTGACAAAGCTGGYATCTCACCATTGCTTGGYTCTTGCATGGAATGCCAATACTGCAAAGAAGGAAAAGAACAGCTTTRTGAAAAAATGGAAGTTACTGGGGAATCATTAAGAGGAGGRTATGCAGAGTACATCAACGTATCAGAAGACTTTGCAACAAAAGTTCCAGATTCAATGAAACCTGAATATGCAGCTCCATTGTTTTGTGCAGGAATTACAGCCTACAAGGCTGTCAAAGCAGCAGAGCCTGCAACTCACAAAAAAGTTGCAGTCTTTGGAATTGGAGGAGTTGGACACATGGCAGTAGAGTTTGCAAAACTAGAAGGYTGTGAAGTTATTGCCATATCAAGAAACCAGAAACATCTTGATGTTGCAAAAAGACTCGGAGCTDCAGATGTTATACAATATACWTCAAATCAAGAAAAATTTCTAGARGAATTAAAAAATAAACATGGCTTGCTTGATGCAGCAATTGTTTTTGCACCAGCWGATGAWGTTACAGATACTGCAATAAAGGCGATCAAAAARGGAGGRCTAGTTGTGATTGGTACVGTTGGARAAATTTCTTCCTTCTTAGCTTTTGAAGAAAAAACAATTCGTGGAACACTCATTGGATCTAGAAAAGAYATGGAAGAKGTRATAAGAATAGYAGATCAAAACAAACTAGAGGTTGTTTCAGAAGCTTATCCATTGGAYCAAGCCAACGAAGTBCTGCTAAAGCTAAAAAATTCTGAAATTGATGSAAGAGCAGTTCTTATTCCTTAAATAAAAGAYTGTGATTTTTYNAATCGTGAATTGCATAAGATGTCACCATACTGATCAAGCCCATATGCCTTCAGACACTAATGATTCTCTCTTAAAGGTAGGAAAGTGTCAAATTCCWGGMTGTACCTGTCAGCAATACTTGGATGCCATAAAACAAATYGATGAAGACCTTTTGTAAAAATCAATAATTCATATACTAACATGAATGGTCTACTCTCATGAAAAAGCAATCTCATGCAGATGAAATGAAAAAAGAKCTTGATATTATGTTATCAAAGATTAATGCACTTGAGGTTGTTGCTTCTGGGGAATACCAAAAAGGTGTAGTCAAGGTGTTAAGAGCACTTGTTGAAGGRCAGGTTCATACAATAAATGAATTTGAACACTTGAAAAAGGCAATTGATTTGCTTACTTTGCAATTATTTGAAACACAAAATAAAATCAGGTCATGATTTTWGTCTAGTGTCACTTAGACCGCATTCAACACATTTCATTAATACAGAATTTTCTAATTCTTTTTCAACTTTCATTTCAGAGCCACAACAAGCACACTTCATGAACTTTGTTTAGAGGYCATWATAAAATAAGATTACTATTCGTTTTTCYGGTTACATATTGGATTATATTTTGAAATAGTTTTGTAGACTATTCYTTCTCTTTCTTTTTTGTCAGACTTCCACATTGGCAGAATTGATAGGTACAGATKATTTTYAGAGCTWGCATGAGAAATCCAACATTTGAATTTCTCATTTTTTRTGAAAAAATCTTTTTCATCAGTTTTGTCTGWTTGATCAACGTACAGAATATTGAATYTGTCTTTRTCTCTTTCAAGTATAATGTAAACAACCTCTTCCATTGGAGGCCCCCATTCTGAAAGCTTGATTGGTCCAAGGAAMTCATAATGTAGAATTTGTATTGTCAAGYACYAAGTTTKTGTAAAACTAGYTTTTCTTTTTTCCGGAAATTYTTGAGATAGTRYTAATTTRGATCGGATTTTTGGCTTGAAAAGAATAAATGCCACAATAGAAGAGTGTCGCTAAATGAAAGAGCCTCACMATCTCGCCAAAGTTGGTTWTRGKATGATTCTAGTTTCAGTATCTCTTRYAGCAATTGGATTAATTGCTCTTGCAATTGGTAGTGATGTTCTATTTGCTGATACTATTCAGAGAACGAAAACTGCAAATTTTGAGGAATGCAAAGCAAATGATTTTGTTRVTGAGRGKTGTGAAAAATAYATGGTTTTTATTAAAGCTGAWGAATGTATTGCAAATCAAGACCTAGAGAGTTCTGATTGCTATTTGTTCAAAACTTATGTACAATCTGCAATTTTTGAGGAATGYCGAGCTAACAAAGACATTACAAGCCCCCAGTGTCAACAATACATTGGAACATTTTCTATTGAATCAGAATCTTAGTTGATTACAAATATCCGTTAGCAAAATCTTCAAGAGAGTTTTGGTTTCTTGTTAATTTATTCATCTCATAAAGTGCTCCACCAATAATTCCTGCTTGATAAAATGTGTAAAGATAAACTTGAGAGTTTGAAGGATCACTTTGTGAAAAGCTAAGTGCYAACATTGAAAAGAAAATAAAAGTTCCAATRAATGTTAAAAGTTTGTTTATGTTTCCTCCTAAACCAACAATTCTTCTTGTTGCTRYTGCCATCAGTGAAATGCTTGAAACAATTAGAAATGTCGCCCCACCGTTGGATTTAACATAATCAADYGCCCATACATGTAATCCATCATCTAAAATTGAACTAGTAGGCATAAGACTACCTCCATTAAGTGCAAATSCTACAGAGCTGAATAGTCCTCCTATGACGAAAAAGAATAACAAAATCTTGATAACTGATCTTTTGATTGGACTACGAGTTTCAGAAGGCTTCATAGCYCGTTCBGTTATTTTAATTCCATATAGAAAACCAATTGCMAGTGCGGGTCCAAATAAAATGTTTGAAAGGATAGGAGATTCTTCGTTAAYGTTTGTAATCTGAGGATGAAATATCAAAAACAYAATTAGYGCRRYAAGAGCYGCAGAACCAAAAATGATTAGATTTAGGTACTTTGGCCCTCTAGATTTGGATAAAYCATATTCCCAATTATACACCTTTGAGGRTTTACAAAAACAGATTAAAGAAATAATCCAAAAACATTTGTTCAARTTATCAAATCTGTTTACCTTTTTTTAGCAGAAAGAATCAGTATTTAAAAAGATGAGAGTAGGTAGACCAATCATTATCGCAGGAGTAATTGTGCTCATAGCTGGTATAATTTTCCACTTDCAGGGGCAAGGAGTTGTAGGTCCTGAATCGTCCTTCATGTATTCAAATCCTGAATGGATTACATATGGTCAAGAAATCGCAATTATTGGAATAATCATTTTGGGAATCGGAATTGGTTTAACAGTTTCAAAAAGAGCTTAAATTGTAACTCTTAAGGTRATAGTACTTCTAATTTTTTCTAACTTTCTAACTTTTGATGTAATAASATCATCCATCTTTGCAGSATCATCKGTTTCAGCTTCAGCTACAATRTCATARTCACCATATGTGATCATYACATGTTTTACTTCATCAATATGTYCAAGTTTTGAAGCTAGTTCSWGTTCKGTTCCAATTTCACAGCTTACCAAGATGTATGCCTTTTCCATTTGTCCTCAAAAGCTGAGTGGGYTTTGYCCYGTACTTAATGATTACTAGATTAGAAACCTGATCKAATTGGATCTTCTGGTTTTATGATCTCRCGYAAAACTATAGTTGCAAATGATCCTCTTGAAAGTGAAAAAGAGATYATGYYATCATTTACAGAATGATCTGAACAGATAATGGAGCTGTTTCTATATCCTCCTTCGTTACTTAGTTCCTGAATCTCTTTTAGRTAAAAGTCCTTAGGATTAATTTCYTCATATTCTAAAATTTTTGAAGTATAATAATCAAATCTTGTTTTTTTGTAGTAGGAATATCCTACAAGTGGAATRGAAAGTTTTTGTTCTAGTCCTTTAAYGTATYTTCCAAGAATTCYATTTTTATCAAAACAAACATCTCCTTCCTGAGGATTAAACAAATCTTCTCCATTTTCAAATGCTGAACTAACAGTTTTGTTAAACAGAAATGATTGATADGCTTGAACAAAAAAACGACGAATTGACAATGGTAACGCCTTGATTGCTTTTAGTGAATCATTATGCTCDATCATTTCAGAGATTGCAATTCTTTCTAAATCCATTTGTGGTGGAACTTCAGAAAGTAATTTTTTGTAATTTGATTCATCTGCTAGTTTTTTTCTCAATTCGGTGTGTTCTTTTGAATCAAACTCRGAGGTAAATGATACTAGTAATTTAATTGCCTCTGAAAAATTTCGTTGTAAAATAGCYTTACCWATAAGATGAGTAACAGGCCTTGCAGAGCCAAACCTCTGATAGCCATAAAAATTTAGAATTTTATCATATTCATCAAATTTTGAAGGATCTGATGAHGGTTCTGTAATTTTAATTTCAAAATGATTTCCAATCATGTTCTTTTTTGTTAGGGGCTTTTGTACAAAGCCAACCATTTCTATGGAACATTTTTTTGTTGAAAAGTTTTGAAGTGGTTTTGATTTCTTCATAGAGCAAACAAATTGTTCTGTAATTGCAAAAGAATCCTTTAATCCAAGAGATTTTAATCGAACGCCAGTTTTTTTAAAAATCTCTTTTAGAGCATGATTTGTATCTATGTTTTGTTTTTTTAGMTTGTATACRGCATATCCATCACTTTGTTTTATTGAAGACATTGACTTTTCAGAGAGAATTTCTGATACAACAAAATCTTCTATGCTTTGACGAATTTTTCCTCCACATCTAYTAAAAGTRGTACTATAAACAGAAATTCCAATGTCAGTATCTATTTTTGGAATCACGATTCAACTTGTAGAGTCAAATATTTTGAAATGGTAACATCATCTGTTTGKCCTCCAATGAGAACTTTGTATGTTCCAGATAACGCATTTTCACTAGCAGATATTTGGATTGGAATTGAWATTGRTTCATTWGAGYTWAGTTGAATTGTTTCTACACTTGATTTTACAGAHAGATCATCAAATGCTGCAGTGCTTGTTGATACTAATGWTATGGTTTGTGAGTTAGAGTTTGAAATAAAATTMACATTAATTTGRRTTTGTTCACCTTTTTTCAAAAYAATMTCTTCAGTATCGATATTTACTTCAAARGGAAGAGGAATTGAAGTRTCTAAAACACCAATRTTGTTTTCAACCCACTCTGTAAACCAAATTTTKTCATCATCAATTGTAAAACCAAAAACTTGCGCCAATCCACAATCAGCTAATAGTCCACAGTCAGCCCAATTTGGATTCTTAGATGGAATTAGGTATTCAGTTAGWGTRTTWGTGYTWGGATCAAATATTCCAATTCKRTTTGCWGTTTGTTCATTRAAAACAAGTCTATCATTTWGATCAAGYTCAATCCAATATGGYCTTGTTACTGGGGTTTTGATHAVTCCKGAATAGTTTCCATATGTTGAAGCTGTTGGAAGTGAAGTRCTGTATTGTGTGAATGATTCACTTTCTGGMTCAAAGCTAAAGAAAAAGCTGCTYGAWGTATCTGCTAACCAAATDTTTCCATTDSWATCAGCAACRGCACCRTTTGGDGTGTTTAATCCTGGCGGHAGTTCATATACATCARGAADAGAATTTCCTRRTWKATYAHATTTTACAAGAACYCCTCCCTGHTGRAAGATCCAGTTAGTATACCACAARTTWTCNATTRCHATCWACTGYRAAATCACYTGTAACAGAATTTGGTABAGGAGATGGCARGCTTGTGTATTTTANCTCCTTCATCTGATTGAGCTGCATCAAKAAATGTAATTTTATTTCCAAGAAAATCATTTATAATTATTTCAGARCCGACTAYTTYCAATCTTTGAGGAAGAGARTCACCTTCTGATGGAAAATYAAWTCTAKYATAKCTTTCATCTTGAATTGAAAATTTCCAWACTRAATCATGTGCYTCATCKGTGAAHMAYAAAGARCCRTCTGGYGAATARTCAATTCCCCACATCATTGATCTTGCACCTTGTGGCCAAGTTGGATTTTCATATTCTGTAAAAGTTTCAGTYGAGGGATTAAACTTTGCAACTTTTCCGGTATTTGTTTGTGTGAACCAAACATTTCCTTGAGGATCDGTTACAATTGCCAAAGGCATTGTACATTCAGTTGGAATTTTRTATTCTGTCACGTATGTATTDGATTTTGCATCTCCACTACTACAAAATTGAGCTCGTTGGGCGTCTGGAAAATTATCTGCAGGAGTTCCTGTTWGAGTAACTTCCATACCMGGKTCTGGAGGGATTATTGACGGCACAGATGCRGCCGCAGCCCAAAARAGYAAYRMTSYACCAAAWRMWATAATTGCTATCATTCCTTTARTTTGCTTTTTCACAATTRAAAAAACCTAATTTCCTTGTTATATCTCTTCCAATTTGATTTTTACAGTAATTTCAAATCGCCAGTAATTTTATCAATAAGATTCTCTGGTGCAGGACCYAAAGAAATACACGTTGTAGTTCCTGGTGCAATTTGTGTATGACCAGCGTCTGTGACYTCTGACCATGGAATGTCAATTGAAATTGCATTCTCTTTGATTTGTTCTAATTCTTTTAAGCTTCCAACTTTAACAACAACTTTTTCCTGACCACYCCACCACTCATTAAACCAATCAGGGTGAGATTTTCTCACATGTTCTGCACCTAAAACACATGCATGACCAACTTGAGCAGCAATCTTTCCTTTTCCCATCTCAAGATCAGTTCTCACAGCAATGACTTGTTTCATRTTAGTCATATTCAGTATCAGATTACAGTGTAATGAAAAACTTTTGAATTAGTGAGTCATGAAAAACGTACAATTTTAGTTGACTTGTCCTTGTTATTGTAGCAATARGCCTAGAAAACGATGATATGGAATTAGAAACTAACCACATTTGAAAATTGCTTCTTTGATTTCATGAATTCTTTTTCCTAGAATGTTGAGCATCTCAGCTTTTTCATCTACGCTTACACGTCTTCCAGTTCTTATTTTAAATYCTATAACAAACKCCGTGTTTATCTCTGTCACAGCTGCCCCTAAAGAAAAATCCGAACCATCTTTATCAATATACATACTTCTAAGCTCTGGCATCCTGGCAAATTCAACAATCGGCTTAATATCATCTATAGTATGATCTATCAAATCATTCAATRCTTTTTTGTCAAAATCATTCAATGACATGATAATACTGGAATAGGCRAGAATATAACAGATAAGTTATGGTTATTCCTTTTTTCTTTTTTTGAATAATAAGGACGCAAAGCGTCCTTGTTATTATTGTAGTAAAGAAAAAATTTGTACGATTTTCCTAAGCCTTTTGAATTAAATAGTTGCACAAAARATACCAATTGTGGACTATGATGTTGTCATAGCTGGTGGAAGTATTGCTGGCTTGTTTTGTGCTAGAGAAATAGCAAATAGTGGACACAGTGTGTTAGTTTTAGAGGAAGATTACGAGATAGGCACGCCTGAACATTGTGGGGGATTGGTCAGTACATCAGGATTAGAAAAGCTTGGAATAATTCCACGCAGCAAGACATTTAATCATATGATGGAATCAGCAGAGGTTTTTGCACCAAATGGAAATAGTTTTACAATAAATTCCAAAAAACAAAAAGTTGCTGAAATTAATCGTAGGGAATTAGATAAACAGATTGCTCATCAGGCTCAAAAAAATGGTGCAGACATCAAAGTCAGGACAAGTTTTCAAGAATTAACAAATGATGGAGTTAGAACGAGTGATGGAGAAATAAAATGCAAAATTGTTGTTGACGCACGAGGAGTTTCTGCTTTAGTTAACAAAGACCGAGATGGGATTCTGTCTTCTGCACAATATGAAATCTATGCWGATTGGATWAARAARGGMAARGTMGAAGTWTATTTTGATCAARAAAAATATCCWGGTTTTTTTKCWTGGATTATACCATCTTCAGATGGGATGGGAAAGGTTGGCGTTGCGGGTAAAGGAATTAATGCAGCAAATACAATTCAAGAATTCCTTTCAAGAAAGGGAAATTTTTCCACAATTAGAAAAATATTTGCTCCAATTTGGATTAAAGGTCCAATTAAGAAATTTGTATCAAAAAACATTGTAATTATTGGAGATGCGGCAGGACAGTCAAAACCCACAACAGCTGGCGGGATTTATTCTTGTGGGATGGGAGGAATTTTTGCTGGAAGAGCGATTTCAAAATATTTGAAATCAGAAAATAAAAATGAACTTGATGAATATCAAAAATTGTGGATGAAAAAGTTTGGTAAAGAATTTGAAAAACAATTACTTGCAAGAAAAATACTTGAAAGACTTGATAATGACGCAATAAACAAATTATTTGATTCAGTGACTCCTGAAATTTTAAAGGATATTTCAAATAAAGATGATTTTGATTTCCATACTAGTTCAATCATTAAATTACTTGGAGTTAAGGGTTCATTCAAAGCAGCACAAATTATTCTGTCTAATGAAATGAAAAATCTACTTTCGTGAGATTGATGTGTTCCTGTAAGGAAGGTATAAATTCAACTTGCMAAGTCAGCTGTTTATGTCTTCTACAATTTCGTTGCCAGTATGYAGTTGTTGTMARAGAYACATYATGCCAAAWGACAAATGCGTTAAATTYRACTGTCCTAAATGTGGMTCRGTTTTAATKTGGAGATGTCAAAGTTGCAGAGAAGCKGYRAGAWCWTATACTTGTAAWTCATGCAATTTTASMGGACCTTARCNAAWTGGCACAACTTCTGYTAATAGTAAAAATACTTCCTACTGGRAYTGAWGTAGATTTRGATGAACTTGCAAAAAAAATCCGWKCTWCKCTTAAAGAWGGAATTACRTTAAGAAGATTTGAGAAGGARCCGTTAGCTTWTGGATTACACTTCCTTAAAGGKGAGTTTATCGTAGATGATAAAGAAGGTCAAATGGACTCATTAGAACAAWCAATTARGAATACTGARGGAGCAAGTGAAATGSAAGTMYTGAATATGAGCCGAATGTCWGTTRACATGAAATAGGTGTGTMAAGTGGCACGAAAAGAAGAGCCATTACAAATGAGAATAGGAGAAGCAAAACATAGAGATGTTGGCAAAAAAAGAGCTAGAATTGGACCAGATGCTATGGATTATCTCAAAGCAGCTCCTGGTGACGTCATAGAAATTAATGGYMAAAGATCTASTTGYGCAATAGTTTGGCCAKCTGATGAAGATGATAAATTTYCKGAYGTGRTAAAAATTGATGGRCAAACAAGAAAAAATATWGGWGGARCATTAAACKMCATTGTCAAAATAAAAAAAGTTSYYACCAAAGCRGCAAAATCTGTAGTTTTAATTCCAGTAAATGATGTTGTAACAGTTGACAAAGAATTTACTGACTTYGTAAAAAATAGACTMAAAGGACTYCCWMTTTYKCAAGGTGATGAGATATCAGTWATGATTCTTGGAAATTCWATGGATTTTAAAATTAACAAAATTTCTCCRAARGGAGTTGTAAAGATTGATCGTTCAACAKCACTWWCAATTTTAGAAGAARYATCRGGRGAMAGAAAGAGTCGTGTTACATATGAAGAAGTTGGTGGATTATCMAYASAAATTAAAGCAATGCGAGAAATAGTWGAACTKCCTCTAAGACATCCAGAACTTTTTAKTSGATTAGGAATCGAACCTCATAGCGGAATTTTATTGTAYGGTCCCCCWGGATGTGGGAAGACRTTGATTGCAAAAGTGCTYGCRAGTGAATCTGAAGCAAACATGTATTCAATTAATGGTCCWGAAATAATGAACAARTATTATGGTGAAACTGARGCAAGATTACGTGAWATYTTTAAAGAAGCSAAAGAYAATTCGCCAAGTATTATTTTTATTGAYGAAATAGATGCYATTGCACCAAAACGAGAAGAAGTGTATGGCGATGTTGAGAAAAGAGTTGTTGCGCAGCTTTTAGCTCTAATGGATGGGTTAACCGAAAGAGGAAACGTAATAGTTTTGGGAGCTACCAATAGACCAGACAGCATAGATCCTGCACTTAGAAGACCAGGCAGATTTGACCGAGAGATAGAAATTTCAGTTCCAAATGAAGATGGAAGATTAGAGGTATTACTAATTCACACTAGAGGAATGCCAATTTCTGAAGATGTTGATTTGAAAATGTTATCTTCAGAGCTTTATGGGTATACAGGAGCTGATATCAAATCATTATGTAGAGAGGCTGCTATGAAATCAATTCGAAGATATCTTCCAGAAATAAATTTAGAAACTGAAAAAATTTCCTCTCAAGTTTTAAAATCAATGGAAATTAAATTAATTGATTTTTACGATGCGATGCACCAAGTAGTTCCTACTGCAATGCGAGAATTTTATGTTGAAAGACCAAAAGTTTGGTGGCAAGATGTTGGAGGTTTAGAAGAAACCAAACAATCACTACGTGATAATTTGATACTTGCAATGAAAGAACCAGAAAAGTTTTTGAAAATGGGAATCAAACCACCTAAGGGTGCATTACTTTATGGGCCTCCAGGATGTGGAAAAACATTACTTGCAAGAGCTTTGGCTACAGAAAGCGGGGCTAACATGATCCTTGTTCGTGGTCCTGAAATTTTATCAAAGTGGGTAGGCGAATCAGAAAAAGCAATCAGAGAGATATTTAGAAAAGCAAAAACATCATCTCCGTGTGTAGTAATCTTTGATGAATTAGACTCACTAGCAAGATACAAGACAGGGGAAATGAGTGGTGTGGGCGAAACAATTCTTAGTCAACTATTAACAGAAATGGAAGAGGGGGTTTCTTCACGAGTCGTTGTTCTTGGAATTACTAACAGACCAGATTTGCTAGATAATTCAATGCTTAGAACTGGAAGACTAGATCTTACATTATATGTCCAACAACCAGATGAAAAAGGCAGGTTAGAAATTATAAAGATTTTAACTAAGGATATGCCTCTAACAGCTGACATTAAATTACAAGAGATTGCAATAGCTACCCAAAACTATTCAGGAGCAGATCTTGCATCACTTTGTAGAGAAGCTGCAGTACATGCAATGCAAAATAATTCACCAAAGATTACTAGCTCCGATTTTGCTGCTGGATTAAAGAATGTTAAACCATCAATAACAAAGGAGGTTGAACAGTGGTATAACAATATTAAACAAAATATTTCAGATGTGGTTCCAAAAGCAATAGATAAAACATTTTACGGTTAAAATGGCAAATATACCTATAAAAAATCTCGTATACGATATTATAAAAGAAAATGAATCGTTAACTGATGTAGAGCTTTCAAAAAAATTAACTAAAGAAGGAGTGTTAATTCCCGAAGATCAATTCAATAAACTACTGCTTGATTTGGAAATTCTCGGTTTAGTTAAAGTTTCCTGGTTAACAAAGGATACTAGAAGAATTGAAGTAATAGTTGAGAAAGAAGAAATTGATGAAATTAAATCACAGAATCAAGAAATGATGAAAAATGATTACGAAGCTAGTTTTCCTGGTAATGAAAATAATTCATAATATCTAAAATCTAAAATGAAAAGCTGCATCTAATGCAATCCCAACAAAAATTATTGTAAGATAGGGCGCTGTAACTTTGTATGCTTTCCATGCAAATTCTGAAGTAGGGTTTTTTGTCAATGAGTAATGATATGCAAGCATTAATCCTCCAGAAACTACAGCTACTACAACATAAACTATTCCTAAACCGAATGCGTATAACATTAACGAATATGGAAGTAAAATTGCAGTATTCGCTAGAATATACTTTGATGTTTTTTGCATTCCAATAACTACTGGAAGCATTGGAATTTTGGCTTCAGCATAGTCGTCTCGAATTTTCATTGCAAGACACCAAAAGTGAGATGGGGTCCATACAAAAACAAGAAATCCTACTAAAAATCCTAAAATATCCATAGAGCCTGTTGCAGCAGACCAACCTGCCATTGAAGCTGCACTTCCTGCAAATCCTCCAATTACAATATTTGAAGAATTGAGTCGTTTTAGCCAAGCAGTGTATATGATGACATAAAAAAATATTCCAAGTGCAATAAAAAATGTTGAAAACAAATTCAATGTAAAAGCCGCATAAATTACCGAAGCTGCACTAACGCATACACCATAAATTAAAACGTGATTTGCCTTCATCTTTCCTGAAGGAATTGGCCTACCGCTAGTTCTTTTCATCAAAAGATCAATGTCTTTGTCATAATAGTGGTTCARTGCACTCGAACCAGCAGATGCAAGCGAACCTGCAATTATRATRTGTAATAATCCAARGTAATCAAGTTCKGGTCCAATAARCTTGCTTGCAGCATACATGGATGTTACTGCAGTAATTACAAGCAAAACTACAATTCGTGGTTTTGATATTTCTAAGACTTCTCTTGCRCCCAAGCTGCTTTAATCGGCTTTTATAGGCATTTAATTTCTTCGACTAGGATCWATCTAGTTTCAAAAGAATTAAGTATCTCAGAACTTCCAGCTAGCACAAATGAGTAACTGGGATCTGATGATGCCTGGAATGGGCCTTACTGCCATAGGATTAGCAGGGGTTTTTATTTCATATTCTGGAATCGCTCATACTTTTCTTGATGGTTTGCATGCACTTACCGGTCTTACAATGTTTTTTGGTTTGATTTTCTTAGCTGCAGGAATTTTGGAAGGAGGAGTATCTACATCTAATAAAGCTAAAGCAACAACTTTGGTAATTATATCGATTGCATTATCTTTTGGAATGGTAGCACTCGCAATTAATACAATTTCAACTGTGCCGGTGTTTGTTGGAATAATGCTGATAATAGCTATTCCTGCAATTATAATTGCATATGTTGCAACGAATTTTCCAACTTATGCAAAACCTATCTCCATAATTTTCATGTTATCTTCTGTAGCAGCAATAGGATCATATGTTGGATTTGGACTAGTGGGACCAAGTCCTTATCTAATTAGCGAAGAGATTATAGAAGAGATCATTGAAGAGATTTCTCCCCTTGTACCAGTTTATTCTATATCTATTCTTGCAGGTTCATCAGAGCAGGGGAATCCAGATTATGAACCAGATGTAGCTAAGGTTCCAAAAGGATACATAATTGAATGGGCTAATGATGATGAATTAGTTCATACAGTTACAAGTTCGCTAGACTCTGGAGATACATTTGATTCAGGAATAATGTCTGCAGGAGATAAATTCCGATTAGATACTTCGACGCTTGCCTTAGGAGAATATGAATACATCTGTTTAGTCCACCCATGGATGATAGCGACTATAGTTATTGAAGAACCCAAAGAACAAGTCATTACCGAAGTGATAATTCCTACAGGAGCAGGCACTCAACAGATTGGTCAGATCTACTATGATCCTCAAGACATTTCTGTTGCGATAGACATGACTGTACAATGGATAAACGAGGATGAAACAATACACACTGTAACAAGTGGTACTCCAGATGAAGGCATTACAGGAATTTTCGATTCTAGTATTATTGATGCAGGAAATTCATATACACATACATTTGATTCTGCAGGAACATTTGATTACTACTGTATAGTGCATCCCTGGATGATTGGTTCAGTTATCGTTGAATAGTTTTGCACTTAGTTCTAACAGAAGCACAAAGACAAATACTTTCTATAGAAGCTATTGATAAAAAACCAAATGAATGTTGTGCTTTATTATTTGGAAAAAAAGATAATGATAAGATTCTAGTCAATGAGATATATATTGCAGAAAATATTGAAAAATCACCTCTAAATTTTACAATTTCAAACGAGCAGTTGATTCAAGGTTATAAAATGGCTGGAGATAAAGGACTAGAAGTTATTGGCATCTTTCATTCTCATCCAGATTCAGATCCATATCCCTCTGCTACTGATAAAAAATTTATGGAACTTAATCCAGTTGCATGGGTGATTTTCTCAGTTATGACTAAGGAATTCAAAGCTTACATGCTTGAATCAGAGTTAATCACAATACCAATTGTCACATAGATTATTTTTTCTTAAAGGTAACATTAGTTCCATTTTTTAATTCTGATAGAATTTTCTTATCAGGTTTTAGGATCTTTCCAATAACATTAACTGGAGAATAAGGCTTGATTTCATTTTTGAAATATCGTTTTTAACAGTAAGATGTTCTCCGTTAATTCTATCATCAGATGGAAATGTTTCTTTGTCAGCTGGGACTTGAACACCAGCATCAATAACTCCTTTTAGAGCTGCTGCCATTCTTTGAGTATATCTTTTAGTTCCAGTATAAAGAATAGCGTCATTCGCACCTTTACCAAGTGCTTTCTTACCTGCCAAGTATCCTGTAAGATATGCTGCCGGTACGCTTTTTCTAGATCCTTTCCATCCTTTTTCAAGTAAATATCTAGAATGTGCAGATGCAACAACCTTGTCACCAGTCATACCAGGCTTGAGAATTTGGACTTGGGTATTTTCATTAGTAATATTTACAGTAATAAAATCACGTTTACCCATCAACATGGTTCCACGTTTTTTATAATTGGTCTTTTCTTCTCTGAGTCTTCTCAGTATTTTTGAATAGGCCATCTATAGAAACCGAGTTTGAATCTTCTCTTATATACGTTAAGCGTGAATAAGAGCAGCAAGTAATGCCTTCTGAGTATGAAGACGGTTTTCTGCTTCATCCCAAACAACGGATTGAAAACTATCAATTACTGATGACGTTACTTCTTCTTCCCTCTTAGCAGGAAGACAATGCATAAAGATCGCATTTTTCTTTGCAGTTTTCATTAACTTAGAATTAACTTGATACTTGGGAAGAAATTTTTTAATTCTTTTTTGATCATTGTTATGAATAGATGAAAAAGTATCAGTAACAACTACATCAGCATTTTTAGTTGCAATGAATGGATCTGTAGTTAATTCAATGTTAGTTGATTTCTTTGATTCTTTAACAACAGTTTTGTCAGGTTCGAATCCTTTAGGAGTTGCAATTGACATATCAATTCCAGATAATGCAGCACCGTAAATCATAGAATTGCAAACATTATTTCCATCTCCTAYCCAAGCAATCTTTAATCCCTTGARTTTTYYCTTYTTCTCTTTAATTGTCATAAAATCTGCYAAAATTTGACAAGGRTGRAAAGAATYRGATARWCCRTTWATTACAGGTAYRCTTGCATGTTYAGATARTTTATCTAGTAATTCATGTKCATAAACACGYGCCATTATACAATCAGTRTATCGTGARAGAGTTTTTGCCGTATCCTCAAYAGATTCACCACGRGACAATTGCATGTCATTTGATGATAAATTARTYGCATACCCGCCYAATTGATACATTCCAATTKCAAAACTTACACGTGTTCTAGTAGATGGTTTTTGAAAAATCATCGTTAATGTTTTATTTTTCAAAATAGGTTTGTTYMCACCTTTTTTGARTTCTTTTTTTAGTTTTATKGAATRATCAATTAATYCYACAAATTCCTTTGGAGTTAATTCCGCTAAAGTGAGTAAATCTTTTGTTTTGAGTTTCATTTCTTTTAATGTGTAAACATACCTCTTTATCTTGTTTTTGAATTCTTTAACACTTTACTGACCAGATTCAGGTCGACCAGATTTTATCCATTCACGAATCTTTTTTCCTAGTTTGAAAGCTTCGTTATCATTTTCAGGTGGAGGAACTTCAAATATTTCTGAATAAGTTGTAATGTCTTCATCATTAATTCC
>LKGT01008177.1_pt1 | contig 30530 bp, 30 predicted proteins | sample 503861 | NCBI WGS metagenome assembly LKGT01 (sample SAMN04113194, study PRJNA297058) | marine sediment metagenome | biome: marine benthic biome; feature: marine benthic feature; material: marine sediment; isolation source: sediment sample collected at the water-sediment interface from the South......
AAAGGATGTCCGTCAGGTTCGGATTGGGGATACCATCACCGAGGCGGACCGGCCGACCTCTGCCTCCCTGGCGGGCTTCCGGGAAGTGCGGCCCATGGTGTTTGCCGGGCTCTATCCGGTGGAAGGGGGAGACTATCTTCGCCTGAAAGAGGCCTTGGAAAAGTTATGGCTCAACGACTCGGCTCTTACCTTTGAGCAAGAGAGCTCGGTGGCGTTGGGCTTTGGCTTCCGGTGTGGTTTTCTGGGACTGCTCCATCTAGAGATCGTCCAGGAGCGGTTAGAGCGAGAATTCGACCTGGAGCTCCTGGCCACCGCTCCGACGGTCGTCTACCGAGTCCGGCTCACCGATGGGACACTGGTGGAGGTGGACAACCCCTTCCGCCTCCCCTCCCGCGAGCGCGTTCTCGGCATCGAAGAACCGTACATCCGGGCCCTGATCATGGCCCCGGTGACGTATGTGGGCCCTATCCTCACTCTCTGCCGAGAGAAGCGGGGAGTTCAGGTCGGCCTGGAATATCTCCAGGATCAACGTATTGTGGTTACGTATGACCTCCCCTTGTCCGAGGTCGTGTTCGATTTCTACGACCGGCTCAAATCTCTCTCCCGGGGGTATGCCTCGCTGAATTATGAGTTGATCGATTACCAGGAGGGGGATCTCGTGAAGCTGGATATCCTGGTCAACGGAGAGCCGGTGGACGCTCTGTCTGCCATCACGCATCAGGATCAGTCCTATCACCGGGGACGCCAACTTGTCGCAAAACTGCGGGACCTCATCCCCCGACAGCTCTTTGAGGTGGTGTTGCAGGCCGCGATCGGGGGCAAGGTCATTGCTCGGGAGAGCGTCAAGCCCCTCCGCAAACAGGTCACCGCCAAGTGCTACGGGGGTGACATCACCCGAAAGCGAAAGCTCTTGGAGCGGCAGAAGGAGGGAAAGAAGCGGATGAAGCAGGTGGGGCGCGTGGAGATCCCCCAGGAGGCCTTTATGGCCGTTCTGAACCTGCGGGGGGAGGAGAGGGGCTTTCGGAGGGCGAGGCGTTCCAGGGAGACCTAATCCGGGCAAGGCGACGGGCGCATTGGAGAACGGAAAGAGATGGATCGTGAGCAGGAACGGGAGACTTCGGTCCGGGTGGAGGAAACGGCGGGTTTGGGGGCACGCGAGCGGCGGAAATCAGCCGCCCGGGAGTGGCTAGAGGCACTGGCTGTTGCCGTTATCCTGGCCTTATTCATTCGGACCTTCGTGGTCCAGGCCTTCAAGATCCCTTCCGGGTCTATGATCCCCACCCTGGTGGTCGGCGACCATATCCTGGTCAATAAGTTTATCTACGGCGTCTATATCCCCCTGCTGGATATCTGGGCCCTCGGCCCTTGGGCACCGAGGCGCGGGGATATTATCGTCTTCAAGTATCCCTATGATGAGACTCGCGACTTCATCAAGCGAGTCGTCGGACTCCCGGGCGAGGTGGTAGAGGTCCGGGAAAGGCAAGTCTACATCGACGGCAAACCGCTGGATGAATCATACCCCATATACAAGGCCTCGGTGCTGACTGCGAATCCCCATTCGCCCGGAGACTTCTATGGGCCGGTTACGGTGCCGGAGGACAAGCTGTTCGTGCTCGGGGACAACCGTGACCATAGCCAAGACAGCCGATTTTGGGGCTTTCTGGACATCCACAAGGTGGAGGGGGAGGCGTTCGTCATTTACTGGTCTTGGGACCGGAAAGATGGACGACCGCGCTGGAACCGGACTGGCAAACTCATTGATTAAGAAAGGTCCAAGGTCCGATCTCCGATGTGCTATGTCCAAAGCCCTAAACCCAAGACCCAACACCCAACACCGACGCCCTTTACCCTTGACAAGGCGGGGGACGATCTTTATCTTCAGGGACACAAGTCATTAGCACTCGTAATATGAGAGTGCTAACCCCGATCCGAACGCAGGCATGCGAACTTTTCTAGAGCTGTGGGCCGGCTTTCGGATCGGGACAAGCGCGAGGGTGAGGATGAGCAACGCCCCAACCGACTTGACCGAACGGGAGCGGGACGTCCTACGGGTGATCATCCAGGATTATATTGCGAGTGCCGAGCCCGTGGGCTCGAGGAGCGTTGCGCGGAGACACGGGGTCCGACTGAGTCCCGCGACGATCCGGAACGTCATGGCCGATCTGGGGGAGCTCGGGTATCTTTCGCAGCCCCATACCTCCGCAGGCAGGGTCCCTACTGATCTGGGCTACCGGTTTTACGTGGATTACCTGATGGATCGGCGCCCCCTTACCCGGGCGGAGGAGAGCATGATCGAGAGGCGATTTCGTCCCGTCCAGGGGGAGGTAGAGGACCTGATGCGGGAAGCCACGAAGCTCCTTTCTGGCCTCTCGCGTTCGGTGGGATTGGTCCTCGCCCCCCGAGTGGACCAATTGGCTGTCAAGCGGATCGAGTTCGTCCACCTGTCAACGGAGCGAGTCCTAGTTATTCTGATCACCACGTCCGGACAGGTTAACCACAAAATAGTAATCCTTGATGACGCGATTCCCCAGGAGGAGTTGAATAAGATTGCCAGGGTGCTCAACAACCTGGTGGAGGGCATGTCCCTTTCCCGGGTGCGGCAGCTTCTGGTCAAGAAGATGGCCGAGGAGAAGGCCATGTATGACGAACTCCTTCGCCGGGCCCTCGAGCTGGGTCAGAAGAGCTTTGCGGGAGAGACGGAGGGAGACGTTTACATCGGCGGGACCGCCAACATCATGCATCAGCCGGAGTTCGCCGACGTCGAGAAGATGCGATCTATCTTTGGGGCCTTCGAGGAGAAGTCAAAACTGCTGAAGATTCTCGATCAATGCTTGGACCAGGATGGGCTGACCATCGTCATCGGTTCGGAAAACGTCGTCCAGGAGGTGCAGCGCCTGAGCCTGGTGACGGCCCCGTATTGGTGCGCGGAGCACCTCCTGGGGACGTTGGGTGTGATCGGACCGACCCGGATGGAGTACAGCAAGATCATCCCCCTCGTGGACTTCACTGCCAAACTGGTCAGCCAGCACTTAACGGAAGTGGCCTCGTAGCGAGAGCTGGGACCTCGATGGCAGGAGGGTTCCCTCTCGCTTTTTGCCTTGAGGGGTACCGGAGATGTTTGAGGAACGGGAGCAAGAAGAGTTGAACTCGGAAGAAAAGCGGGAGGGCGCACCGATGCCCGAGGGGGACGCGCCAGCCGAGGAGACGGCCCCCGGAGAGGATCTGTCACAGAAGATCGCGGCCCAGACAAAAGAGCTCCAGGAGCTTCAGGACCGGTATCTGCGCCTGGCGGCTGAGTTTGACAATTACCGAAAGAGGGTGGTGCGGGAGCGGGCCGAGCTGATCCGAACCGCGCACGAGGGTATGCTGCTAGAGCTATTTCCGGTGTTAGATAATCTCGAGCGAACCCTCGCCGCTGCGCGTTCCTCCGCCCCCGCGTCTCAGGCGAATGAGGCCCTCATCGAAGGGGTGGAAATCACCCTCCGTCTTTTCAAGGGGATGCTCGAGAAGGAAGGGGTGAGGGAGATCGAAAGCGTCGGACGGGAGTTCGACCCGACCGTCCATCACGCGGTAGAGCAGGTGCGAACGACCGACCATCCCGAGAATATCGTCGTGCAAGAGGTCCTCCGGGGGTACCTGCTGGATCAAAAGGTGCTCCGTCCCGCCCTGGTCAAGGTGTCCACCGTCGCTTCCATCCCTGCAGAGGGAGAGGGCCACCCAGAGGTGAAAGAGGGTGAGTAACGATTATTACCAGATTCTGGGAGTCTCTAGGAGCGCCTCCCCTGCGGAGATCAAGAAGGCCTACCGCCGCCTGGCGCTGAAGTTCCATCCTGATAAGAATCCCGATGACTCTGCAGTGGCTGAACAGTTCAAGCAAATCAACGAAGCGTACGAGGTCTTGTCAAACCCTGAGCGGCGGCAGGAGTATGACTTATTTGGGACCGTCGGGGGCCCCCGTATGGCCGAGTCGTCTTCCGACTTCGGTATGGGCTTTGGGGGTCTTTTTGAAGACATCCTGGGGGGGGTCTTTGGAGGATTTGGTGCGCGGAGTGCCGCCTATCGGGGGGCAGACCTTCGCTTTACCCTTTCCATCACGTTAGAGGAAGCCGCCAGGGGAGCGAAGCGGGAGATCCTCGTTCCCCGACTCGAGGCGTGTGAGAGCTGCAACGGGACCGGGGCCCGGCCGGGGACGCGGCCAGAGTCCTGTCCGGACTGCCGGGGGAGAGGCCAGGTCCGGTTCTCGCGAGGCTTTCTCACGGTCAGCCAGACCTGTCATCGGTGCGGAGGGGAGGGAAGCGTCATCGTGTCCCGCTGCCAGGCGTGTCGGGGTGAGGCCCGAATTACAACGGAGCGGACGGTCACGGTGAAGATCCCCCCAGGGGTCGAGACCGGGACGCGGCTCCGCATGAGTGGCGAGGGGGAGGCCGGGACCAGAGGAGGACCCCCCGGCGATCTGTACGTCGTGGTCCAGGTTATGGAGCACCCGATTTTCCGCCGGGAGGGGGATGATTTGACCTGTGAAGTCCCGATCAATTTTACACAGGCCGCCTTAGGGGGGGAGGCCCAGGTTCCCACGCTCACCGGCCTGATTCCCATTCACATTCCTCCCGGGACCCAACCGGGGGCGGAGTTTCGTCTCAGGGGATACGGCCTGCCGAATCTCCAGGGCTACGGCCGAGGGGACCTGAGGGTCAAGGTCCTGGTAGAGATTCCGAGCCGCCTGACGCCTAAACAGCGGGAGCTGCTCGAGGAGCTCCATCGACTCGAGAACGGGGATGGGACTCCCCTGAGCAAGAGCTTCTTGGAAAGGGTCCGGGAGCTCTTCGGTGGATGAATCGGTTGACCGCTCATAGCGTATCGCAGTTCCGCTATTGGTTCCTTGTCAGATTCATGTTCCTTCCGACGTTGCTCAGATCTGACCGCCATCCCTTTCCCGTGGAGTCCGAAGTCCGAAGTCCGATGTCCGAAGTCGAATGCTAACGGAGGATATGTAACCTCGGACGTCGGACATCGACCAATCCGGGACGCCGCACATCGGACGCTTGGTAAGAGATGCATCGTTTTTACCTGACCGGGGAGCACGGCCTGGGAGCCGAGGTTCGGTTCAACCCGGCCCAGGTTCGCCAGATCACCCGGGTCCTCCGAATGAGGGTTGGCAGTCGTGTCCTGACCTTCAACGGCAGCGGCCAGGAGTGGGAGGTGGAGATTGTGGCGACCTCTCCCCAAGAGGTCGTCGGTCGGATCGTGGAGGAGTGCGAGGCGCTAAGAGAATCCCCCCTTCGTGTGGTGCTGGTCCAGGGGCTTCTGAAGGGGGCCAAGATGGATTATCTCATCCAGAAGGCGACAGAGATGGGGGTGGCCGAGGTGATCCTCCTCTCGACCAGGCGGACCGTAGCTGAGGGGTTAGGAAAGGTGGCCCGGTGGGACCGAATTGCCATCGAGGCGGCAGAGCAATCGGGTCGCCTGGTTGTCCCGAAACTTTCCGGACCTTACCCCCTTGAGGGATATGTGGTTGGACAGAGCCCTGGTGCATCACTCCTCCTCTGGGAGAGAGAGCGGGTGGGGACGTTAGCCGCGCTGCTGGATCGAATGCCCCCTCCGGACGAGGTAAAGATCTTGGTGGGTCCAGAGGGAGGGTTAGAGATGGACGAGGTGGCCCTCCTGAGAAGGGCCGGTTTTGTACCCGTCTCCCTGGGCCCCAGGACCCTGCGGGCGGAAACGGCCGCCCTGGCCGCCCTGGCTATTCTCCAGCACTACTGGGGTGATCTTCGCTGAGCGGCCGTGGAGCGAGTGATCGGCAATGCAGCTATGCCTCATTGACGGAACGGCTTACATCTATCGAGCCTTTTATGCGCTTCCCCCCTTTAGCAACTCTCGGGGGCTCCCGACCAACGCGATCTACGGCTTTACCAATATGTTCTTCAAGCTACTGCGGGAACGAGCCCCGGACCATGTGGTCGTGGTGTTTGATGCGGGAGGGGAGACGGAGCGTCACCGGGAGTTTGAAGCGTACAAGGCGCAGCGTCCGCCCATGCCCGATACCCTGGTTCCTCAGATCCCTTACATCTATCGGGTCGTGGAGGCGTCGCATGTTCCAACCCTGATGGAGGAGGGATACGAGGCGGATGATATTATCGGGACGGTCGCGACCCGCGCGGCTGCCGATGGCTTCCAGGTTACCATCGTCTCCGGCGACAAGGATCTTTTTCAGCTCGTGGGTCCCGCGGTCCAGGTGTACGATCCCATGCGCGACAAGACCTATCGGGTCCAGGAGGTTGAGGAGCGATTCGGGGTGCCGCCTCAGGCGATGGTGGACCTGATGAGTCTTGCTGGGGACGCCGTTGATAACATCCCGGGGGTACCAGGAGTCGGGGAGAAGACGGCGAGCGCCCTGATCCAAGAATTTGGGACGGTGGAGAATCTCCTCGGGTCCCTCGATCGCGTCAAGCGGCCAAAGCTCCGCGAGGCGTTGAAGACCCATGCCGACCGGATCCGGATGAACCGTGCCCTCATCACGATCCGGATCGACCTTCCTCATTCCGTGCCTCTTCAGGCCTTGCGACGGCAGCTCCCCGATTGGGAGCGGCTTCGGGCCCTGTTTCAGGAGCTAGAGTTTACGCGTCTGCTGTCGAGCCTCGAGGGTGCTGGACAAGGGATGCTCTGATCGTATGATTCGTGTGGGGCTGACGGGGGGGATCGCCACCGGCAAGAGTACCGTCGCTCGGATGTTCGCGGAGCGGGGAGCTGCGGTCCTTGATGCCGATGAGGTGGTCCGAGAATTGCAATATCCAGGAATGCCAGTATATGACGCCATCGTCGAGACCTTCGGAAGCGTCATCCTACAAGATGACGGCACCATCGATCGAAAATCATTAGGGGAACTGGTCTTTCGGGATGAGAAGTTGCGGAGGCGCCTCGAGACCATCGTCCATCCTGCCCTGATCAGCGCAGTAGGAGAGCGGCTGGCTGAACTACGGACAAAGGAGATCGCCATATGCGTGGTGGAGCTCCCTCTCCTCATCGAAGCTGAATCTGAGCGGCGCTTCGATTCGGTGGTGGTTGTCACTGCTCCAGAAGAGGTGCAAGTGGCTCGCCTCATGGCAGATCGGGGGCTTACCGGGGAAGAAGCTGTAGTCCGGATTCGCAGTCAGATGCCTCTTTGGGAGAAGGTGAGGCGGGCCGATTTCGTGATCGAGAACGGAGGGGACCTTTGGGAGACGGAGCGAAGGGTGCAGGAAATATACGAAGTGTTGCTCCGGACAGGCACAAAAAAAACTTGACAAAGTCTGGACGCGTTCCTACTATGATATGTGCACAGTCTGGTTTGAGGTATTTCCTCAAGAGTCTCAAGTATTTTCCACCATCAAACTCCAGCAATCCTGTTCAGCCTCGGGAGATCCCCTGTATCGGGTGCTGCACGCAAACGGAAATAGACACCCCGCGTGCGCGGTATATCTTGGGCGATCGCGCCCGATGCCGCACCGAGATGTGGTGACAATGTACGCTTCGGGGGTTATCTCGAGAGGATAAGATAGGCGGGGGATTGCGGGCCCCGCGACCGGAGCAAGACGGAGGGGAGAGAAAGCGCTATGCCGTCCCAACGCCATACGACCGATGCCGCCAAAGAGGCGACCAAAGAGGGGAAAGAAACGAGAGAGACGAAGCCGATGGCCCGAGACACGGTCAAAGACGCTCCACGCGAAGGTCTTATGAACCTGGCGGAATTGATAGAAAAGACGATCCCTGAGCTAACCACCATTGGACGTTCCCTCGGCTTGGTGGGTGCCAGCGCCCTTCGCAAGCAGGAACTCATCTTCAAGGTTCTAGAGGCCCAGGCGGAGAAGAACGGGCTGATCTTTGCGGAGGGGACCTTGGAAGTCCTTCCGGATGGTTTCGGCTTCCTCCGGGCCCCTAACTATAACTATCTTCCCGGTCCTGACGATATCTACGTCTCCCCGTCCCAGATCCGCCGATTCGATCTGAGGACCGGCGATACCGTGTCAGGCCAGGTCCGACCACCGAAGGAGGGGGAGCGGTATTTCGCCTTGCTCAAGGTGGAGGCAGTCAACTTTGAAGACCCCGAGGCCGTCAAAGACAAGATCCTCTTTGAGAACCTGACCCCGCTCTTTCCCGACAAGCGGATCAACCTTGAAACCACCGGGGATGAAATGAATATGCGGATCATGGATTTGATCACGCCGATCGGGAAGGGACAGCGGGGATTGATCGTGGCGCAACCCCGAACCGGGAAGACGATCCTCCTTCAAAAAATTGCGAACAGTATCACCAAGAATCATCCAGAGGTGTTTATCATCGTGCTCCTGATCGATGAGCGCCCGGAAGAAGTGACCGACTTCAAACGGTCGGTGAAGGCGGAGGTGATTAGCTCCACCTTTGACGAGCCGGCCAGTCGGCATGTCCAGGTGGCGGAGATGGTCCTAGAAAAGGCGAAGCGGCTCGTGGAGCACAAGCGGGATGTCGTCATCTTGCTCGACTCGATTACCCGGACCGCCCGCGCCTATAACGCGGTCTGTCCGCCGAGCGGCAAAGTCCTCTCAGGGGGGATCGACGCGAACGCCCTGCAGCGCCCCAAGCGCTTTTTTGGGGCTGCCCGGAACACCGAGGAAGGGGGGTCCCTCACCATCATCGCCACCGCCTTGATAGATACCGGCAGCCGAATGGACGATGTCATCTTTGAAGAGTTCAAGGGGACCGGGAATATGGAACTTCACCTGGACCGGCGCTTGGTGGACAAGCGAATGTTTCCCGCCATCGACATCTTCCGATCCGGAACCCGAAAGGAAGAGCTGCTTTTCACTCCAGAGGCGCTCAACCGGATGTGGGTGCTCCGGAAGGTCCTGACCACCATGGGGGTGGTGGAAGCGATGGAGCTCCTCCGGGAGAAACTGTCCGAGGCCAAGTCCAACGCGGACTTTCTCCGCTCCATGAACACCTAGTCCGCGTTATTCACGAACGGAGTGTCTTCGTGAATAATGGGCGGGACTCAAGGCTAGCCCTGAGCGAGGCCCCTCGACGGGGCTCGGCGCCATGAGCGTGTCCAATGGCCCCTCGACGAACTCGGAACCTCGGCCCTGGTTTCAACCGGAGGGGCAGATTATTTGCTTCTATGTGAATAATCTGGGCTAGGTAGGTGTACAATTCCCGGTGGGAAAGCAGCCGAAAGGCTGCTTTTTTGTTGCCTCCGGGACCAAGCGTGCTACAATTCCGTGTTTGTGGAGTGGAAAGGATGGGAATCTGCTGCGTCGAAGACGGGAGAGGTAGAAATGAAGAAGGGGATCCATCCTGAGTACGTAGATTGTGTCATCACGTGTGCCTGCGGCGAGGCCGTCCATACCCGCTCGATCGTGCCGAAGATCCGGGTGGAGATCTGCTCTAAGTGCCATCCCTTCTTTACCGGGCGCCAGAAGCTCGTGGACAGCGAGGGGCGTGTGGAGCGATTCCAGCGGAGGTACCGCCGCAAGACAGGTGCGGGTTCATAGTTCATGCGTCACCGAGCGGAATTCGGGGGGTCCGTCGGTGACCAGTGGAGTGTCAACGAGTTGTTATGTTGACCTGGCTCGACAAGCTGCGGGAGATCGAGGAACGGTACGAGGACTTGAGCCGGAAGCTGGCCGATCCTTCCGTTCTGCAGGATCGCAATATCCTTCAGCGCCACGCCAAGGCCCACGCCGATCTCCATCCCATGGTTGAAAAATACCGGGCCTACCAGCGAGTGGTTCGAGAGCAGGAGGAGGCGACCGTGCTCCTCGAGGAGGCAACCGATCTGGAGATGCGGGCGTTAGCCGAGGGGGAAGTGAAGGCGCTGAGGGGCCGGCGAGATGTCCTAGAGCAGGAGCTGCGGCAGATGCTCCATCCCAAGGACCCAGCGGACGAGAAGGGGGTGATCATGGAGATCCGGGCCGGGGCCGGGGGTGGTGAGGCTGCACTGTTCGCCGCCGATCTTCTTCGGATGTACACCCGGTATGCGGAATCTGAGGGCTTCAGGATTGAGATGCTCTCAGCCCATCCGACGGGGATCGGCGGGATGAAGGAGGTCATCCTGGCGATTGAGGGGAAAGGGGCCTTCCGGAAGCTCCGTCACGAGAGTGGCGTCCATCGGGTCCAGCGGGTGCCGGTCACGGAGGCCGGCGGTCGGATTCACACTTCGACGGTAACGGTCGCGGTCCTGCCCGAGGCGGAGGAGGTGGAGGTTCAAATCGATCAGAAGGATCTCCAGATCGACGTTTTCCGGGCGAGTGGTGCCGGGGGACAGCATGTGAACGTGACTGACTCGGCGGTGCGGATCACCCACATTCCTACGGGCTTGGTGGTTTCCTGTCAGGACGAACGGTCCCAACACAAGAACAAAGCCAAGGCCCTCAAGGTGCTCCGAGCGCGCCTCTTTGAGCGAGCCCGGGCCGAGCAGGAGCGAGGGATCGCCGACGCCAGACGACAGCAGGTCGGGACGGGAGATCGGAGCGAGCGGATCCGGACCTACAACTTTTCCCAGGGCCGCGTGACCGACCACCGTATCGGGTTCACCCTCTATAATCTCCCGGAAGTGCTCGATGGCAACCTGAAGGAGTTGACGCAGGCCCTCATGACCCATCACGAGGCGGAGCAACTGAAGGTCTCCTTAGCATCATGACACCGAGGAGGGAGAGGCGCGGTGCAACTGTTGGTCAAGGAAAATACAATCCGTACGCCGAAGGGCCCGTCTGTCAGCGAGGCCTTGGTGTGGGCAACTGCGCTCCTGCGATCCGCCAGGGTGGATACGCCTCGGCTGGATGCCGAATGTCTCTTGGCTTCCCTCCTCTGCTGTGACCGCCTCCAGCTGTATGCCGCCCTTGAGAAACCGCTGCCTTCCTCGGTTCTCGAAGGATACAGGGCCCTGGTAGCCCGGCGGCAGGCCAGAGAACCACTGGCCTATCTCACCGGGACGAAGGAATTTTGGTCCCTGTCCTTCAAGGTGACCCCTGCTGTGCTGATCCCAAGGCCTGAAACTGAGATCTTGGTCGAGACGGCTCTCAGGAGGCTGAGGGGACTGCAGGAGCCCATGATTGTGGATATCGGAGTCGGCTCTGGAGCCATCGGCGTGGCAATCGCAAAGGCGCTCCCCCGTGCCCGGGTCCATGCAACCGAGATTTCCGGGAGGGCCCTGGAGGTGGCCAGAGAAAATGCTGGAGTGCACGAAGTCCTCGGGCAGATCTCTTTTCTCCAAGGGGATCTCCTGGATCCGCTCTCCGCCCGGGGCCTTGCTGGGCAGTGCGATCTGATCGTGAGCAATCCTCCCTACGTTGCTGCGAGCGACCTGGCAGCCCTACCGCCCGAGGTGCACTATGAGCCTGTGGAGGCTTTGAACGGGGGCGCGGATGGCCTGCGCTTTCACCGGCGAATCATCGCACGGGCGGGGGCGCTGCTGCGGCCAGGGGGATGGTTGGCCCTGGAGATGGGCCCGGGGCAGGGACGCTCGCTCATCAAGCTTTTTCGGGATCAGGGGACCTTCACCGATGTTGAAGTCGCGCGTGATTTGGGCGGTCGGCAGCGGGTGATTATCGCCCGCCACGCGGTTCCAGGGTTTACGGGGCACAGGTGACAGAGAGTTTTCACCCTGAAAGGGAGAGTCTGGGGTATGAACGGGTCGTAAGATGGACCGACTGGTAATCCGGGGCGGAAAGCCTTTACGCGGTAGCGTGACGGTGAGCGGGGCGAAGAATGCTGCGCTTCCCGCCATGGCGGCCGTTCTCCTCACCCCTGGAGAGCTCATTCTCGAGAATGTCCCTTCTCTCAGGGATGTGGGGACGATTGAGAGACTGCTGTCGTTCATGGGGGTGGAGTCGCGCGAAGTGGCTCCGGGGACCGTTCATCTCACCTCGCGGGCGGTCCGGCAGTTCGAGGTTCCCTACGATCTCGTGCGGACGATGCGGGCCTCAGTCCTCGCGCTGGGTCCGCTCCTCGCCAGGTTCGGCAAGGCCCGGGTCTCGCTCCCGGGAGGGTGTGCCATTGGCCCGCGCCCCATCAACCTGCACCTGGCCGGGCTCCATGGGATGGGAGCGGAAATCGACCTGGTTGAGGGATACGTGGTGGCCAAGGCCCCTCGCCTCACCGGGGCTCGCATCCACTTTGAAACGGTGACGGTCACGGGCACCGAAAATCTCATGATGGCAGCGACGTTAGCGAAGGGGACTTCGGTCCTCGAAAATGCCGCCTGCGAGCCGGAGGTAGTAGACCTAGCCTGCCTCCTCCGAAAGATGGGGGCGCGGATCGAGGGGGCGGGGACGGCTACCATAACCGTCGAGGGGGTCGAGGATCTGACGGGTGCCCAACACCGGATTATCCCGGATCGAATCGAGGCAGGGACCTTGGCGGTGGCGGCAGCCATCACGCAGGGGGATGTCTTGATCCAGGGGTGCATCCCCCAACACTTCGAAGCGGTGATGGCAAAACTCCAGGAAGCGGGGGCGGCCGTGGCGGTGGAGGAAGGGGGGCTACGGGTACGAATGGCTGCCCGGCCTCGGCCGGTCGATGTCACCACCGAACCCTTTCCCGGCTTCGCCACCGATATGCAGGCGCAGTTCATGGCCTTGATGGCGATCGCCGAAGGTAGGTCCGTGATCACGGAGACGGTCTTTGAGAACCGCTTTATGCACATTCCTGAAATTTCGCGGATGGGAGCAGATATTTCGGTTGGGGGCCGGGCGGCCGTGGTCCGGGGCATTCCCTGCCTCCGTGGGGCCCCTGTGATGGCGACCGATCTCCGCGCCAGTGCCTCCTTGGTCTTGGCAGGACTCCAGGCCCGCGCCGAGACCGTGGTCCATCGCGTCTATCACCTGGATCGCGGCTACGAAAGATTAGAGGCGAAGCTTCAATCCCTGGGGGGAGAGATCCGGCGGGTGGAGGACTGAATGCGGCAGGGACAAATTGCCATCGCCCTTCCCAAGGGCCGGCTCTTCTCCGAAAGCATCAAGCTCTTTGAGGCGACAGGAATCCATGGGCTGGAGGGGCTCACGGAGTCCCGGCGACTCCTGTGCGAGGATTCCACCGGGGCGTACCGCTTTTTGGTCCTCCGCCCGGCCGATATTCCCACCTATGTGGAATACGGGGCTACCGATCTGGGCGTGGTGGGAAAGGATATCCTCCTCGAGCAGGAGCGGGATGTCTATGAACCCCTGGACCTCAAGTTTGGGGCCTGTCGTTTAGTGGTGGCTCGGCCGAAGAACCTCCAAGATCGGGAGGGATCCGTGGGTTTCTCTTCCTTCCGGGTGGCCACCAAATATCCGAATTTGGCCGAGCGGTATTTCACCGAGCAAGGAGTGCAGGTAGAGATCATCCGCCTCTCAGGCTCCATCGAGCTGGCGCCGTTGGCGGGGCTATGCGAGCGGATTGTGGATCTGGTCGACACGGGACGGACTTTGCAGGAGAACGGGTTAGAAGAGGTGGAAGGGATCGCGAGTGCTACGGCTCGGCTTATTGTCAATCGGGCGGCCTTGAAGACCAAGTATCGGCAGGTCCGGGAACTGATTGACCGGCTGACGGCCGTCGTTCAAGGAGAGAGGGCATGATTCGCCTCCTGCACGCGGATGGGGACGAAGGGGCCACGTTTCTAAGGGAACTTGTTGTGCGACGGGCCGCGGTTTCCGCCGAGGCGGAGGCGGTAGTGCGCCCCATCCTCACGGGGGTGCACGAGAGAGGGGACACGGCCCTCTTGGAGTACGCCAAGCGTTTCGATGGGGCCTCCCTAATTCCCGCGACCATTCGGGTCACACCGGCAGAGGTGCAGCAGGCCTTTACCGATCTCTCTCCTGAGGCGATCGAGGCCTTAAAGCTGGCCGCAGCGCGGATCGAAACCTTTCACTGCCGGCAGGTCCCCCACTCCTGGTTCCTCACCGAGGAGGGGGCGGTCCTCGGCCAGCTCTGCCGGCCGCTGGATGCGGTCGGGATCTACATCCCCGGTGGGAAAGCAGTCTATCCCTCCACCGTCCTGATGAACGGTGTTCCCGCGGCTGTGGCAGGCGTGAAAAGGAAGGTGATTTGCACCCCGGTCACTTCCGATCTCACGGTGCATCCCGCGATCCTCGTAGCCGCCTCTCTCGTGGGGATTGCGGAGATCTATAAGGTGGGCGGGGCGCACGCGATCGCGGCGTTGACATACGGAACCGCCTCCATCCCGCGGGTGGACAAGATCGTAGGCCCCGGCAACATCTACGTGGTGACCGCGAAGCGCCTCGTGGCCGGGACTGTGGGGATCGATACAATTGCCGGGCCGACCGAGGTGGTTGTGGTGGCGGACGAAGCCGCCGAGCCCGCGTACGTGGCCGCGGATCTTCTCGCCCAGGCGGAGCACGATGAGATGGCTATGACTCTCTGTGTCACGGTCAGCGAGCCGCTGGCCGAAAAGGTCATGGCCGAGCTCCAGCGGCAGGTCAGCGATCTTCCGCGGCGCAGTATTGCCGAGGCGAGTCTCGCGAAAAATGGGGCCATCCTTTTGGTCCCGACGCTCCAGTCTGCCTTCGCACTCGTCAGCAGTATTGCTCCCGAGCATGTGGAGCTCCACTGCGAGGACCCTTGGTCCCACCTGGACCGTGTCCAGCATGCCGGGGCCGTTTTCCTGGGGGCCTTCTCCGCCGAAGCCCTTGGAGACTATTTGGCTGGCCCAAACCATGTCCTCCCCACAGGCGGGACGGCGCGATTCGCCTCTCCCCTCTCAGTGGAGGATTTCGTGCACCGGACGAACTTGATCCATTTCACCGAGGAAGGGCTAAAGCGGTTGGGGGATCCTGCCATGACGTTGGCGTCTCTCGAGGGGCTCGAGGGGCATGCCCGAGCCGTCCGCATTCGGCAGAGATCGTAAAGGAGGGGCCTTGAGGGCAAAGACCAGATCCATGCCTCGCAAGGCGAGGATCCGTCGCCGGACGACCGAAACCGATGTTACCGTGGAGCTAGAACTTGACGGGCAGGGAACCTATCGGATCAAGACGGGACTTCCGTTCTTTGACCACATGCTCGCGCAACTCGTGAAACACGGGCTCTTCAACCTTACGCTTCGGGCACAGGGGGATTTGGAAGTAGATCCCCACCACACCATGGAGGATGTGGGGTTGGCCCTTGGGGAGGCCTTTACCCAGGCGCTGGGGAACCGGGCTCGTATTCGACGCTACGGTCAAGCAACGGTGCCGATGGACGATGCGTTAGGCTGGGTGGCCGTCGATTTGAGTGGTCGGCCCTACCTGGCGTATCGCGCAGACGGGCTGGCGGGACGGATCGGGGAATTCGACGCACTACTCCTGAAAGAGTTCTTTCGGGCCTTCGCCACGGCGCTGAAGGCGAATCTCCATGTCGGGATCCCTTACGGCGAAAACACTCACCATATGGCCGAGGCGGTCTTCAAGGCGGCGGGCCGGGCCCTCGACGCGGCGGCCTCACTGGATCCCCGAGTCAAGGGTATCCCCTCGACCAAAGGAAAACTGTAGCGCCGCGAGGCGGCGCTGGTTCACGGTTGACAGTTCACGGTTCAGAGAGAAAACCAAGAACGGATCCTTGAACCCTGAACTAAAATCTGAACCCTCAGTCCTGAACCATGAACCCTGAACGATTGGCTCTCAACCCTGGACTCTGAACCCTCAACCCTGAACCCTGAACTAGCATGATTGCCATTATCGACAGCGGGATCGCCAATCTCCGGAGTGTGCAGAAGGGATTCGAGAAGGTCGGGGTCCCTTCGCGAGTGATCAAAGAACCGCGCCTGCTCCGAGACGCGGCAGCGATTGTCCTCCCGGGCGTGGGGGCCTTCGCCGACGGGATCGCGACGCTGGAGACGACGGGGTTCATCGATCCTCTGCGCCAAGAGATCGAATCGGGGAAGCCGATCCTGGGGATCTGTCTCGGCCTCCATTTTCTCTTTTCAGAAAGTGAGGAATTCGGCCTGCATAAGGGTCTTGATCTGCTTCGGGGCCGGGTGCGTCGTTTCCCCGATACCGTCCCGTCGTCGGACTTCGGACTTCGGTCATCGCCATTGAAGGTTCCCCATATGGGGTGGAATCGGGTGCAACAAAGGAGAGCGGCGCCGATCATGCACGGGATCCCGGACGGTTCGTACTTCTACTTCGTCCACTCGTACTACGTGGAACCGGTGGAGGAAGGTGTCATTGCCGGCATCACCGAATACGGACTTCCATTCACCTCCATGATCTGGCGGGATAACCTCTTTGCCACCCAGTTTCATCCCGAGAAGAGCCAGGCCCTCGGTCTCCAGATTCTCGCCAATTTTGGCAGACTGGCCCACGGGTAACGCTGTCAGCAATCAGCAGTCAGCTTCCAAGGTAATTGTTTCAAGCCGACAGCAGACTGCTGACAGCGGAGGAGCTGTTCGATTGTTGATCATTCCCGCCATCGATATAAGGAATGGTAGGGTGGTCCGCCTAACTCAAGGGGATCCGAATCGGGAGGTGGTGTATGCGGAGGATCCGGTGACGGTCGCCAGGGCGTGGGAAGCTAGAGGGGCGCCACGCCTGCACGTGGTGGACCTGGACGGGGCCTTTGCCGGAACCCCCACACACGGCTCTCTGATCGAAAGGGTAGCGCGGGCTGTCAAGATTCCGGTCCAGGCGGGTGGTGGTCTGAGGACGCGGGAATCGGTTGATGCGCTCTTTGACGCCGGCGCCGCCGTGGCGGTTGTCGGGACCTCCGCGATCCTGGACCCGCGTTTTCTGGAAGAGATCTGCGGGGCCTATCCGAGGCGGATCATCCTCGCTCTCGATGCCAAGGAAGGAAAGGTGGCAGTCAAGGGGTGGCGTCAACTCTCGGACCATGCTGTGGGGGAGGTAGCAGAGAGGGTGGCCTCCCTCGAGTTGGATGCGATCCTTTACACCGACATCCTGAAGGACGGAACCTTGGAAGGCCCAAACTTTGAGGGGTTGGAAGCAATAGTCAGGCGGAGCCGTCATCCGATCCTCGCCTCAGGAGGTGTCGCATCCCTGGACGATATACGGCGGCTCCGCACGATCAAAGGTGTGGCGGGGGCCATCCTCGGCAAGGCCCTTTACAGCGGCGCGATCGAGCTCGAGGCGGCGCTCCGGGAGGCGGCAACCGAGACCGTTCGTCGATGCTAGCGAGGCGGATCATTCCCTGCCTTGATGTCAAGGATGGCCGAGTGGTCAAGGGGACCCGGTTCGTGGACCTGCGAGACGCGGGGGATCCAGCGGAGGTCGCGGAGCGGTACGATCGGGAAGGGGCCGATGAGCTGGTCTTCCTCGACATCACCGCGTCGGCTGAGCGCCGGAAGATCATGATCGGTGTCGTTGAGAAGACGGCAGAACGGGCCTTCACCCCACTGACCGTGGGAGGCGGCGTCCGGGATCTGGCGGACATCCGAGCCCTGCTCCTGGCGGGGGCCGATAAGGTCTCTCTCAACACTGCGGCAGTGCAAAACCCCAGCCTCATCCGAGAGGCGGCAGAGCGATTCGGAAGCCAGTGCATGGTTCTTGCCATCGACGCCAAACGGTGTCCGAAGTCCAAAGTCCGAAGTCCGCAGTCAGATGGTGAGCCAACAAACGTCGAATCCCAGACCTCGGACGTTGAACACGCATGGGAGCTGTATATTCACGGTGGCCGCACGTCGACCGGTCTGGATGCTATAAGGTGGGCAGAGCGAGGGGTGGCGTTAGGGTCGGGGGAGATCCTCTTAACCAGTATGGACCGCGACGGGACGCGGGACGGGTACGATTTAGAATTGACCGCCGCGGTTGCCGAGCGCGTGGGCGTACCGGTCATCGCCTCTGGAGGGGCCGGGACAGTGGAGCATCTCTTCGAGGCCTTTGCCGTCGGCAAGGCCGACGCGGCTCTCGCTGCCTCCATCTTCCACTTTCGGGAGATCTCCGTGCCCGAAGCCAAGGCGTATCTGAGAGGGCGCGGTATCCCCGTGCGCCTCTAGGACCGCTGTGCGGTCCTCGTTCAGGGTTCATAGTTCAGAGAAAAAACCGAAAACAGACCCTTGATGCTTTACTTCCTACCCTGAATCATGAACGATCAATTCTGAACCCTGAACCACAGGGGGTTTATTGTGGCCAAGCTTCCCGGTACCTTGAAGTTTGACAAGAAGGGTCTCATTCCGGCCATCGCACAGGATGCCAGGATGGGCCACGTCTTGATGATGGCCTATATGAACCGGGAGGCCCTCCGGAGGACCTTGAAAACTGGCTTTGCCCACTATTACAGCCGGTCTCGGGGTCGGCTCTGGAAGAAGGGAGAAGAGTCAGGACATGTGCAGCGCGTCAGGGAGATCCGGCTCGACTGCGATGGTGATGTCCTTCTCCTTCAGGTGGAGCAGCAGATGGCCGCCTGCCATCTCGGGTATCGGTCGTGCTTCTTTCGGCGCGTGAAAAGGAACCTCACGTCCTCTCTCCCGGTGATGGAGCGGGTCTTTCGGCCTGAGGTGGTCTATGGTCCCTCATCCCAGGTCCTCGATGAGGTCTATCGGACCATTCTGGAGCGCAAGGAGAAGCGACCTCCTGGTTCGTATGTGGCCTCCCTCTTCGAACAGGGGGAAGATCAGATCCTCAAAAAGATTGCTGAGGAGGCCTCCGAAGTCCTCCTGAGTGTCAAGGGGGGCCGCCGGCGTGAGGTTGTGTATGAGGTGGTCGACCTCTGGTTCCACACCCTGGTCCTCCTCGGGGCGCGGGGTATCACTTTGGATCAACTCTGGAAGGAGTTTCAGGGGCGGGTGGGAAAAAGGAAGCCAGAATACAAAAAAAGAGGGGGGATGGTGCGGAAGAGACATTGACAGAAAGGGTAGAATAATTTAACCTAGAAAAGGAGTTTCATGCAAAGTCCCCGCTACTTCCGATACGACCTATTTGAAAAATCAATATGTAAGTCAGGAGGTGTACGCGGTGACTACCATACTCGTCCGGGAGGACGAGAGCTTCGAGAGCGCCCTGAGGCGTTTCAAGAAGCTGGTGGAGAAGGCAGGAGTCCTTTCCGAGATGCGGAAGCGGCAGCATTATGAAAAGCCGAGTGCCCGCCGGAAGAAGAAGGCTCTCGCCGCCCGGAAAAAGATGCTGAAGAAGATGCGCCTGGTTCAGGAGTAGGATGGATCTGAAGGCCCGCCTCCACCAGGATCTTTGGGCTGCCTTGAAGGCTGGCCGAAAGGTGGAGGCTTCGACCCTCCGTCTGTTGCTGTCCGCCGTCAAGAACCGTGAGGTGGAAAAGCGGGGACAGCTGATCGAGCCCGAAATCCTGCAGCTCATCGTCAAGGAATGTAACCAGCGACGCGATGCCATGGAACAGTTCCGTCGAGGAGGGCGGGAGGACCTCGCACTCAAGGAAGCGGCGGAACTTGAATTTCTCGAGGGATTCCTGCCCCAAGCGATGCCTCCCGAGGAGCTCTTGGCCAAAATCCAGGAGGCCATTGTCGCTACGGGGGCTGGGTCGATTAAGGACATGGGAAAGGTGATGGCCTGCCTGATGCCTCAGGTGGCGGGGCGGGCTGATGGAAGTATGGTCAGCCGTCTGGTGAGGCAGGAGCTTTCGGAGGGGGGATGACGCATTCAGGACAGGGCGGAGGCTCCTCCGTCAGCGGTATGGGAAACCAAGAGACTATCGAGGGACGCCGCACGGGGTCCCTCGATTTTTTCCCGGAGCGCTATAGGGGATGGATGACCGGACACGGGCGGGGGTAGGGTTTGATGGCATCCTCGATTTTCTGCAGGGGGAGGCGGTGACTCCCTTCGGCAGGGAACGGGCGTGCCAGGTTGCCCCCCTGGAGAGCCTACAGCGCGTGCAGGAGGCCCTGACCGAGGCAGGGGAGGCAAAGGCGCTCTTGGGGCGGGGTGAAGACCCTCCCTTTGGTGGGGTCATTGATATCCGCCCCCATCTGAACCGGGCCAGGATCGAGGGGGCCTTGCTCGATCCGGGCTCCCTCTGGCAGATACATGAGACCTTGGTGGCAGCCCGCCGCCTCCGAACCTTTTTCCATCGAGAGAAGGATGCGGCACCTCTCCTCTGGAGGCGAGCGAGCGGCCTCCTCCCCCCCGAGGCCGTCTGCACGGCGATCGGGGAGGCCGTTACACCAGAGGGGGAAGTGGTCGATGGGGCCAGCCCGGGGCTTCGAGGGATTCGGCAGGGGCTTCGCGCCCTTCGGGCGGCCATCATCGCGAGGGTCGAGCGGTATCTTGTCTCCCCGGTCTACCAGGCAGCCATCGCCGAACCGATCGTCACCCTTCGGAATGACCGATACGTGATCCCGGTGAAATCCTCTGCGAAAGGCAAGATCCGGGGGATCGTTCAGGACCAGTCAGGGAGCGGCCTTACCATCTTCCTGGAACCGAGCCCGGTGGTGGAGATGAATAACCGGCTACGGATGCTGCGCCGCCAGGAAGAAGAGGAGGTAACAAGAGTTCTCCGATCCCTCACGGCACAGGTCGGGCGAGAGGTGGAGACGATCTGGGCCCTCGTGGAACTTCTCGGCGATCTGGACCATCTCATTGCTAAGGGGCGTCTCGCGGTCCGCCTTCGGGCCGAGATTCCCCGGGTCACGCAGGACCGCCGCCTTATCCTACGTCAGGCCCGCCATCCTTTCCTCGTGCTGGGGCCGGCCCCGCGAGGGATGAGTGGGGAGGCAGACAATGGAGGAGCCAGGGACGGACCCCGGGCGGCACCGGTGCCTATTGACCTTGAGGTCGGCGGAGGGTTCAGTGTACTCGTCATCACCGGACCGAATACGGGGGGAAAGACTGTGGCCCTGAAGACCGCTGGTCTTCTCACCCTCATGGCCCTGTCGGGCCTCCCGATCCCGGCCTCTCCGGACAGCCAGGTTCCGTACTACCGGGACGTCCTCGCCGACATCGGGGATGAGCAGAGTATTGAGCAGAGCCTGAGCACCTTCTCTTCCCACATGAGTCAGGTCGTCAAGATCCTGGCCTATGCGGGACCTGAGGCCCTGATCCTCCTCGATGAACTCGGTGCCGGGACCGATCCCTCGGAGGGAGCTGCCCTCGGCATCGCCATTCTTGAGGCCCTCAAAGAGCGGGGGTCCTCGGTGATCGCCACCACCCATCTGGAGGCGGTCAAGGCCTTTGCCGCCCTCGCACCCGGCGTGGAGAATGCGAGTGTCGAGTTCGATCTGGAGTGTCTCACCCCGAAGTACCACATCCGGCTGGGTCTCCCGGGGAAGAGCTACGGGCTGGAAATCGCCGGCCGCCTCGGCCTGCCGCCGCGGATCAGAGGAAAAGCACGGGAACTCCTCTCCGAGGGGGAGCAGAGGACCCAGGACCTCCTGGAGGCCCTTGAAGCGGACCGCCAGCAGGTCAATGGTCTCAGGGCTCGGCTTCAGCAAGATGTGGATTGGGCCTCGACCCTCAGGAGGGAAGCGGAGGAGCTTGTGGTGCGGCTCCGCTCGGGGGTCAAGGACCTCAAGCGTCGAGTAGGCGAGGAAGCGAGACAGCTCCTTGCGGAGATCCGTCAGCAGGGGGAGGGCCTGATCCGAGCGCTCCGGGAGCAGGGGGTTCGGCCGGAGGAAATCCGGGCGTTTCATCAGGGGCTCGAGGAGCTCAAGGCGGGCGTCGAGGCGGCAGCAGCACCCCAGGCCGACGGTTCTCTGGGGAGTGTCGAGATCGAACCCGGCCACTGGGTGACCGTGGCGGGGGTAGAGCGGCAAGGGCGCGTCCTGACCGCGGTCTCGGCACAGGGGACCGTAGAGGTAGAGTTCAATGTGGGTAGGGTTCATGTGCCTGTCTCGATGCTCAGCCCCGTTACCGCTCCTGAACGGTTTACCAGAGAGGTGCCGCTCTTTGTGGAAAGGCCCCAGTCGATCTCCCCGGAGATCAACGTGGTTGGTTGCACCGTAGAAGAGTCAACACGACGTCTGGAAAAGTACCTCGATGCGGCCTTTTTGGAGGGTCTGGGGCAGGTCAGGGTGATACATGGCAAGGGGACGGGGATGCTCCGGAAGGGGATACATGAACTTTTGAAAGGACACCCCCTGGTGGAAGGGTTTCACCTCGCCGATATGAACGAAGGGGGGAGCGGCGCCACCGTCGTGGCGTTGAGAGAGCGGTGAGGGAGAGAAGACAGTAGGGAGAGTCGAGGTACTCCATGGGATTTATCCCAGAGGAAATGATTGGCCAGATCCTGAGGACGTCGAGCATCGTGGAGGTGATCGAGGGCTATGTTCCCTTGAAGCAAAGCGGAAAATACCACCGAGCCCTCTGCCCCTTCCACACCGAAAAGACTCCTTCCTTCACCGTCAATCCAGAGCGCCAGATCTTTTATTGCTTTGGGTGCGGCGAGGGAGGAGATGTCTTTCGCTTCCTGATGCGGCGGGAGGGGTTTACCTTCCCCGAGGCGGTCCGCCATCTCGCCCAGCGGGCAGGGATCCTACTCCCGGAGAGGGGGCGAAGCCGCGAGGGGGACGGCCTCCTGAAGCTCGTTGAGCTTCAGCGGTTGGCTTGTGAGTACTTCCGGAAAGCCCTGAACGCTCCACACGGAAACCAGGCGAGGGAATATCTCAGCCAGCGGGAGGTCGGCTGGGAACTGGTTGAACGATTGCAGCTGGGGTACGCCGTCGCGGAGTGGGAGGGGCTGGTCCGCGAGCTCACCAAACGGGGATTCACCACACGCCAGCTGGAAGCGGCGGGACTGGCCGTTCAGAGGCAGGAAGGACGTGGATACTATGACCGGTTTCGGGACCGCCTGATGATCCCCATTGCTGATTCGAGTGGCAAGATCGTGGGATTCGGAGGTCGGGCCCTGGGAGACCAACAGCCCAAGTATATAAACTCCCCGGAAACCGCCATCTATAAGAAAGGGGTCCACCTGTATGGGCTCCATCTGGCATCGCGGGCAATCCGGGAAACGAGGGTGGCACTGGTGGTGGAAGGATATTTTGATGTTATCTCCCTCACCAGCGCGGACTTTCCCCAGACGGTGGCCTCCTTGGGGACCGCCTTAACCCGCGACCAGGTGACCCTTTTGCACCGCTATGCTGACAAGGCGATACTCATCTTTGATCCCGACCCCGCAGGGATCCAGGCCGCCTGGCGAGGTTTGGAGCTCTTGGTGGCTGAAGACATGGGGGTGGCGGTGGTGATACTCCCGCAGGGGAAAGATCCCGATACCTTCGTCCGGGAGAACGGTAGGGATGCTCTCCTGGCGCGGGTTGAGGCGGCTCAGGATCTGGTTGATTTTCTCCTCACCCGGGCGGAGGAGAAAACCGGACTGAAAGGCGTGGATGAGAAGGCGGCCGCGGCCCGGCAGGTTTTGCGCCTCGTTGCCCGGATGCCAGAGGGGGTGCGGAGAGCAAAGTATGTCCAGAAGCTGGCAGAACGGTTGGGGGTCCCCGAACGGGCGGTCTTGGCAGAGCTACGCCGTCTCGGTTCCCCGGAGTCGCCCCCACGATCGGGCCCCCTGCTGTCGCTAGACCTACCGCGGGTGGAAAAGATCCTGATCCAGATCTGCCTCCTCTTTCCGGACATTCGGCCCCTCGTGTGGGGAACCCTCCAGGGGGAAGAGCTTACAGCATCCCCCCTCCGGTCCATTTACTGGTTCCTTCGAGAATACTCGGGGGACGAGGAGAATCTGGCTCGGACCCTCACCTCCCATCCCGAACCTGTCGTCCGCCAGGTGGCGGCGGAGCTGTTCGTGCAGGGCGGGGAAGAGTTTGTCGATCCGCATCGCATGCTGCAGGACTGTCTGGTACGCCTTAAGCTCCAGGAAATCCAGGAGCAACTGAGAGGGGCGCGGGAGCAAGGAGACCTGCTTCGGGTAAAAACGCTCCTAGAGCAGAAACGGACACTTCACGGTGGCCGAATTTCTGAGACGGACTATATTAATACAATAGGCACTAGGGGCGTGACGGATCACACGGATTCTGGGGGATAACAAAGGAGGAAACAGCGGTATGGCGAACAAGGCGAGCACAGGGGAGTTCAAGGTCCTCATCGCCCTGGGAAAGAAGAAGGGATACCTGACTTACGAGGAGGTCAACAACTGTCTCGATGAGGAAATTACAACCGCCGAGCAGATAGAACGGGTCCTTAGCGTCTTGGATGGATTGGACATCGAGATCATCGATGCCCCCCGCGAGGCGGGGCGACCTAGGGCAAAGAAAGTGCTGGGATCCCCATCAGGTGGGGCCGAGGTGGAGGTAGATCTGTCTCCTGCACCGGTGGGTCGGACCGATGACCCGGTCCGGATGTACCTCCGGGAGATGGGAAAGACGGCGCTCCTCTCCCGGGAGGGGGAGATCGGGATTGCCAAGCGGATCGAAGAGGGGCGCCGAGAGGTCACCGAGGCAGTCTGCCGAGCCGGGATCGCCGTCCGTGAGGTAAACTTCTTGGGCGAGCGTCTGCTCCAAGGGCGCCTTCGCGGAGCCGATCTCGTCGCCCTCAACGATTTTGAGGAGATGACGGAGCAGAAAGAAAAAGAGTTGGTTGGTGAGCTTGCGCCGTCCCTGAAGAGCCTGCGGCAGGATCAGGAGAAGATCGAGGAGCTGGTCAAGCGGCTCGAGCGGGCTGAGCATCAGGGCAATGCAAAACGGGCGGAGCGCCTGCGCCACGAAGTCCAGGAGAGAGAGGCCAATCAGGCTGAGCTCTTGCGGCGACTCAACCTGAATCAGCGGGTCATCGAGCGGATTGTTGCCCGCATGCGAAGCATCCTGGATCGGATTGATAAGGCCGAGCAGGAAATGAAGGAGCTCAAACGATCCACACGGTTGAGCGCCGCCAACTTCAAGGTGGTTCGCGACACCGCCTCGGGTAATGGTGTCTCTATGCGAACCCTGGTCCGGCGGACCAGGTTCTCGCGCGAGAAACTGGAGGACCTTGGGCGGCATATCCAGTTGATTACCAAGAAGATCCTGCGGGCCGAGCAAGAATCCGGCGCCAGCTCCAGCGAGATGCACACGCTCCTCCTAGCCATCAGCCGTAGTGAACGGAAGGCGTTGGATGCGAAGCGAGAGATGGTGGAGGCTAACCTCCGCCTGGTCATCTCTATTGCGAAGAAGTACACAAATCGGGGGCTTCAGTTTCTGGATCTGATTCAGGAGGGAAACATCGGTCTCATGCGGGCCGTCGAGAAGTTTGAGTACCAGCGGGGCTATAAGTTCTCTACCTATGCCACGTGGTGGATCCGCCAGGCAATCACCCGGGCCATCGCGGATCAGGCCAGGACCATCCGGATCCCGGTCCATATGATCGAGACCATCAATAAGTTGATCCGTGCCTCCCGACAGTTGGTGCAAGAGTTCGGTCGGGAGCCCAGCCCGGAGGAGATCGCCCAGAAGATCGATCTCTCCGTGGACAAGGTTCGAAAGGTCCTGAAGATCGCTCAAGAACCTATCTCCTTGGAGACCCCCATTGGAGAAGAAGAGGATTCGCACCTCGGGGACTTCATCGAGGACAAAGGGGCGGTTTCCCCTCTTGAGGCGTTCATTGGGATTAATCTGGGGACCCAGACCGACGATGTCCTGGGCACCTTGACCGAGCGGGAGCGCAAGGTGTTGCGCCTCCGTTTCGGGATCGGCGACGGCGTGGACCACACTCTGGAAGAGGTGGGACAGCAGTTCGACGTAACCCGGGAGCGAATCCGGCAGATTGAGGCCAAGGCATTGCGAAAGCTTCGACATCCCACCCGAGGCCGGAGGCTCCGAAGCTTCGTGGAATCCTAAAGCCCCCAGGGGGCTCGTTCAGGGTTCATGGAAGTCGTTCATGGTTCAGAGGAAAAGACAAAAAACGGATGTTTTGGGCACTCCTCACTACCATGAACCATGAACTATGAACCGTGAACCCGGTGGGGCCCATAGCTCAGCGGTCAGAGCTACCGGCTCATAACCGGGCGGTCCCTGGTTCGAATCCAGGTGGGCCCACCAACTCTAGTTCAGAGTTCAGGGGCAATCGTTCATGGTTCAGGGTTCAGAATTGATCGTTCATGGATCAGGGTTCATGGCTCAGGGTAGGAATTAAAGCATAGAGGGTCTGGTTTCGGTCTTTTCTCTGAACTCTGAACCATGAACCATGAACTATCAACCATCAACCATGAACCCTGAACCATCACGCGTGAACGGTGAACCGCAAACTGAGGGAAAGCGTGCGGGAGGACTTGATCCAGGTAGTTGATTTGCAGAATCTCGATCTGGAGATCGGTCGGCTCCAGGGAGAGGTCCAAAAAATCCCGCAGGAGATCGCCGTCTCAGAGCAACAGTTGACCAGCTCCCGTCAGGCATGGGATCAGACCCGCAATCGTCTCGGCGATCTCGAACAACTCCGTCGGCGTAAGGAACGAGAGTTGGAAGAGGTCACGGCGGAGCAACGAAAACGCCAGGGGCGTCTCTTCGAGATTAAAACGAATCAGGAGTATGCAGCGGTTCTGAAAGAGATCGAGGGGCTGAAGGAGCGCCGCTCGAAACTTGAGGACGATATCCTCGAACTTTTTGATCAGATCGAGGTGGCCCAAGGGGTGGTTCGGGATGAGGCGTCCCTCTTTCAGGAGCGGGAGAAGACGTTTGAACAGCAGAAAACCACCAAAGGGGGAGAACTCAAACATCTCCAGGAAGAGCTTAGTCGCCTGCAGGAAGAGCGTCGCCGCCAGGCCAACCGCGTGGGGCGCGAACTTCTGCAGACCTATCAGCGCCTTCTGCGCAGCCGGGGCGGCGTGGCGGTCGTAGCGGTGAAGGACGGCTCCTGCCTCGGCTGTTACGTCGCCCTCACTCCCCAGACTTATAATGAGCTCCGTAAAGGGGAGGTTCTCCTCAGCTGTGCGAACTGTCAGCGGATCCTCTACTGGAAGGGATGAGATGAATCCGCGACGGCTTGCCGATATCCTTGAGGCAATGGCTCGCACTGAGGCCCTCACTGGCCTGAGCAGCGAGCTCCCAGATCTCCCCCCTGCCACCCTGAGGATGGCCTTGGAAGAAGCCTCCCACCTGCTCGAGCAGATGGCCAGCTCCGGTCGATCTCACAAACCGGCGACGCGGTCGCTCATTCTTCACATCGATGGGGCTGCTCGGGGAAATCCAGGTCCGGCAGGGATCGGGGTGGTCCTCTGGGATGAAGCGGGCGCATTCCGAGAGGAACATCACGCCTACATCGGAGAGGCCACGAACAACGTGGCTGAATACGAGGCCCTCCTCTTCGGCGTTCGGAAGGCCAAGGAGTTGGGCTATGCGGCCGTGAAGGTCTTTTCCGACTCGGAGCTGCTTGTGCGTCAGATCCGAGGGGAATATCGTGTCAAGAGTCCCCGGTTGCGGGAGTTCTATGATCAGGTGCAGAACCTCCTGCGTTCTTTCGACGCGTTCGAAATTGCTCATGTCGGCCGGGGGATGAATGCCCGGGCCGATATCTTAGCCAACCGGGCGATCGACGCCCTGCTGAGCGATCGGAATAAAGGTGTCGCTTCTCATCAGAGGAGGGGGACGAGGTGAGTCGTTCGAGCTTTACCCCTCTACAGAAGGCCGTGGAGATGACCTTGGACCGACTCGGACTGGGTGTCGGCATGGTAAATGTTGTCGTTCACCGGGTCTGGTCAGAGGTTGTAGGTGAAAAGGTGGCGAGTCGGAGCCAACCCGGTCTCCTCAAGAACGGCCGTCTCCAGGTGACAGTGGGTGATGCAGTCTGGCTCCAGCAGCTTACGATGTTGAAGCCTGCGATCCTTGCCGGCTTAGAATCTCACTTGGGCTCGGGGGTGGTCCGGGACGTTTTCTTCACCCTGGGTACAATTTCACTTCCCGCCGCTCGGCCTGAAGCGACCTCGCAAGGGAGAAACAACCCCTTCACTCCTGAGATGCAGGTGCGTCTCGACGAAATCCTCCAGCCCATTCAGGATCAGGAGTGCCGGGAGGTCCTGGCTCGGATTCTGAGGAAGGCCTGGCAAGTGGACTGACGGGCCCCTGTGTTCTTCTTTCAACAGATGGGACTGGCAATGTTGCAAAAATATCACAGAAGTCGAAGATCCTCGTGGGGTACTGCCTCATAACAACTTGAATTTGAAGGGTTATTTTGGGTGAAAGACCATTCCCTCTCTTGGCATGGGCCTTGCAATGCTGTTTTGTTTCTCGACGTGGCAGCATTTCCGTCTTTGAACCCGACGCGACGACAAAGAGGAAAAACGTGGGGCGGCAAAAAACGATAGCGAGCGCGATCGGCTGCTTTGGCGTTGGGCTCCATACCGGGCGGGAGGTTGCCATGACCCTCCTTCCCTCGCCCCCAAACAGCGGAATTGTCTTCCGAAGGATGGATCTCCCTGATACGCCTGTTGTCGAGGCCTGCCCCGAAAACATCCTTGATGTTCATTACGCGACGACCCTCGGGAAGGGGGGGGTCGAGGTTAAGACCGTGGAGCACCTCCTGGCTGCCCTCGCGGGCCTCGGGATCGACAACCTCATCGTGGAGATTTCGGGACCCGAGGTTCCCGTCATGGATGGAAGTGCAGCTCCCTTCGTTGACCTCCTTCTCCAGGCGGGGATCCGGCGGCATTACGTCCCTAAAACCTACATCCGGGTGACCAGGCCCCTCGCGATTGAGATGGGGGATCGAAGCATCCAGATTCTCCCCTCGAAACGGTTCCGGATCCATTACACCATGTGTTTTAACCATCCCTGCTTTCCTGAGCAATCCATCCAGCTTCAGGTCTCTCGGCGCTCCTTCATACGGGAGATCGCCCCCTCTCGGACCTACGGGTTTCTCCGGGATGTGGAGTACCTCTGGGGCCGGGGCCTGGCCCTTGGCGGCTCCCTGGAGAATGCCGTCGTCATAGGCGAGGAGGGTCCCCTCAATGACCTCCGCTTCGAAGACGAGCTGATTCGGCACAAGGTATTGGATCTCATCGGTGACCTATACCTCCTGGGGCGGTCGCTGCAAGGGACCGTCGTGGCGAACGGGGCAGGTCATCTACTCCATACCGCGCTGGTCAAGGAGATCCAGCGCCACCTCCATTTGGACCAGGTCTCCCGATGCGTCGTGACGGCGCCAGAATCTCTTCCGTTCCCCTTGCCCGCCTCCCCGGAGCCCCTCGGCTCCCCTGCCCTGTAAAGCCGTTTCTCCTTGTCAGACCGTTCCGGTTTTGGCTATAGTTAGTGTCCACTCCCTTGTGGTACCCCCTGGACCCACTTGCTCCTCTTTGGGAAAGGTCGGGGTGACCAAGGATCGACACGGATGGCGCAGAATCGCGGAAACGAAATGGTACAGCGGCGGCGGCGGACAAGACTGATCATCGCCGTCGTGGTGGGGCTGGTCGCGGTGCTAACCGCGGTTCAGGTCCTGATCCACCAACTCCGGTTTCCATCCCCCATTCCAAGTAATATCCTGATCTTTGCCTTGGTCAATGTGAACCTCATCCTCCTCATCCTCCTCGTCCTCCTGGTCTTTCGGAATCTGTTCAAGATCTATCTGGAACGCCGAAACAACCTCTTGGGGTCCAAGTTCCGGGTGAAGCTAGTGGTGACCTTCTTGAGTCTCGCGCTGCTCCCTTCTGCCTTGCTCTTCCTCGTGGCTTCCAATCTCATCACCACCAACGTGGACACCTGGTTTAACATCCAGGTGGAGGAGTCCCTCGAGCGTTCCCTCGAAGTGGCCGAGACGTATTATCTGGATGCCAACGACCGGGCCCTCTTTTCTGCGAGGCAGATCGCTCGGCGCATCGCCGCTGAGGGACTCCTGGACGCGAACGAGCCCTACCTCAATCGGTTCACCAGGGAGAAGCTCCAGGAATTTCAGCTGGCCGTGATCCAGATCTTTGACCGGAGGGGACGAGAGCGGCTGCAGATCCGGGGCGAGCGAGTCACCCAAGATGAAGCGATAGGGTCGGCCTCTCGCTTTGTTCGGCGGGCCTTGAGGGGACGGGAGCAGTCTCTGATCCAGGGGACCCCGACAGGGGATCTCGTTCGGGGTATCGTGCCGATCGTTCTCCCGGCGGGGAAGAACCAGATCCTCGGGGCAGCCGCGGTGGGGTATTTCATCCCCGGGGGGATGGGGCAGAAGGTCACCGACATCACCATGGGGATCAGAGAATACAAGCAGTTGAAGCTGCTCAGGAACCCGATCAAGGGGATCTATATCATGCTGTTCCTGATGGTGACCTTGGTGATCATCTTTGCTGCCGTGTGGGTTGGCGTACACATGGCCCGCCGGATCACCGTCCCCATCCAGGAGCTCGCCGAGGGGACACGGGCCGTGGCGTCTGGAAACCTCGACTATCGTGTGCAGGTGGAGGCAGATGATGAGATCGGGATCCTGGTGGACTCCTTTAACCGGATGACCGGGGACCTGGGCCGGAGCGAAGTAGAGCTCACGGAGACGAACCGGAATCTGCAGCGGACTAATGTCGAGCTGAATGAGCGACGGGTGTACATGGAGACGGTCCTGGAAAGCATCGGGGCCGGGGTCTTTTCTCTGGATGGGGAAGGCCGGCTGAATACCGTGAATCGCGCAGCCTCTCGGATGCTGGACCTCGACCCAAGGGCGGCCCTCCACCGACACTATCGAGCGGTCTTCGCCTCGGACCCCTTGACCCCTCTCTGCCATCTGATGGACCGGATGGTCCGG
>LKGT01001021.1_pt1 | contig 30037 bp, 27 predicted proteins | sample 503861 | NCBI WGS metagenome assembly LKGT01 (sample SAMN04113194, study PRJNA297058) | marine sediment metagenome | biome: marine benthic biome; feature: marine benthic feature; material: marine sediment; isolation source: sediment sample collected at the water-sediment interface from the South......
CGGACGCCGGGACGACATCGTCCAGCCCCCACCCGTTCGTCGCCCCCACGTCCATATACTCGATGAACCGCGGAATATGTCCCGTCCCCCGGAAGAACCGGGCCATAGGAAGGATGCTCGCCTCATTGACTCCCCGCTTGACGACCATGTTGATCTTCACCGGATTCAGACCCACCGCCGCGGCCGCCGCAATCCCCTCCAGCACACGTTCCACTGCGAAGCCCACATCGTTCATCGCCTGGAAGACGGGGTTCTCCAGTGCATCCAGACTCACCGTGACCCGCTGCAGCCCGGCGGCCTTGAGCGCCTCAGCCTGCTGGGCCAAGAGCGAGCCGTTCGTCGTCAGTGTCAGGTCGAGGCCCGGGAGGCTCGCCAGCATCTTCACCAGCCGGTCCAGCTTCCGTCGCAGCAGCGGCTCCCCCCCCGTCACGCGGACTTTCTCCACCCCGTGGGCCTGGAAGAGCCGGACCAGGCGTGTGATCTCCTCGAAAGTGAGCAGCTCGGCTCGCTCGAGAAACGGGTAGTCGCGGCCGAAGACTTCCTTCGGCATACAGTAGACGCACCGGAAGTTACACCGGTCCGTGACCGAGACCCGGAGATCACGAAGCGGGCGGCCCATCGTGTCGGTGACGCCACCGGCCGACGCGTCTATGAACTTGAGGTGGGACATGGGATTCACCGTTCAGGGTTGAGGGCTCACAGGACGATGGCCGCCATCAAATTCAATTGCCCTCCACGTCTGTGTGAACTTTCGGCGGTGATCGGTCGTCGGCCATCGGACATCGGTCCGTTAGGAACGCGTAGCAGCCGCTTCGTCTACGGTTTGCACTTTCTTTTTCGCGATGGTCTGCCGCTCGATCTTCTCCTGGAGCTTTAGCACACCGTAGATGAGAGCTTCCGGTCGAGGAGGACAGCCGGGGACGTAGACGTCCACCGGAATGACCAAATCCACCCCTTTGACCACGTGGTAGGCGTCATAGTAAAAGGGTCCGCCGGAAATGGCGCAGGCCCCCATCGCGATGACCCACTTGGGCTCGGGCATCTGCTCGTAGAGGGTCTTGATCCTCGGCGCCATCTTCTCGGTGACGGTCCCGGCGACGATCATGACGTCCGACTGCCTCGGTGAGGGGCGGAAGACCCCCGCCCCCAGGCGGTCCAGATCGAACCGGGAGGCCCCCGTCGCCATCATCTCGATAGCACAGCAGGCCAACCCAAAGGTCATAGGCCAGGGAGAAGACTTTCGGGCCCAATTGAAGATCCAGTCTAGCGTGGTGGTGACAATGCCTGGCTCGATCTTCCCTTCCAAGACACCCATACGTTCCTCCGTAAACCTGGTCCTTACAGGCCCAGGGAGATAAGCTTCACCTCGAGAAACTCTTCGATCCCCTGTCTGCCTCCCTCCCGGCCGATACCACTCTCCTTGACTCCTCCGAAGGGGGCCTGGGGGACCGCGGGCACTGCATCATTCACCCCGATGATCCCGTACTCCAGCTGCTCCGCCACCCGGATACAACGGCTCACATTCTGGCTATAAAAGTAAGCCGCGAGACCGTAACGCGTGTCGTTGGCGGCTCGAACCACCTCGGCCTCATCCCGAAAAGGGATCAGGGGAGCCACGGGGCCAAAGGTTTCCTCCTCCAGGATCCGCATCCCCTTCCTGACATCGGTCAAGACGGTCGGCTCAAAGAAGCAGCCCTTGGCGAACTGCCCGTCGGTTCGCGGCTTGCCACCCGTCAGGATCTTGGCGCCCCCCGCGACGGCGTCCTCGACGTGGGTGCAGACCTTCTTGAACCCTTGCTCGTCGATCAATGGACCGACATGTACCCCCTCTTCCAGGCCGTTTCCCATCTTGAACTGTTTTACACGCTCGACAAGTTTGGTCGCGAAAGGCTCGAGGACCGATTCGTGGACATAGATGCGATTGGCACAGATACAGGTCTGCCCCATATTTCGGAACTTGGAGACCACGGCACCCCCCACCGCCTTGTTCACGTCGGCATCTTCGAAGACGATGAACGGGGCATTCCCCCCCAACTCTAACGAGACCCGCTTCACTTGCTCTGACGCACCCCGCATCAAGAGCTTCCCGACCTCGGTCGAGCCGGTAAACGCGATCATCCGGACCAGGGGGTTCTCCAGAATCTCTCGTCCCACTCCGCTCGGGTCCAGGGTGGTGATGAGATTGACCACGCCCGCTGGGAAACCTGCCTCCTCGAAGATTTTGAACAGGGCAATCGCAGTGAGAGGGGTCTGCTCGGCTGGTTTCAGCACCACCGTACATCCGGCTGCCAAGGCCGGCGCGATCTTTCGCATCACCATGGCGGCAGGGAAATTCCAGGGTGTAATGGCCGCCACCACCCCCACCGGCTGCTTGATCACCAGGAGGCGCTTGTGCGCCACCGAGGCCGGAATGGTCTCACCGTAGACTCGCTTGCCTTCCTCGGCAAACCAGGTGACAAATCCGGCGGAATACTCGATCTCCCCCCGTGATTCGGCCAATGGCTTGCCTTGCTCCGAGGTCAAGATGTGCGCTAGCGCCTCTTTTTGCTCAAGGATCAGGTCCCTGGCCTTAAAGAGGAGTTTGCCCCGCTCGTGGGCTGCCTTCCCCGACCACTCCGGGAAGACTCGATGCGCCGCTTCGATGGCTTGAGCCGCATCCCGGGGTCCGGCATCCGGGACCACGGCAAGCTCTTCTCCGGTCGCGGGGTTACGCACCGGAAAGGTACGTCCGGATGCGGCTTCAATCCATTGCCCGCCGATGTAGTTTCGATTCCGCCGCTCGATTGCTATGGCAGGCATATCGTCTCCCTTCCCCAATGATGGATTTCCTCAGGGGAGGAAAGTGTGCAAGCGTAACTAAGACCGACTATAAGGATAAGGGCCGAGTGTAGGAGTGTCAAGGGCTTGTTGCATCCTGGGATGTGCGAGTGGCTACTCGGCCAGGATGATGCGACCCGCAAAGAAGGCGACCAGCAGGCCGAAGAACCAGAGCCAGGGGAAGTTTCCGATGAAGTACCAGGAAACAAAGGGATAGGCCGGAGCCGAGAGGGGGACCAAAGAGACGGCAAAGAGTGCCCCCATGATCCCGAATATCTCCAGATACCCCGAGACCATGAACCCAAACACGACCACGATGAGGACCATCCAGCTCATCCCCAGGCAAAACCCCCAAAACCTCGGTCCCCGCTTTCGAAAAGATTCGTCCACGACAAGCCAAACTCTGTGGTGGCGATTCAACTGCGATTGACAGACCAGATCGGAAGGATACACGGAGAGGGTCAGCGCGTCAACTCCCCGATTTTTCGATCTGTTCCTCCGGCTGACGCCGCCTGAGCCAGGCGTCCAACGCTTCTTCAAGACAGGCTTCGAGGGTTCGACCTTCCGCGGCGATGACGCGACTTGCTTTCTTGACCAATGGGGCACTGAGAAAGACCGTGATCCGCTTCCGGGGTCCCGACCGCCGATGTCGCCGGCCCCGCCTCACCTGTCGCTTGGCCCGCGGCGTTGGCTCTCTCCTCTCCTTTCGCATCCCCCCCCTCAGCAATCGGCGCCCCTATTCTAACCCCAACCGATTATTTTACAATGCTACTCATTCCCAGACACGGATGTGCCGGGCCAAATAACGAGCGTGACGAGGACGCAGAGAGGAGGCCACCGGAGGCGTACGCGGTTGTACGCTGAGGATGGCCGACGACCGAGGGCGAAGTAAGTTGGTCCGGCACTATGGAACCTTGGGTCGACCCGCGTCAATCCAGGCACTATACCAGAGGCTTCCCAGATCCGTGGCTGCCTGTGCCATGCTGAGCTTGGCCAGCTTGCCAGCAAAGACGTGCAGGGCCGCGTAGTACGCATCATCATAGCCGCGCACTCCCCGGCTGGCCAGAGTGTCGCCGCGCAACAGGTTATCCACCCAAACATAGCTGTCGAGGAGGAATTCGAACGTAAAGGCCACCGGATCGGCGGTCCGCTGGGCCGGTTGAGTGAACGCGGCCAGATCCCGATACAGCCAAAGGTGCCGGCGAATCATCTCGTTCTCAAAGCGCTTGTGGATCCCCCGATTCCCGGTCAGCTGGCCATCATGGTTCGTCGTGGTGTGAAGGGGTTGGTGCCCGTCGGCCACATAGTGTCCAAGATGGGCCGCGACCCACGGCACGCGCTTCCAGTCCGAGGCGCGGATCGCCTGGACCAGTTCCCGATACAGTTCGGCGATCCGCCACGGCAAGAGCCCGGCGCGCTCCAGCCTCCCCTGGCCGTACCGGGCCAGGGCCTGCTCATAGTTCCGGGGAATCTCGCGGAAGGGAAAATGATCCAGCTCGTCCAGGTCGAACCAGTGACGGATCCGCTCCGCCTCTCCCTGCTGTGCGGTGAGAACCGTATCGGGGTCCTTGGCATGTTCGCCGATGAAAGTCTGATGTTTTATGAAAAAGTGCCGAAGCGGCTCGGGCAGCGTCATGCAGGCCGCCCGGTTGATGAGGACGTGGGCCTCGAGGCCCCAGCCGTGGGCTGGCACGGGCCACGAGAGCCCGAGCCCCACCACGGCGAGCCAGAGTGTGCACCACACCCGCCACGCTTGCCTGGCGTCGTCCCCACCGACCCACATAGGACACACTGTGCCATAGAGACTGGAAACTTCCAATACAAAACGCTACCCCATACCAGGCGAAGACCGTATTTTCAGATACTTTCATGGACGCGGTTTTCCCTGAATCCATGGCACGGGTATTGCTAGCCACCTCCTCTACCACATCATAGCCGAGGAGGACGGCAGGAAATGAGGTTGAGAACTCTGAGGGTACGAAGTTCGGGCCTGTTTATCTCGGGCGTGATGACCGTTTGCCTTCTTGGCTGTTCTCAGCCAGCAACGCAAGTCACCGCATTGAGACACTTCCCCCTTAATAACAGTAACGGGATCATCACTCGGTCGAATGTGGCATTTGATAAACACACCTCAAGCGATGGGAATGGTTCTCTTCGAATCAACGCCACAGGGCCTACCGTTGTGCGCCTGTTTGAGGTAGGAGATCTTACCGTTGAGAATGCCCGATTAATCTACCAGGCGAAGGTCCGGACCGCAGGGGTGGATGGCCAAGTCTACCTCGAGATGTGGTGTCACTTCCCCGGCAAGGGAGAGTTCTTCTCGCGCGGTCTTGAGACGCCGCTCACTGGAACCACGGAATGGACCACCGAAGAGACGTCGTTCTTTCTGAAAAAGGGACAGAAACCGGATTATATAAAGCTCAACCTCGTTATCAACGGCACCGGTACTGCCTGGATTGATGATATTCGGTTGTTAAAAGGGCCACTACTGTAACACGGGGCTGGCCCGAGTCACTCAAAGGAGAGAAACAAGCAGTGTCCGAGGGCGACCTTGAAAACCTCATGGATCAATTGGTTCCCTTCGCTCAGCAGATGCTCGCGAAGCACGGTGAGTTCTATCCGTACGGTGGTGTTCTCACGCCGCTGGGTGAGGTGGAGTTAGTCGGCGCGGATGACGGTCGCGGCCAACCACCTTCTGAAGAGTTGATCAGCACGCTCTTGGCGGCGTTCCGGGAGCGTGCCAGCAGCGGCAAGTGCACGGCGACTGCCCTGGTGGCGGACGTTCGGGCATTGCCTTCAGACGGAGACGCGGAGACGAGTGCTATTCAGGTGTCCCTCGAGCACGCCTCAGGGTTGGCGATCGACGTCTTTATCCCGTACGAGATCGGCAATGAGGGGCAGATCCGCTATGGAGAAGTCTTCGCTAGCCAAGGCGAGAGAATCGTTTTCTTGATGGCTGAGGATTAGGGAGCCTTCCACTCCCTCCCTACCCATAAGTCCTTGACATGCAAGCTATTCTTCGCATATTATATAGCGAGCAATGGGCGAGCATGGCCGTGTCTTCTGTTTATCGCTTAGGCTGAGAGCATTCGTTGCTTCCTGACGCCCGGCGGGCCTTCGCTCCCGGGTGCTTTTCGTTATAAAAGAGCGCCCTTCCTCAGATCGCCCGTCTCGCCACCATCGCTCTAGCGCGACAGCCACGATTCGCCTAAAGGCAGGCCACCGCTATAGTGCATTTGTTCGAGAGGGGGGACAGAGCATGAGCATGAGTAAGAAGAACAGCGATCCACTGGGTGCTCGCGCTTCGTTCGACACCGGTAGCGGGAGCGCCACCATCTACCGGCTCGATCGCTTGGAAAAGGCAGGACTGGGTTCGATTTCGCGGCTTCCTTTCTCGATCAAGGTGCTGCTGGAAGCGGTGCTCCGGCATTGTGATGAAGAGATCATCAGCGAAGAGGACGTCGCCGCCCTGGCCGCCTGGCAGGCGGCAAAGCCGGCCGATCGCGAGGTACCTTTCAAGCCCGCCCGAGTGATACTTCAAGACTTCACCGGTGTGCCGGCGGTCGTGGACCTTGCCGCCATGCGCGCGGCGATGAAGCGGCTAGGTGGCAATCCCGCCCAGATTAACCCCGCGCTTCCCATCGACCTGGTGATCGACCACTCAGTACAGGTGGACTTCTTTGGGTCGGCGGTCGCCCTGGAGCGGAACGCCGAGATCGAGTTCGAGCGGAACCGTGAACGGTATGAATTTCTGCGCTGGGGTCAGAAGGCCTTCGACAACTTCCGGGTCGTTCCACCAGCCACCGGCATCGTCCATCAGGTCAACCTGGAATTTCTGGCCAAGGTGGTGCTGGCCCGCAAGCAGGGAGATGACGTCCTGCTCTTCCCCGACACGCTGGTGGGCACCGACTCCCACACCACGATGATTAACGGGCTCGGAGTGCTCGGCTGGGGCGTGGGAGGCATCGAGGCCGAGGCGGTCATGCTGGGGCAGCCATTCTACTTCCTCACCCCCCAGGTCGTGGGTATGAAGCTTCACGGGCGGCTGCGTGAGGGAGTGACCGCGACGGACCTTGTCCTGACGGTCACACAGATGTTGAGGAAGAAGGGGGTGGTGGACAAGTTTGTTGAGTTTTACGGAAATGGTCTTTCCCAGATGACCCTCCCTGACCGAGCGACCGTCGCCAACATGTCGCCCGAGTATGGCGCCACCATAGGGTTCTTCCCCGTGGACGAAGAGGCGTTACGCTATCTCAGGAGTACCGGGCGCAGCGAAGAGGAAGTCAGCAGGGTCGAGCGCTACTGCAAAGAGCAAGGGATCTTCCGCACCGACCAAACGCCCGACCCCGATTTCACTGATACGCTGGAGCTGGACCTCGGCAAGGTGGAGCCGAGTCTCGCCGGCCCCAAGCGGCCTCAGGACCGGGTATCACTTCAAAGCATGCAGGCCTCGTTCCGCAAGGCCCTCACGGCACAGGTAAAGGAAGGTGGATTCGGCCTATCGGCGGAAGCCCTATCCCGTATTGCCACCATCGGCTTCAACGGCACCCAGGCCACCGTGGGACACGGTTCAGTGGTGATTGCCGCTATAACGTCATGTACGAACACTTCAAACCCGTCGGTGATGCTGGGAGCTGGATTGCTGGCCAAACGGGCTATCGAGCGAGGCCTCAAGGTTCCTCCGTTTGTGAAGACCAGCTTGGCACCCGGATCCAAGGTAGTGACAGAGTACTTGCAAGAGGCTGGGCTCACCCCGTATCTGGCGGAGCTTGGCTTCCACGTGGTCGGGTATGGCTGCACCACCTGCATTGGCAATAGCGGTCCCCTTCCGGCCCGGGTAGCCCAGGCGGTCAACGAGAACCATCTGGTCGCGGCCGCGGTCCTCTCCGGGAACCGCAACTTCGAGGGACGCATCCACCCAGAAGTTAAGGCCAACTACTTGGCCTCTCCGCCGCTGGTGGTGGCCTACGCGATCGCCGGTACGGTCGACATCGATCTGACAAAGGATCCAATCGGCCACGATAGCCAAGGAGCGCCCATCTACCTCAGGGATATCTGGCCTTCCCAGGAAGAAATCGCCAAGACCATGAGTCAGGCGGTTCAGCCTGCGATGTTCCAGAAAATGTATGCAAATGTCTGGGACGGCAACCCGGCGTGGAACGCCATCCCGGTGCACGGGGGCGAACTCTACGAATGGAATGCGGCGTCGACCTATATCCAGAATCCTCCGTTCTTTGACGAGCTCACGCCCGAGCCGCCACCGATCGGTGACATCCGTGGCGCCCGTGTGCTGGCGGTCCTCGGCGACTCGGTGACGACCGATCACATCTCGCCCGCCGGTGATATTCCGGTCGACAGCCCGGCCGGTCGTTATTTCATCGAGCACGGCATCGAAAAGAAGGACTTTAACTCGTACGGCTCCCGCCGGGGTAATGACCGGGTGATGGTGCGCGGATGCTTCGCCAACATCCGTCTCAAAAATCTACTCGTCCCGGGAACCGAAGGAGGCATCACCCTCCATTTCCCCGACGGGCAGCGCATGTCGATCTATGACGCCGCCATCCGGTACCAAGCAGAGGGCGTGCCGCTAATGGTCGTTGCGGGGAAGGAATACGGCAGTGGCTCTTCGCGCGATTGGGCGGCCAAGGGCACGCTCCTGCTGGGGGTCAAGGCAGTGCTGGCGGAGAGCTACGAGCGCATCCACCGCAGCAACCTGGTGGGGATGGGGGTGCTGCCGCTCCAATTCAAGGAAGGGGAAAGTGCCGCCGCGCTCGGCCTCACCGGGCAAGAGGTCTTCGACGTCACAGGCCTCAGCGACCACATCAAGCCACGGCAGGAGGTCAGCGTGAGTGCGGTGCGGCCGGACGGAACCCAGGTGAATTTCACCGCCGTGTCCCGGCTCGACTCGGCCATCGAGGTGGACTACTACAAGAACGGCGGCATCTTGCAGACCGTCCTGCGAGGCTTTCTGCAGAAGTAGGGGCAGATCAGGACGATTCCGGGCACGGCGGGCCGCAGCTGATGTGCTGTCCCTTCTGCCCCCTCCCCCGCTTCCCGCAAGTCCTTGACACCCTACTTTTCTTGCAATATCATGCACCTAGCATTGGGAGGCCCTGACCGCGCCTCCTCCCTCGTGAATGTGTGACGGCGTCAGACTTGCCCCAGTCGTTCTGAGGCTCGATGTGCAGGTCATACGCGCTACGACCGTCGGCTTGAGCATGATGCTTGCGGAATCGGATGCCGAGTTCATCTCTCCGGTCGGTGCAGCTGAAGGAAGCGGTTCTCGTAAAGAGGATGTAACATGACACCCATCGGACTGCCCCCTAAACAAGGTCTCTACGACCCACGATTCGAGCACGACGCGTGCGGCATCGGGTTTGTCGTGAATGTCAAGGGCGCCAGGTCGAACGAGATCGTGCGCCAGGCGCTCACCGTGCTCCAGAATCTGACCCATCGAGGTGCCCGTGGCGCTGAGCCCACGACCGGCGATGGTGCAGGAATCCTCCTGCAGACTCCGCATGCCTTTCTCCAGAAGGCATGTGCTGAGGCCGGCATCCACCTCCCTCCCCCAGGCGAGTATGGCGTCGGGATGGTCTACCTCTCCCCCGATCCGTCCCAGCGCCGGCACTGCGAGAAGCGTTTCGAGGAGATCATTACTGAGGAAGGACAGCGCCTTCTCGGGTGGCGGACTGTCCCCACGAACAACGCCTCACTGGGACGCACGGCCCTGTCCTGTGAACCGGTCATACGCCAGGTTTTCATCGGGTGTGCGCCCAAGATCCAGGACGCGCTGGCCTTCGAGCGAAAACTCTACGTCATCCGTAAGCGGGCCGAGAACGCCATCCGGTACGCGGGGATGCAGGGAGGGGAATACTTCCATGTCCCCAGCCTCTCGTATAAGACGGTCGTGTACAAGGGGATGCTCACGGCGGATCAGGTCGAGGGATACTACCCGGATTTGTCGGATCCGGCCATGGAAGCCGCCCTGGTCCTGATCCATTCCCGATTCAGCACGAATACCTTCCCCAGTTGGGAACGTGCCCATCCATACCGGTATTTGATACACAACGGTGAGATCAATACGCTGCGCGGGAACGTGAACTGGATGCACGCACGGCAGTCGACGCTCGTGTCCGATCTCTTCGGGGATGATCTACCCAAGCTCCTTCCCATCATCCAGCCCGATGGAAGCGATTCGGCCATGTTCGACAACTGCCTGGAGTTTCTCGTGCTCGCCGGTCGGTCCCTGCCGCACGCCGTCATGATGATGATCCCGGAACCGTGGTCGAACCACGAGAGCATGAGCGACGAAAAGAAGGCGTTCTACGAGTACCACAGTTGTCTCATGGAGCCATGGGACGGCCCCGCCTCCATCGCCTTCACCGATGGCACACGAGTCGGTGCGGTGCTCGACCGTAACGGCCTGCGCCCGTCTCGGTACTACGTGACAAAGGACGACCTGGTCATCATGGCCTCGGAGGTTGGTGTCCTCGACGTCCCGCCCGAACGCGTGCTCCACAAGGGACGTCTCCAGCCAGGTCGGATGCTCCTGGTTGATACGGAAGAAGGGCGCATCGTGGGGGACGAAGAGTTGAAGCACCGGATGCCGGCCGAGCATCCTTACCGCCTGTGGCTGACTGAGCACCTGGTGCCGCTCGAAGATCTGCCGGAAGCTCCCCAGGTCCAGAAACCGGCTGATGGACCGCTGCTCCAGTATCAGCAGGCCTTCGGCTACACCTTCGAGGAATTGCGCATCATTATGGGACCGATGGCCAACGATGGCGTTGAGCCAGTCGGATCCATGGGGACCGACACACCGCTCGCGGTGCTGTCCGGCAGGCCTCAGCTTGTCTACAATTATTTCAAACAGCTCTTCGCACAGGTCACCAACCCCCCCATCGATTGTATCCGTGAGGAGATCATCACGGCAACGGAAACGACCATCGGTCCCGAGCGGAACCTCCTTGTCCCGGAACCGGAAAGCTGTCGCCAAATCAAACTCAAAACGCCAATTCTGACGAATGAGGAGCTGGAGCAACTCCGCCACATCGACATCCCCGGCTTCAAGGCGGTAACGTTGCCGATTCTCTTCAAGGTCGACGAGGGAGGCCCGGGATTGGAGCAGGCGATGGATGAGCTGTACCGCCGGGCAAGCCGTGCCACCTCCGAAGGGGCCAACATCCTCATCCTGTCCGACCGAGGGGTTGACCATGAGAACGCCCAGATACCGGCACTCCTGGCAGTGTCAGGCCTCCACCATCACCTCATTCGGGAAGGCACACGGACGAAGGTGGGATTGGTGCTCGAGTCCGGGGAACCGCGAGAGGTGCACCATTTTTCTCTCTTGATCGGCTACGGTGCTGGCGCAATCAATCCCTACCTCGCGTACGAAACGCTGGCAGACATGATTTGGCAGGGGATGATGACGGACATCACGCCTGACCGGGCTGTGAAAAAGTACATCAAGGCGGCTGTAAAAGGGGTCGTCAAGGTGATGTCGAAGATGGGCATCTCCACGATCCAAAGTTACCGGGGAGCCCAGATCTTTGAGGCGGTTGGCATTAACCAAACTGTGATCGACAAGTACTTTACCTGGACCCCTTCACGGATGGAAGGTGTGGGCATTGACGCGTTTGCTCGGGACGTCCAGATGTGGCACGCACGCGCTTTCCCGGACCGCTCGGTCAACGGCAAGACCCTCGATGCCGGTGGTGAGTACCAGTGGCGCCATGACGGGGAATATCACCTCTTCAACCCGGCCACGGTGCACAAGCTGCAGTATGCCTGCCGCACCAACAACTACAAGGCCTTTAGGGAGTACGCGGAACTGGTAAACAAGCAGGCCGAACATCTGTGCACGCTGCGTGGACTCCTAGAACTGATGTTCGTGCCCAACCCCATCCCGCTCGAGGAAGTCGAGGCGGTGGAATCCATCTGCAAACGTTTCAAGACCGGCGCGATGTCGTACGGCTCGATCAGTCAGGAGACCCACGAAACCCTGGCGATCGCCATGAATCGGATCGGCGGCAAGAGCAACTCGGGCGAAGGTGGAGAGGACGCGGTGCGGTACTCTCCCGATCCCAACGGCGACTCACGGTCCAGCGCAATCAAGCAGGTCGCTTCGGGAAGGTTCGGCGTCACCAGCGAGTATCTCATCAACGCAGAGGAGCTTCAGATCAAGATGGCACAGGGTGCGAAGCCCGGAGAAGGAGGGCAGTTGCCGGGTCGCAAGGTCTATCCCTGGATCGCCAAGGTACGATTCTCGACACCCGGCGTGGGGCTCATCTCGCCTCCACCCCACCACGACATCTACTCCATCGAGGACCTTGCCGAACTGATCCACGACCTGAAGAACGCCAACCACCACGCCCGGATCAACGTGAAGCTGGTGGCGGAGGTCGGTGTGGGCACCATCGCTGCCGGTGTGGCAAAGGGTCACGCCGACGTGGTGCTGATCAGCGGGTATGACGGAGGGACAGGTGCCTCTCCCCAGACCAGCATCAAGCATGCCGGCCTTCCCTGGGAGTTAGGAGTGGCTGAAACTCACCAGACCCTTGTGCTCAACAACCTGCGCAGCCGGATCGTGGTGGAAACCGATGGGCAACTCAAGACCGGCCGCGACGTCGTCATCGCGGCACTCCTTGGCGCAGAAGAGTTTGGATTCGCGACGGCCCCTCTCGTCGTCCTCGGGTGCATCATGATGCGGGTCTGCCAACTCGATACCTGCCCGGTCGGCGTGGCAACGCAGAATCCGGAGCTACGCAAGAAGTTCACCGGGGACCCTGAACACGTCGTGAATTTCATGCGCTTCGTCGCCGAAGAGATGCGCGAATTGATGGCAAAGCTGGGTTTCCGCACCGTCAACGAGATGATCGGACGCGTCGACAAACTCGAACCGCGCAAAGCCATAGATCACTGGAAGGCAGAGGGGCTAGATTTCTCAAACATCCTCTATCAGCCGGAGGCCCCTCCGGACGTGGGCCGGTACTGCCAGATCCCCCAGGACCATGGACTGGACAAGGCACTTGATAACCGGGTGCTTCTGAAACTTTGCGAGCCGACGCTTCTCCGGGCCGAGCCGGTACGGGCCAAGCTCCCCATCCACAACACGAACCGCGTGGTGGGAACGATTTTGGGCAGCGAGGTGACCCGGCGGTACGGCGCTGAGGGCCTGCCGGAGGACACGATCTACCTCCACTTCCAGGGATCGGCCGGCCAGAGTTTCGGTGCCTTCGTCCCGCGAGGCATCACGCTGATCCTTGAGGGAGATTCAAACGACTACATCGGGAAAGGTCTTTCCGGTGGAAAGGTGATTGTCTATCCTCCCGAAGGCTCGACCTTTGTCCCTGAGGAAAACATCATCATCGGGAACGTGGCGTTTTATGGTGCAACGAGCGGCGAAGCCTACATCCGCGGCATGGCTGGCGAACGGTTCTGTGTCAGAAACAGCGGCGTGCGAGCCGTCGTCGAGGCTGTGGGCGATCATGCTTGCGAATACATGACCGGCGGGCTCGTTGTTGTGCTGGGCCCCACGGGACGGAACTTTGCCGCCGGTATGTCTGGCGGCGTCGCATACGTGCTCGACGAGGCCGGCGACTTTCACCGCCATTGCAACCAGGAGATGGTTCTTCTCGAACGGTTAGAAGACGCGGAAGAGATCAACGAGGTGGAAAGGATGCTTCGGCGGCACGCTCAGTATACCAACAGTGAGCGCGCACGGTTAATCCTGGCTCGGTGGGAGGAATTGGTGCCGAGGTTCGTCAAGGTCATGCCCAAGGACTACAAACGCGTTCTCGAAGCGTTGGAACGCGTCACGAAAGCTGGGCTGAGCGGTGAGGAAGCCATCATGGCCGCCTTCGAAGCGAACAAGGCCGATCTCGCACGTGTCAGTGGCAACTGATCTCCACTTTTTCATTTATCGTTTGTAATTTCCTCGGAGGATTTTGGGTGGGCAAGCCGACTGGATTCATGGAATACCCACGCGAACTCCCGCAAGATCGCGCACCCATCGAACGGATCCGCGATTGGCAGGAGTTCCACCTCCACGCTCCCGAGAAAATGCTAAAGACGCAAGGGGCACGCTGCATGGACTGTGGCGTACCCTTCTGCCACACCGGCGTTATACTCAGCGGCATGACCTCAGGCTGTCCCATCTATAACCTGATCCCGGAGTGGAACGACCTGGTCTACCGCGGGCTCTGGAGAGAAGCGCTCGATCGTCTGCATAAGACCAACAATTTCCCCGAGTTTACGGGCAGGATCTGCCCTGCACCCTGCGAGGCCGCGTGTGTCCTGGCGATTAACGAACCGCCGGTCACGATCAAGAGCATCGAATGCGCCATTATTGACAAGGGCTTTGAAGAGGGGTGGGTGGTTCCGGAACCTCCTGCCACCCGCACGGGCAAGAGCATCGCCGTCGTGGGCTCGGGACCGGCCGGGCTCGCCTGTGCAGCGCAGCTCAACAAAGCGTGTCACTGGGTGACCGTGTTCGAGCGCGACGATCGCATTGGTGGATTGCTGATGTACGGCATTCCGAATCCGCACTTGGACAAGGCAGTCGTCCAGCGTCGCGTCGACCTCTTGGCCGAGGAGGGAATAAAGTTTGTGACGAGTACCGAAGTCGGCAAGGATTATCCTGCCGATAAACTCCTCAAGGAATTCGATGCGGTTGTCCTTTGTGGTGGAGCCACCAAACCGCGCGACCTGCCCGTTGAGGGTCGAGAACTCAAGGGTATCCATTTCGCTATGGAGTTTCTGTGGGCTAATACCAAGAGCCTGCTCGATAGCAACCTAGAGGATGGCAATTACATTTCCGCCAGGAATAAGGATGTGATTGTCATTGGCGGCGGCGATACCGGGACCGACTGCATCGCCACCACCATGCGCCACGGATGTCAAAGCCTGACACAGTTCGAGATCCTGCAGAAACCACCGATGGAACGCGCCCCCGACAATCCCTGGCCGGAGTGGCCGAACATCTTTCACATTGGCTACGGCCAGAAGGAGGCAACGGCCGTCTTCGGACGAGATCCCCGCGAGTTCTGCGTCATGACCAAGAAGTTTGTCGGGGATGGCAGTGGGCACGTCAGAGAGCTGCACACCGTTCAAATTGAATGGCAAACAGGTAACAACGGCCGATTAGTCCCCAGGGAAATCCCTGATACCGAAAAGGTGTGGCCCGCACAGCTGGTACTCCTTGCCATGGGCTTCCTTGGCCCGGAGGATACACTACTCGACTCGCTCGGCGTCGAACGAGACAAACGGTCCAACGCCAAGGCACAGCACGATAAGTACGCCACGAGCGTGGAAGGCGTTTTTGCTGCCGGCGACATGCGCCGTGGCCAGAGCCTCGTGGTCTGGGCCATCAATGAGGGACGCGGTGCCGCACGTGAGTGCGACCGGTACCTCATGGGTTCGACCGCCCTACCCTGACGGCAAGCCACCCGCATCCGACGCAAGAAGTTCCTATCTGAGGAAAAAGGGACAGACAACTTTTGTAATGCCCCATAAGGAAACCTCACACCCCACCGGCCCAAAGCTGATCGATGTGCTTTAAGGGTTGAGTAAAGGGGTTCCTGACAGCCAAACGCCCGGGGCCCCTTACCCCCGGGCGGTCGTGTTTTGCCATTATTGGGAACACGCTCTTTTCAGATCGTAATTTCCAGGGCGAGCTGTCGGGCTCACGGTCCAAAAATTGCAGTCCTTTTGAAGAAATAGACGTTTCTTCTAAAACGCAAATAAGGACACACCATGCAGAAACTGTCTGCCGCTGTCGCTGCCATCCTAGGTGGCTGGATAGGGTGGTGGCTCGGGGCATACGTCGGGCTGATGACGTCATTCGTGCTGAGTATGGTCGGTACGGGTATCGGCCTGTATGCGTGGCGGCGCATCGCGCAGCACTACCTGGGCTGAATTGGTGCACGTCTCATTGCACGTGAATCTCACAAGCTGTTACACTATCTATTATGAGCACGGAAGCCACAGGCATGATCCACATCACACGCACGATCGCTATTGACAAAAGCGAAATCCAACACCGATTCATCCGCGCCTCGGGCCCGGGCGGTCAAAATGTCAACAAGGTTGCCACGGCCGTCCAGCTACGCTTCGACGTGGGTAACTCCCCCTCCCTGCCCCATGACGTTCGCCGACGTCTGATTCGTCTAGCCGGCAGGCGAATAACCCGAGGCGGCGTCCTCGTTATTGATGCGCGGCGGTTCCGGTCGCAAGAACGAAACCGTCAAGATGCAATCGACCGGCTGATCGAGCTGATTCACAAGGCAACCGAAAAGCCCAAATCGCGCCGAAAGACAAGGCCGACGCTCGCATCGAGGAATCGCTGGTTAGAGACCAAGCGCCGCCGCGCAGAAACCAAACGCATGCGGGGCTCCGTTCCGAGTTCCGAGCCGTAAGACTGGAGTCAAAGGGGGCCCCTACTTTTTCTGACGTTTTTGGGGGATCGCCCCGGCCAGCACTGTCCACTCCAAGCCCGCAAGTCGCCCCATCTGTCCCTGCCAAGCCGATGAGGCAAGTCAAAGCTGACGGCCGGCGCACCCTTTTTAGTTGAGTCCCATACCAATCACGAGACCTATCGCAATCCCCAGCCCAATAAATATAGAGCCGACCACAATTCCTACGGCGATGTTCTGCTCTGCTAACTGCCTCGAAGTATCGAACGGGGTCATCCTGTCAAAGATCTTGTAACCTAAGACCATGAATATGAGGGTAATAACTCCTCCAATTACGGCATAACCAAGGTTCAGTAACGTGATGAACATTTCCATTATCTCAACACTCCTCTAATCTTATTGATTTTTCTAACGTAACCAATCGTCTCTTGACTGTTTCGACCTGTCACTCCAGGCAAAGTGCCTTCTATCGGCTTCCATAAGTTATGCTCCAGTCCTTTCTTCCTCGCCAGCCTTTGCGCCTTAAGAATATTTCCTTTTCCAGCGTTGAAAGATCCAAACATGAAACTTATTCGATCTTGAAATGGACGCTCAGCTTTCCATGCATTCCATAGCATCCTGTCATAATAAATACCTGCGGCGATGCTCCAACGTGGTTGTCTCCTGGTCCCCCTAATACTGGGATTCTTTCGAGTGATTTCTTTAAACGTCTTTGGCATTATTTGCATAATCCCTACTGCACCCGTCCGTGATTTAGCTGTGGCCTTCAACCTCGATTCCGCTACGGCTTGAGCTTTAAAGTACCTCCAATCAAAATTGGGGCCAAAATATCTCTTGGAGTATTTTGAGAAATACTTGTCATATTTCACCACTCTGTTATACCGTTCAAAGGCTTGGGCATGGTAGGGGATGAGTAACAATACAATGATTAAAACACTTTTTATCATCGCCGGTCGAAAATGCACCTTTTGCCCTCCATGCGTGACCCCAGGATAGCTTTCGTCCACACAGTGGTCAAGACGGAATTTACGCCGGTAAGACGATATCAGCCGGAACTCGCAATCGCCGCACAGGCTCAGGGGATAATTCTCGTTGTTTAGACTCGTGATCCAGGTTAATCTTTCTGATGTACAGCACGTGCCGGCTCCGTCGATGTGGACCCTTTTAGCGGCCTACACTATCTTCATGGTCGGCTGGCTCGCTCACGGTATTTATCTCTACATTCACGAAGTCACCCTGGTCTGGCATTGACAGCACCAGTGAATCGAAGTAGAGAGTATGAGTAACGCTACGGGGGAGGAGAGAGTACAATGAACGAACGTCAAAAGCCTTCCATTGAATGCTCAGCAGACGGGCCCTACATTCTACGGAATGTAGAGAAGCTTCAAAACTCCAAAGGCGAAGCCATTGCTACGAAACGGACAATCGCTCTCTGCCGCTGTGGCGCATCAGCAAACAAGCCGTTTTGCGATGGCACTCACTCCGAAGTCGGCTTCTCCGGAAAGAAGCCCACAGATGGGTCAGCCAATAAGAGACGGAACTATGTCGGTAAGAAAATCACGATTCACGATAACCGGGGCATCTGTTCTCATGCAGGCTTTTGTACGGAGGGCCTTGCATCCGTGTTCCGGCTGAACAGCAAACCGTGGATTGACCCAGAGGGTGCGGAAATCCAAACGATTATCGAGACGATACGGAAGTGTCCTTCGGGAGCTCTGAGCTATTCGATAGAGGGAATCGAGCACAGGGATCAAGAACGAGAATCCACGATCTCCGTTTCAAAGGATGGGCCATATTGTGTTTCCGGTGGCATAGAGCTCAAAGACCAGCCTTGGGGCGAGGGTGCTTCGGAAGAACATTACACGCTTTGCCGTTGTGGAGCCTCCAAGAACAAGCCATTCTGCGATGGAACACATTGGCACATCAAGTTCACAGATGAAAAGAGTTAGTCGCACCGATGAGTCAAGGAACCGGGTGGTTGACGCACTTCAGGACCCGGGCGCGTGAGGGAATCCACCAGGTGACGCATGAGTGAAAAGCTGCAGAAGGTATTGGCCCGCGTGGGTCTCGGTTCGCGCCGGGAGATCGAGCGCTGGGTCGAGCGAGGCCGCATCTCGGTAGACGGCAAGTGCGCCAAGCTCGGCGATCGCGTCGATTCCCGCCAGATCATCCGCGTGGACGGGCGCATTATTCCCCACGCGAACATTACCCCCGAGCGGCGTCTCCTCGCGTACCACAAACCCGAGGGCGTGGTGTGTACCCGCTCCGACCCGCAGGGACGGTCTACGGTTTTCGATCACTTGCCAAGGCTGCGCAGTGGCCGCTGGGTGGCCGTCGGCCGCCTGGATATCAACACGACCGGACTCCTCCTTTTCACCACGGACGGTGAACTTGCCAATCGCTTGATGCATCCCTCACGAGAAATTGAGCGGGAATACGCCGTTCGAATACTTGGAAAAGTTGACGACCAAATGTTGCGCAAACTGAAGACAAGCGTGGAACTCGAGGATGGACCGGGCCGTTTTGATTCGATCCGCGATGCCGGCGGGGAAGGTGCAAACCATTGGTACCATGTCACGCTCAAAGAGGGACGCAAGGGTGAGGTTCGCCGCCTATGGGAAGCGGTCGATGTCAGGGTCAGCCGCCTGATTCGCATTCGCTATGGACCGCTAAGCTTGCCGCGGCGCCTGCCTGCGGGACAGTGGACGGAACTCGACCATCCAAGGGTCGCCGCCCTGCTCGCTGCAGCTGGCCTGGAACCCGACCCAACGAGGCGTAAGGCCTCGGCTCAGCCTAAGGCGAAGGCCTATCATCGTGCGACAAAGCCCCGCATGAGCCGATAGGCGACTGGTTATTATTTAGGATGGCCCGATAGGAGAAACGTAAATGTCCTACGGCGTTCTCGCCGAGCTCGTGGTGGTGGTCCATTTTGCCTTCGTTCTGTTCGTGGTCCTAGGGGCATTCTTGGTATTCAGGTGGAAGTGCTGTGCATGGCTACACGTGCCCGCTGTGCTGTGGGCCGTGCTCATCGAATTCTACGGCTGGGTGTGCCCACTCACGCCGCTTGAGAACTGGCTTCGGGAGCAAGGCGGGTCGATGGGTTACCGATCTAGCTTTATCGAGCACTATATTATTCCTGTGCTTTACCCTACCCTGCTCACGCGACGACTACAGATCACCCTAGGTCTTCTCGTACTAGGTATCAATTTGGGGATCTACGGGTGGCTATTCCGATGCACTGCCAAGAGTAAGGCTTGAATCTCTCCTCAGACGCCCTGGATGGATTGGAACCGTGATCGCCAGGCGCTGAAGAAAGTATGGGGAGCATCGAGGAGCTATGGATCCGAGCTGGGTGGAGACAAGCATAGTGGGGTTGGCCGGGTCCAGTCCAATCTGGCAGGGGCTACTCGGTGGCCTCGTGATCACACTGATGAACACGACTGGCGCCCTCGTCGTCCTGGTGTGACGCCGACCCTTGGAAATGCTAATGGACGCGGCGCTGGGGTTTGCCGCCGGCGCCATGCCCTACGTCATCAACGACGAGATCGTGCCCGAAACGCATCGCAAGGGGCACGAGCGCGTCGCGACCTTCGGGACTATGCTGGGCGTCATCGTCATGCCCTATCTGGACATCGCCCTCGGCTGACGTCCTGGCCCGACCAGGGATGCCTGTTGAAATGATTGGGCAAGCGCAGTATGCACCATAATGATTTCGGAGTCCCTTCTCGACAGATGACGAAGGAGAGAAAATGAGACCGCGACGCCCCCTACTAGTCATTCTTATGTGGTTTTCGTTTGTGCTTCCGGCAACCGCTAGCCAAATCGTTTCGCAGCCCCTTTCAAAGCTCGTAGACGAATCCCGCTTCATCGTGCTGGGCAGCGTAACTCGAGTTGACCGAATCACGACTGATAAGATCACCGGTGCTATATACCGGGTGGAAGTTGAGATCAAATCATCTATAAAAGGAAACCCAGGAGTGCGAAATTTTATCCTTCCCGTTCGGGTGGGCGGGCTTAGGGGGTTCGACGTTTCGCTTTCCCCAGGGGAGCAAGCGGTGTTCTTCTTACGTTCGCTTGATCCAGGGCAGGTTGCTCTCACGCACTGGGGTTCCCTTGCGGTCTTCAAGGAAGGGTACTTTCACTGAGGTGTGCTCCGTTACAAGACGCTGCATCTCCCACTCTAACCCCTCATCTCTTTGCCTCACCCAAGGAGAGGAGAAACAGGACCGCTGTAGTGTATGACACCGGGTCGTTTATTCCGCTTTACTTAGCCCCATGGTAAAGTATAGACTTTGGGTCTCCTATTTTCTTGATTATCTAGGGAGCACCTTCCTCGCCGGAAAGCGGGCCGAGACGATTTACCGAGGAGTGACACGATGAGTACAGGATTACAAGGCCTGGATCGCATCATTGAGCCAATGCGCCAACCGATCGAGCGATACGCCGAACAGGTCCGGACGCTCGCAGGCGATAAAGCATTAGCGTTGACGCTCTTTGGGGCGATTGCCGCCGGGACATTTGTGACGAACCGGCACACGGTACGCAATGTGCTAGTCCTTGAGTCAGTTGACCTGGAGATGCTGCATCGCCTGGCCAAGGAGGGGGTGAGGCTTGGAAAGGCACGGATTTCCGCGCCGTTGATTATGACGCCGGTGTACATTAAGGCCTCACTGGACACCTTCCCTCTGGAACTGATCGAAATCCACCAGTGCCACATTACCCTCTTTGGCCATGATCATTTCGAAACGCTCTCTTTTGCCGATGCGCACGTCCGTCTTCAGTGCGAAAGGGAACTCAAAACCATCCTGATCGGGATGCGTCAGGGATTATTGGCCGCGGCAGGGCGTGAGAAAATCATGGCGGCGATGGAGGCCGATGTCGCTGAAACTCTGGTCCGAACGTTTCGTGGCCTGTTGTGGCTCAAGGGCCAGAAGGATCCAAAACCGTCCGCTCAGGTGATCTCCGAAGTCGAAAACATTATTGATCGAAAACTACCCGGTGTACGGGAGGCCCTCAATGTATCAGGGCCCCACGGATGGGACCTGTTTCAAACCTTATACGCGGATGTTGAGACCGTTGGAAAAATTGTCGATGCGTGGTAGATCGCAACTTTTCTCAACCCTTTTTGTGGCACTGCTCGTGTTGTGGGCCGTCCCACGCGCGCTCCGTGCAGAGATCACCATCCGGGATCCAGGTACATTCGTGGTGGATACTGCCGGGATCATTGACGACAATGTTCAGGGGCGATTGGAGGGCTGGCTTCGAGAACTCGAGCAGAAGACGACGGCGCAAGTCAAGGTACTCACGGTCGAGACGACGGATGGTGAGGATTTCTTCGGCTTCGTCCAGCGGCATGCCGAGTCCTGGAAACTCGGTCAGAAGGGGAAAGACAACGGCGCTTTGATTGCACTCGCGGTCAAGGAGCGTCGGGTCCGAATCCACACCGGGTATGGATTAGAGGGGGTCCTGCCGGATTCTTGGGCTGGGTCCATCTCACGGGCGGTGGCAGGCCAATACTTTCGCAAAGGACAATACGCAGAAGGGCTCTCCCGACTGACCATTGCGGTAGCCAACAAGGTTGCGGATGCTAAAAATGTGAAACTGAGCGGTATCCCGGAATACCGATACCGGGTTGGCCGTCGAAGGTCCCCGCTATTCTTCGGAAGCGGCCTGATCCCCTTTCTGCTGATCTTTTTTCTCTTCTCCTCCATGAGCCGGAGACGGCGCCATTACGGTGCATGGGGTGGCCGCGGAATGATGAGTGGCCTCCTGTTAGGCACCTTGCTCGGCGGCGCCCTGGGTGGAGGGCGGGCTCACTGGGGCAGTGGCTCTGGTGGCGGCTTCGGAGGCGGATTTGGGGGCCTATCATTTGGGGGAGGCGGAGGTTTTGGGGGAGGCGGAGGCGGTGCCGGCTGGTGACCCATATTTGAGGAGTCCGACGGAGACCGATCCCCAATGTGATTGCAACCGTCAAGGGGGTCGCTGCACAGGAAGAAAAAATCTTTTTGGGGGTGGCCGAGGCGCGTAAAGCGTATTTCCAGGCCGGTACCATTGGTAAAAAGGCCCGAGCAGCTGGAGCGCTCGAATCCGCACTGTCGCGTTTACTCGTGCTACGCGAGGCCTATCCCCAGCTACGGTCGAATGAATCCTTCCTCAAGCTCCAGGACCAGCTCGAGGGCACCGAAAACCGACTCGCCGTTGAACGCAAGCGATACAACGATGCCGTCAGAGAATTAAACACCTTCACTCGAAAGCTGCTGGGACGAATGTACGCGGCTATGGCTGCCGTGGAACGGGCCGAGTACTTTGAAATCGTGGAAGCAGCTCAGGCGGCACCGAAGGTAAAGTTCTAAACCAAGGCATGGGAACGGGGATAATCAACCAGCCCGGCAAACGCGGCCGTCCCTCTCGCGGGGAAGCAGTATCACTTGCGGGCACTCAAGGCCTGCGTTGAGAATCTTAGCTGAGGGAAACGGGCTTAGATCGAGTCGCGGCGTAGGCGCCGGCGAAGTTTTTCGGCATGCACCCTGGCACCGGGTAGGTGGGGATTAAGCTTGAGCGCCGCCTGGAAGGCCCTGAGCGCTTCCCGCTTATTGCCGAGGGAGAGATAGATGAAGCCCAGTCCCGAGAGTGCCCCAAAATGGCGCGGTTCGAGGGTGAGGGTGCGCTCGATATCGTGTACCGACGCCTCATATTTGCCAATCAGATAATAGACCGTCGCCCGCTTGTTCCAGCCTTCGGCCAGGTTCGGCTCGAGCTTTACCACCTTGTTGAAGGCGGCCAGCGCCACCTCATAGTTGCCGCGCGACATCTCCTGGATGCCCCTGGCCATTAGGACGTTGATGGTGTCGATCTCGGACTGGCGCCAGATGGCCCAGATCTGCTGGGTGAGTACAGTCGCGTCCACCGCGCTGTCGGCCGTCTTGAGGCGGTCGAACAGGGCATTGAGACGGTCATCGTCCTGGCTTGCCCAGGTTGTTGACGCCAGCAACACCACCGTTACCAGAACTACTGCTGCAAAAATACGGCGCATTCGCACAACTCCACCTTTTATTGTTGAATACTACGCCTGCATTTCCGATGCGTCAAACAAAAGGCCCCGTCCCCGTTTCTTATTGCCAGACATTTGCGGGAGCGGAGGAAAGGGCTTGCGATCCCATTGAGGCATCCCTATCATGTGAGCTGCAGCCGTATGGGGCAAGAACGGGCGAAAGTGCTAATAGTGGAGTTTACGTAACTGTGGAAGGAGGAAGTGATGCCAAGCGAAGAGACTCGTCGACTGTTAAAGGTATTCGGTATCGCAGTGACAGATCTCGAGGACGCGGTCGAGAAAGGGGCGCCATCCGAAGAGGTCTCCAAGGCAGATGCGGAAGTCCGGGCCCGCCTTGAGGAAATCACCGCGCTCATCGAGCGCCTCCGCACACAGAAGAAGTGACCGAGCGACGCTTGCCCTGCGCGTAATCACTCCTTAATTCCTGCTCGTCCCTTTATAATCAGGATCCGCGTAATATTTTGGACTAAAGGCGGTTATTGTTTCTCCTGTCGTCTCCTCTGTGATCTCTACACCCTCGCTTTGCAGAAACTCCTGCTGATCCTCGGTGAGCCCCATCAATCTCTCTCCAGACCTTCTCAAGATATGAATTCTCGCTCGCAAATCAAACATAGCTTCCGCATTTAAACGCAACCTATTTTTATCCAAGGCCAAGACAGCATCCCTAAATTCCTCTGAGATTGGCTGCGGGGGTTTGTTCAACAGGACAATTTCCCTGCTGTACTCTGGAGCAATCTCTTGAATACTCCCCACGTATGTTTGATCTCTCCACTCAATGAAGGCAGAGATGCCCGGAGGCTTCTGTTTCGCCATCCGTTCTTTTTCTTCGGCCAAGTATTTGATGATGCCAAAGACATCCGGGGGCTGGCTCATGATTTCTACTCCCCAAAGCGCTCCCTCCCCCGCCGCCACAATCCATTGCCATGGAACGCACCGGGACGCGAGAGGCAACGATTCGGATCTCTGGGAGAAACTTTTGGGCTCCGGCGCCGGAGGGTCATGAACATCCCGGGCCCTTTACCTCGCTTTCGGCGACTTCGCCCGGTACGAGGCTCGCCACAAACCCGGCGGGGTCTGCCCGGTGCTGATCGAGCAACTCTTGCAATTGCTTCAACACCTTTTCGCGGGTGGAGAGCTTGTACCAGTACAACCGAATAGGGCCGACCAGTTTGAGATAGTAGTGGTTGGCCGCTTCGTGCTGGGCCGAACAGGCACCCGGATTCTTGGCGATCCGGAGCTGATCTCCAAAGGCCTCCGCGTACTGGGCAAGGAGTGGCTCTCCGTGAAGGTCTTGCGGGATTTCCGGAAATCTGCCAACAAATTCCTGGATGGTCATGGATATTCTCCTGCGGCCCGAAGGGCCGCCATAAGTGGTTCATGGTTCATCCTGAACCCTCTTTAGGCATGGTGGGATCACCGCCATCGCCTGCATCTGTCTCCAAGGACCATTTTCCCTTCGCCTCATCCCCTGACCGGCGAAGCTCGACCGTGGGCTCCTCCATCTCGTGACCACGCCCACTCGCCGACCCGGGCTTTCACGATAGTCAGTTTTCGCCCCTGTGTCAACCCCACCCTCCGGCCCTGCGGACGTGAGGCAAAGCGCATTGGAGTGACACGACGTGAGTGCTTGACACCCTTCTTCCCTTCCATTAAGGTCGTAATTACACTGTCCTGCCCTGTTGGCCGCACAAGACGTGGGTCCCAGCCGGTCATCCAGCGGATTCGTTGACGTTCAGACCATCATATCGCTCTGGTCTCCAAAGACCAGGTTGGCAATTAGGAGCACCGAAATGACCCAAGGAACCGCGCCACGGCATACGAACCGATTGATCCATGAGACGAGCCCATATCTCCTCCAGCACGCCCATAATCCGGTGGACTGGTACGCTTGGAACGACGAGGCACTCCGCCGCGCCAAGGAGGAGAACCGCCCGATCCTGATCAGCATCGGCTACTCCACCTGCCACTGGTGCCACGTCATGGAGCGCGAGTCGTTCGAGGACGAGGCGATCGCCGCGCTGATGAACAAGCACTTTGTATGCATCAAGGTCGATCGGGAGGAACGTCCCGACCTCGATGAGATCTACATGGCTGCTACGCTGGCGCTCAACCACGGGCAAGGAGGTTGGCCGATGACCGTCTTCCTCACCCCCGACCAGCAGCCATTTTTCGCGGGGACCTACTTCCCACCCACCGACAAATACGGGCGTCCCGGATTCGGCACCTTGCTCAGACGGATAGCGGACAAATGGGAAACCAACACCGAGGAACTTCAGAATCAAGCCGCTCAGCTTACCCAGCACTTGCGCCAGCAGTCACACCCCCTCGCCTCGATGCCGGTTGGCGAGGCCGAGATCGCCGCGGCCATCACCCACAGTGCAGAAAGCTTCGATCCCGTTCACGGCGGATTTGGCCCCGCCCCCAAGTTCCCGGCCTCGACGAAGCTCTCGCTCCTCCTGCGGTATCACCGGCGTACGGGCGACGCCCACACCCTGCAGATGGTGCGGACCACGCTCGACGCCATGGGACGCGGGGGAATCTATGATCAGATCGGCGGCGGCTTTTCCCGGTACTCGACCGACGAACGCTGGCTTGCCCCGCACTTCGAGAAAATGCTATACGACAACGCCCTGCTCTCCCGGACCTACCTCGAGGCCTTCCAGGTGACCGGCGATCCGTTTTACCGTCGGATCGCCACGGAAGTCCTGGAATACATCTTGCGCGAGATGACTGCCCCCGAGGGAGGATTCTACTCTGCCACCGATGCCGACTCAGAGGGGGAAGAGGGCAAGTTCTTCGTCTGGACGCCGACCGAAATCGAGGCGATCCTGGGTGACGAGGAAGCACGGCGGTTCTGCGCCTACTACGACATCACGGCCCGCGGCAACTGGGAGGGGAAAAGCATCGCGAACGTGCGGCGTACGGTCGATCAAGTTGCCGCCAAGCTCGAGATCGAACCCGCAGCCCTTCAGGCCTCGCTCGATCGGGCCCGGCCGAAGGTGTACGAGACCCGGCAGCGGCGGATCCCCCCTGGGCTCGACGACAAGATCCTCACTGCGTGGAACGGGCTGATGATCAGCGCAATGGCCGAGGGGTATCGGGTCCTCGGTGACCGGCGCTACCTGGACGCCGGCGCACGCGCGGCCGACTTCCTACTTAGCACCCTCGTCCGGGCGGACGGACGGCTGCTCCGGACCTACCGGGCGGGCAAGGCGCACCTCGACGCCTACCTGGAGGATTACGCCTATCTCGCCGAGGCGCTGATCGACCTCTACGAGGCCGGCGGGCCGCCGCGGTATCTCACCGAGTCGGTACGCCTGGTCGAAATCCTCCTGGCCGACTTTGCCGACGCGGAGAGTGGGGCTTTCTACTCCACGGCGCGGGATCACGAATCGCTGATCGTGCGCCATCGAGAAGGGATCGACGGGGCAACCCCAAGCGGCCACGCGACGGCTGCCTCGGCGTTAGCCCGGCTCTCGTTCCATTTTGACCGCGAGGATCTGCGGGCCGCAGCAGAGCAGGCGATTAGTGTCTATGGGAAACAGATCGGCCAACACTCCCATGCTTTCGCCAAGAGCCTGACCGTCGTCGACCTGCTCCTGGAAGGGCCGACGGAGTTCGCCCTGATCGGAACTGGGGGGGAGGCCCGCTTCGAGGCGCTCCGCGGAGAAGTCGGGCGTCATTATCTCCCGAACCGCATTATCGCCCATCACGATCCGGCAGCGGGCGATCCCCCGCCGTTCCCCTTACTCGAAGGAAAGCGACTTGTCAACGGGCAGGCAGCACTCTTTGTCTGCCAGAATTTCTCCTGCCAAGCCCCCATCACCGATCCGGCGTTAGTGACCGCCGCACTCAATACCCCCGCCTCGGAGGTGGAAACCAAGAGGCGGTCGGTCGTCGGGTCCTTCCTGCCCGGCAGCGCAACTTCGAGCGATACCACCGCCTACGCCTCTCGCTTCACGCCGCTGGGCTATGTCCCGCTCGGCTCGACCGGCCTCATCACCAGCAAGGTTGGGTTCGGCGGGTACCGCATTGATGATGAGACTCCCAAGCATCGCGAGGCCCTTGAAAAAGCGCTGCTCGCCGGCTGCAACCTGATTGATACCTCTACCAATTACACGGACGGAGGGAGTGAGCGGTGCGTCGGGGTCGTGCTCAACGGACTGGTGCGGGCCGGTAAGCTGCGTCGTGAGGAGGTTATCGTTGTCTCGAAAATCGGCTACGTGCAGGGGACGAACCTGAGCCTGGCTCAGGAACGCGAGGCAGCGGGCGAGCCCTTTCCAGAGATGGTCAAATACATGGACGGCTGCTGGCACTGTATCCATCCCAAGTTCCTCGCCGAGCAGCTCCAGCGCTCGCTCGCTCGACTACAGCTCGACACCCTGGATGTCTGCCTGCTTCATAATCCTGAGTACTTCCTCTCTGACGCTCAGAAGCGAGGCCGTGAGTCCCTGGAGCGTGTCCGGGCAGAGTTCTACCGTCGGTTTTGTGATGCCTTTTCCTTCTTCGAAAGCCAAGTGGCGTCCGGCACGATTCGATGGTACGGCGTCTCTTCGAACACAGCCGTCTCACCCGCCTCCGACCCAGAGGCGACCTCGCTCAGCCGCATGCTGGCCGCAGCCCGAGAGGCCGGAGGGCCCGACCACCATTTCCGAGTTTTGCAGGTGCCGGTGAACCTGTTCGAGCCAGGCGGCGTCCTCGAGCGGAACACCGGGCCGGACAATCAGCAGACGGTCCTTGAGGCTGCACTGGACGCAGGAATTGGCGTTCTCCTAAATCGGCCCCTCAATGCCATCGTCGGCAACCGCATGCTGCGCCTGGCTGACTTTGTCGTAGAGGGCGAACCAATTGATGTCGATTCTCAGCTCAAGACCGTGGCCGATCTTGAGGCAGAGTGGCGCCGGCAGCTCGCCCCCGGCATCAAGACGTCAGCAGGAAGCCTCTCCCCCAACGATTTCTTTCGCTGGGCCGATCAGCTGCAAGGGTTGTCGCGTCAGCTTGAGAGCGTCGAACAGTGGCAGCATATTGAAGGGCAGATGATCTTGCCGCAGATTACTCATCTACTTTCAGCCCTTGACAAAAATCTCGAGGGCGATCTCGAGCCGGTGTGGCAGTCCTGGCGCGGCCGCTACATGGACGAACTCGGGAAGCTATTGGCCGAATTCCACCGGCAGGCGGCCAGCAAAAGCCAGCGGCAGAGCATGCCGGTCTCGGCGGCGATCGATCCCCTGCTGCCGGCGGAGCGGCGGGCCGAGAGCCTCTCTCGCAAGGCCCTTTGGGTGCTGGCCAGCACGCCGGGCGTGAGTTGCGTGTTGAACGGCATGCGGACATCCGCCTACGTCGATGACTCACTAGGAATCCTCTCCTGGCCACCGCTCGGCGAGGTTATCCCTATCTATCAAGCCGTCCAAGGCCTTCGGCTCCCCCGCTAGCGGCGTCCCAATATTTCTCTCCCGACCAGGAGGTCATCAAAACGATATTGAAACATCTTGGACTCTGGCTGGTCACACGAAGACCCCAGCCAAGGGCCAATGCGCCACCCAGAGCATTTCACATCGAGGATTCAGATCCACAGATCCCACCCTCTGACGAATACCTTTACCGTGATCCTGGATACTCTCTGGATGTGTGCGTATCCTGATTGCAAACCGGAGAGCAGGGTGAGGGGCCTCGAATACCCAGATTTGGGGCTACAGCCACAATCCCGTCCGCCCCCACACACCTCAACTCCTATCCACTCACGGCCCCTATCACCCTTCGGAAATCCGCCTCCTCCCCGCCTTCCATGTCTTGGGGTCCCTTTCCCCTAACCGCCGTATCTTGTGGCCTCTTTTGCCTTGACACGAAGCGCCTGCCTCGTTAGCCTGTTCTCGTCCAAAAGGGAGTTCTTATCACTTTTTAGGTCCGTCATAGATGAGGGCGACTCAAGAACGTAAGGCACCGGGATAAGGGAACAGTCCTTTGGCGTCTTTTGTTTTATTGGTTTCCCTGAGAATTTTGGTGAAGGTACATGAACAGTAATTTCAAGATTCAAGACCTGATCCCAAACCTTCGCTATCACGAAAGTGAGGCACGAACCACGAGCACGATCACGTTTAGCAGGTTGACGACATTGCATNGNATGAGTCCTGTCCCCTTGGCGACCTGGCCCCGGGTGACAGCCTGACCTGTACTGCCACTCATTCCATATCCCAGGCCGACCTGGATTCGGGCAGCGTGACCAACGTGGCCTCGGCCTCCGGAACCGACCCTCGGGGCGATTCGGTGGCTTCGTCCACTGACACCGCAACTGTAACTGGAGTCCAGAACCCTTCATTGAGCATAGTGAAGACGGCCAGCCCAACCACCTACGGTTCGGTAGGGGACGTCATCAGCTACACCTTCCAGGTGACCAACACCGGCAACGTGACCATCAGCGGTCCCTTCACCATCGATGACGACATTGCATCGGATGAGTCCTGTCCCCTTGGCGACCTGGCCCCGGGTGACAGCCTGACCTGTACTGCCACTCATACCATATCCCAGGCCGACCTGGACTCGGGCAGCGTGACCAACGTGGCCTCGGCCTCCGGAACCGACCCCAACGGCGCTTCCGTGGCTTCGTCCACTGACACCGCAACTGTAACTGGAGTCCAGAACTCTTCATTGAGGATAGTGAAGACGGCCAGTCCAATCACCTACGATTCGGTAGGGGACGTCATCAGCTACACCTTCCAGGTGACCAACACCGGCAACGTGACCATCAGCGGTCCCTTCACCA
>LKGT01001018.1_pt1 | contig 29684 bp, 34 predicted proteins | sample 503861 | NCBI WGS metagenome assembly LKGT01 (sample SAMN04113194, study PRJNA297058) | marine sediment metagenome | biome: marine benthic biome; feature: marine benthic feature; material: marine sediment; isolation source: sediment sample collected at the water-sediment interface from the South......
AACAAGTTCGGCGCCGTCTTTTGTCAATCCACCCTCGGCGGAACATCCGGCGGCCCACTTGTTTTTCAGGTTCCAGGTCAGGCCCGCAGCCCGCATGCCGCGTTTGTAAAAGAACTCGAGGTCCTCGGGCGTGTCGATGGGCTCGCACCCCTCGATCAGACCCACGAGGCAGACTCTCTTTCCGGTCGGGCAGGTGACGACGTCCATCCAGTGAGTGTTGTTAATTCAACTGATATTGGTGATTGTGGTGTAGCTTGAATTGTAGGAATGATTACTTTTTGTCGTGGTTCTTCTTCAGTCCTTTTTACTTGAATAGGTTTTTCTTGTAACCCTGTAACAGGTTTTTCTTTTTTAATTTCTTCTTTTTGCGTTATCACTTCAGTTTTTACTTTAGGAGTTTGAGAATTTGCTATTGTAATTTTTGATGTGAGTTCATATAATCTCTTATCTAGCTGTGATAATTTTTGATCCATTAATGTAATTAGGCCTTCTCCAACTGGACCAAGGTCAGGATGCTTACTTGCCATTTTTAATTTTTCAATCTTTGCAAGGATAATGCCTAATTGATGTTGATATCTTAGCAATAATTTGTCTCGCTGAATCTTATTCAGACCAGCATCATTTTGATAAAGTCTAGTAATTGTCTTGGTAAGAATTTCCTTTTCTAAACGAAGAGAATTAATCTGATTTTTAATTTGAGAATTTGCGCCAATTGTTCCTACTTCAACCTTGTTTTTAGGGAATTTTTTCACAGCAACTGCTGTACAGACACCTGCAATAGAACTTAAGAAAAGAACAATTTCTTGCATCTAGGTGTACCATTTGATCCACGAGTATTTTCTAATCTTAGCCTCTGGGAATCCACAACTTGCACATCGGTGGTGACGTTTATGAAAAGAGTTCTTTCCACATCTACGACATCGTATGTGGACTTTTTTCCTTGTAAAACCACCCATTGAAGTTGTTCCTTTCACCATGATTCAATCACTCACGTAGATGGAGGTGGAGAAATCATAACCACATTGTCTCCTCTAACAACAATGGTTCCTAGGCTTTTTGACTCTCCCTCAGAAGGGATCTCTTCTGACTGGTCGAGTAGCAGATTCATGTGCTGGTCAAAACCAAGCAAACTTCCTCGTATTGTCTTGCCGCCTTTGAGCTTAACCAAGACTAYTTTGTTAATACTCTCATCAAGTACTTTTACTGCCATATCAACGGACATTTACTTCACTCATTAGCGWTCGTATTGGAGGATTATATTAAAATTTCATTGGTGTAACTTTGGATTTTTACCAGTAAGGCAAGTTTGACACTTTTTTTCTAGGTTTTTMACGATTTCAGATAACAATYTCATRCCATCYTTTTTTGATGCTTTTCTAGGATCTCCCCAAACGCCGTTTTTTGTTGCTTTTGGAAAGGATTTTGCCGCAATTTTTTTTGCTCTAGAAATTTCTCTTGATTTCAAATTTTCAGTAGTTAAACCCTTTTTTGCAAGTTTCATTTTGACYTTATTTGATACGGCAAGCATGAGTGATGTCTCAACAAAACCTGCGTGGTCAAAACAATCTTTCATAAAATTCCAGTAAGAAAAAACAAAAACACGAATTTTACCTCTAGAAAGCTTGTTCACTTTACTACTAAGACCATTGATAGCTTTTTGATTGGTATAGTGACCATTTAGAACAAAAACTGTTTTGAYACCATTRCTTGCTAATGATAAACAGAGTTCTGAAAGTAATTTTTGYAAMGTMGAAGGTTTTACACTTAGATTGAAAAATGGACYATGCTCAAATGAAACACCATAKGAAATAGTCGGTAAGASCAGAAAATTTCCCTTTTTTGCTACTYTTATTGCAATCTCAGTTACTAAATCCGAATCMGTTGAAACTGGAAGATGGGGRCCATGCTGTTCAATAGAGCCAACAGGAATTATGGCTRYCTGGTTTTTCTTTTTGATTAATTTTCTGAGATTGGGATCTAACTGATCCTTTACAAYTATCATTNNTTTNACTTGGATTTTATGTGAACTTTTCTCCAGCGAACATCCAATTTATTTTCAAGGTGCATTTTKACGGCTTTCACCAAAGTCTGTGCTTCTAGTTTCTGACCTTGTTTTTTGATCTTCTCTAACMCATCGTTAGGATCTACTTTGAAAGAATCTTGGAAAATAATTGGTCCTTGATCTAAGTTTTCTGTTACATAGTGAGCAGTAACGCCAATAATCTTTGTTCCTCTCTCATATGCTTGTGCATATGCAAGTGCTCCTGGAAATGCAGGTAGCAAAGAAGGATGAATATTGATTATTCTTTCAGGATATCTCCACACAAAGTTTGGCGTTAAAATTTTCATGTATCTTGCAAGAACTATTACGTCAATRTCATACTTTTTACAAATTTGAATTAGCTTTTGTTCAGCTTTTTCCTGAACTTTTTCATCAACGAGAACAAATGGAATTTTTGCCTTTTTTGCCAWTGGAATTAGTGTTTTTTCAGTACCTACAATCAAACTAATTTTTCCTTTGATAGATTTTTTTGATTTTAGAATTGCATCAAGACAGTGGGGTTCTTTWGTAACAAATAATGCTATATTTTTTTGTGAACTTAGTTCATGATGAGTACTTACATCCATTTTTTGTTTTTTTGCAACTTTTTGTAATTCATCATCAAATTTTTTTACATTAACACTTTTTGTAAATGAAACTTCYAGATACATTCCAAAAAGTCCTTTCATTACATTTTGGTTTACTTTCTCAATGTTTCCMCCWWTGTGGAAAACAAAATTTGTAAAWGCYGCAACTATTCCTTCTCTATCTTTTCCAACTACTGTWACTCCAATGATTATTTTTTTCACGACGGTGTTTTATGATCATACCTTATTAATGCTTAAAACATCAAANCAAAATTTTTCAGAGTAAATGCGGAAGGTGGGATTCGAACCCACGAACCCCTAAGAGACAGGGTCCTAAGCCCTGCGCCTTTGACCAGGCTTGGCAACTTCCGCAACGCAACTGCCWTTAAACACAAATTTATCTATTGTTGAGAGACAAAAGCATGGGAAAATTATTTGGAACAAATGGAATYCGTGGAGTTTTTGGTAATGATTTAACTTTAGATTTCATTCACGACATAACTCTGTCTATTGCAACATACTTCAAAGAAGGACCRATACTTGTTGGTTATGAYGGTCGTGACTCGAGTCCAATAATCGCAAAAGYAATTTGTACTGCATTAAATTTTTCAGGATTAGATTGTAAAAATGCTGGACTTGTTCCAACACCTTGTTTAGAATTTGCTACAAAAAATCTTGGATACAAATGGGGCATAATGATTACAGCCTCTCATAATCCTTCAAAATAYAATGGAATTAAGCCCRTTGCAARTGATGGAGTAGAAATTTCACGAGAGGACGAATTTGTAATCGAAGATATTTACTTTAATAAAAAATGGCAAAAYTCTCCTCAAAAATGGGGYACAACTGATGAAGAAGATAGAGCGATTCAAGTCTATTTAGATGGAATCAAATCTAAARTAAATTCAGAAAAAATTATCTCAAAAAAATTCAAAGTCGTCTTAGATCTTGGAAATGGTGCACAAGCTGTAATYGCACCTASATTTTGCAAAGAATTAGGATGTGAAGTTTTTAGTATTAATGAAAATATTGATGGAATGTTTCCTGGCCGTGGTTCAGAACCAACTCCAGAAAACCTAAACGAATTATCTCAATCTGTGTTAAACAATAAAGCTGACTTGGGAGTTGCATTTGATGGAGATGGTGACCGAAGTTTATTCTGTGATAACAAAGGAGAAATTTTAACAGGTGAYAAATCTGCATTATTATTATCTAGATACATTTTAGAAAAAAAYCCAAACTCAACTGTAGTAACATGTTTGAATTCTAGTTCWGCTATTGAGACTTTGACTGCAAATAGCAATTCAAAAGTTGTTAGRACTAAAGTTGGAAGTGTTGAAGTMTCAAGAAAGATGGTCCCCATTAATGCYTTGATTGGATTTGAAGAAAATGGTGGTTTYATGTATGGYAARCATAATCAGGTACGAGATGGASTGATGACTTTGGCTTTAATTTTGGACTTGTTAGCVTCATCTGGAAAAACTATTTCTGAAGAAGTTRAAACATTACCGCCATCTTTTACTACAAAGGATAAAATCTCATGTTCTAAAGATGAAGCTAAGAAAATCATTGATACTCTAAAACAAGAAAACCCAAATGCTGATACAACTGACGGAATTAAAATYATAACTGATGAAAAAAATTGGGTAATGATTAGRCCAAGYGGAACTGAACCAATTATTAGAATTTATGCAGAAGCTAGCTCACAAAAACAACTTGATGAGTTAATGTCAGAGTACATTCAAAAAATAAAATCAATCATTTCCAGATAACATATTTAAGACCAATTGGGCGCATGTGAGGAATGRWGATGATCCYVCTGGGTGATGCAAATGGCTAAGCCTTATTATGTAAAATTTGAGACACCAGAAGATCTGRTAAACCCAATACTAGAGGCAATTAGRGTTGCTGTTGAAAGTGGTAAAGTCAGAAAAGGAACCAATGAGGCAACAAAGGCCATAGAACGTGGTACTAGTAAACTAATTATTATTGCTGAAGATGTTGACCCMCCAGAGGTTGTAGCTCATCTTCCAATTCTCTGTGAGGAACAAGGDGCAGCATATGCATTTGTTCCAAGCAAACAAGAACTTGGAAAAGCATTRGGAATTGATATTACTTCTGCAGCTGCTGCAATACTAGATTCTGGTGATGCACAACATATCATTGATCAAGTARTCTCATCTATTTCTAAAATAAAAGGTGGCAAGTCTGATCAATGAGTACAGAAACTGAAACAGTAACTCCHGCAGAGGTYATWCAAATWRTTGGWAGRACTGGMATWGCTGGTGARGTTATTCAAGTTAGAGTRARAATAWTGGAYGGAAGRGAYAAAGGMMGAATTYTAACAAGAAATGTMAARGGTTCTGTTAGRATYRATGAKATMYTRMTGCTWCGTGAAACMGAAAGAGAAGCYAAGAARATAARGTARKYRATTARATGAGTCTTTTAGTAAAACCATGCARTTTTTGTGATAGRCCRGTTGYAAAGGGTTCWGGYACMATGCTTGTRAAAAATRAYGGAACWGTTTTYTGGTTTTGTTCYKCAAAATGYAAAAARAACATGCTWGARYTAAARCGTGATCCAAGAAAACTAAAGTGGACAAAAAAGYWCGTCAAAGGCGGAATYAGAAAGAAGTAGCTTNGTCCGAACAAACATTGATAGTATTAAAACCAGACTCAGTAGAGCGAAATTTAATTGGTGAAATTCTATCTAGATTTGAAAAATCAAATTTTAAAATTATTAAATTACAAAAGATGAATTATACMAAAGAAATGGCTGAAGAATTTTATTCAGATCATAARGAAAAACCATTTTTTGGTGAACTAGTCTCGTATATCACCTCAGGACCTGTTGTTGCAGCAGTACTTGAAGGAGAAAATGTTGTTGCAAAAACTCGTGAAATTAACGGAGAAACAGATCCTAAAAAAGCTGAAAAAGGCTCTATTCGTGGAGATTTTGGYATTGACATTACAAGTAAYACTATTCATGCGTCTGACTCTCCGCAAAGTTTTGAAAAGGAAGTGAAAGTAGTATTTCCGTGATTAATGTTGCAAATCAGACAACCAATTGTGGTAGTACTTGGCCATGTAGATTCTGGAAAAACTTCACTTCTTGATARAATTCGAGGTACAGGTGTTCAAGGAAGAGAAGCAGGAGGCATCACACAACACATCGGTGCGAGTTTTCTTCCARCTGAAACAATCAAAAAAACTTGTGGTGTATTATATAAAAAATTAGAACAATCTGAACAACAAGTTCCAGGAATTTTAGTAATYGACACRCCRGGACACGAAGTTTTTACTAACCTTCGTGCACGTGGWGGATCAGCTGCAGACATYGCAATACTTGTAGTRGATGTAAATCGTGGTTTTCAACCACAAACAAATGAAAGTTTGAAGATTTTAGAAAGCAGAAAGGTTCCTTTTGTTRTTGCATTAAACAAAACRGAYCAGCTTTCAGGATGGAGACCAACTGAAACTTCTTTTATCTCMCAAGCTRTCAAAGAACAAGACCCCTCCATACAAACAGCACTAGATGAAAAAATCTATGATGTAGTAGGAACCYTATCCATTCTTGGCTACCAATCTGAAGCATTTTGGCGCGTTCAAGACTACAAAACTGAGATTGCCATAGTTCCTATTAGTGCAAAAACTGGTGTTGGCATTCCTGAACTTATGGCCGTTTTAGTTGGACTGACTCAACAATAYCTGCAAAAAAGATTAGACCAAAAAGAAAAATYAACTCGTGGAATTGTTCTTGARGTAAAAGATGAGGTTGGTTTAGGACARACAGCAAATGTCATTCTTATTGATGGTTCAATMAAAAAAGGTGACACYATTATTGTTGCAAAAAGAGATTCAGTAATTGTCACAAAACCAAAAGCAATTTTGTTACCAAAACCACTTGATGAAATGCGTGATCCTAGAGATAAATTCAAACCAGTTGACGAAGTTCAWGCAGCAGCTGGAATAAAGATTGYATCACCAGAATTGGAAGGTGTTTTRCCTGGAAGTACCCTTTATGTMGCAACAAACGAATCTGAAGTTTCAGAATTTAAGAGTAAAATAGAATCAGAAATGAAATCAGTCTTTATTGAAAAAGAAACTGATGGAGTGATTCTAAAATGTGATACGATTGGTTCACTTGAAGCCATAACTGAGATGCTAAARCGGGAACAAGTYCCAGTGTCAAAAGCAGATATTGGATCTGTGAATCGTCGCGATGTAATGGAAGCAAAGGCYGTTAAAGAAAATGATAGRCATCTTGGAGTTATTTTATCGTTTAATGTTAAAACACTTMCAGATGCAAAAGAAGAATCAGAAAATARTCATATCAAGATATTTGAYGAAAATGTAATTTACAACTTGATTGATAATTAYACAAARTGGGTTCAAGATGATACTGCCCATGAAGAAGATGCAATATTTGCAGAGCTYACACCAATTTCTAAATTYACATTTCTTAAAGGATATGTGTTTAGAAATAATAATCCTGCTGTGTTTGGAATCAGAGTTGATGTTGGTGAGCTTAGACAAAAAGTACGRTTTATGAGAAAAGATGGAAAGAAAATTGGTACAGTYCATCAATTACAACATGAAGGAAAAACAATAGGATCTGCAAAAACTGGTCAAGAAGTTGCTTGTTCTGTGAAAGMTGTTACTATTGGCAGGCAAATCCTAGAGGAGGATGAGTTTTACACTCTGCCAAATTCAAGTGAAGCAAAACAACTACTCAATCGATTTGCATCAAAGCTYAGCCCAGAACAATTYGCATTATTAAATGAMATARTAGRGATTCAGCGCAAAAAAGACGCTGCATATGGTTACTAAACTGAGTTATACAGTATTACCAATACCGTAATTATTCCAATAACTATGGGAATATACMATTTGGGAATATTTTTTGGTTTTCCAGCAGAAAATAGAGAATCTTTTCCRTTATCKGGTTTCACAATTTAATTTAGCATTCATATCATTTACTACTTTSTRAATTTCATTAACTAAMAAGAAAAGTCGGTTCTRTCTTTCATCATATTATAAAATTCAAAGCCAGAATACTGGTGTGTAATTGTATAAGGAATAACTMCAATARCAGTTGAAGCAATGATAACAATTGCAGYATRCTTGTTCATTTGTAATCTAAGAAACTTGGATTATGCCTKTCATCCATGGATGAACCATRCAGAAATATTCGTATGTYCCAGCCTCATCAAATGTATGTGAAAATGTGGTGCCTGCCATAAACAAACTACTGTCAAAAACACCATCTGGCTCATCAGATGGATTTMCACTTGTAACTGTATGAGCTGCAGAATCAACATTGCTCCAAATTACTTCGCCACCAACTGCAATTGAAACTTCATATGGAATGAAACACTCGTTTGTTTCATCACATCCTGGAACACCAGAACCTTCTGCAACATTTACCTTAACTGTCGCCGGTAACATTAGTTGTTCTTCAGGAACTTCACTTGGTATTGGCTCAGCTTCAAACTCTTCACGTACAATCATTTCAGGAACATCTTCAAATCCTGGTGCTGGAACTGGAGAACTAGTTGGTTCTGTAACAGAGATAGTTTCAGAAATTTCTACAGTACGTGTAGATTTTGGAACACTTACATCATCAGGAGATGCAGCAATTAGAGCAAATATTCCTACTGTAAGAAATATCATTACTCCAATAATCCAAATCTCTAGCCTCATAGTTGAATCGGGTTTCTTYTTAGGCATTGATAAAGTATTCTAAATTTAGTACAGCTTTTACCATTATATCAGAAAAAATTCAATCATTCTATCAAAGRCAAAAAATGTTACTTATTTTCAACATTGAGCGAATCTTGGGAAAAATCATAYGATATTCTTAATGAGGCAAATGACAAAATTTCAAAAAATACCAAATTTCTTAAAACCGAGATGTYTCTTYCGGATAAACCAGAGARRCTGAAGGGGRTATGTAGGCCCTTTCAGTTTTTTGATTCTAGTTATTAATAGCCGAKATTATATCAAAAGAATAATTGAGCATACAATATCTAGAGCATRCAACTGACGCATTCATTCTAGTAACTGCACCGARTTTAACTGACGCATTTACACTTGCAGGACAATCCGTGGTTGATACAACACTAGACAAAAAAACAATTGAAGAAAAAGAACAAAGAACTCTTAAAGTTTCAGGAAAAGACCTAAGTTATCTACTCTTAAATTGGCTTGAAGAAGTAAACTATCAATTAATTACCGAAGGGTTTGCAATTGCTAGATTCTCAGTTGAAATTTCAAAAAATTCAAAGTATGGTCTAAAAGCTACAATATATGGCGAACCAATAGATTTGAAAAAACATCACTTTAAGGTAGAAATTAAAGCACCAACCTTTCATATGATGGAAATAAAACAAAACAATCAGGTAACAATGAGATTCTTACTTGATTTGTAATATCATTTTTAATCCATCTTTTGAAAAGTATGAACTTAACCACTTTTGATCATACTTGAGTTTCAGTTTGGAATAATTAAGAAAAGACGAGGACGTACAAGATGATTCAGGGCATTGGGGTACTTGAAAACATCTTATCCTCGCCACTTTTGCTGAAAATGTATGCTTAAGAACTTTACTGATAACTTTAGATCTTTGAAATAATTTTTGATCTTGATACAGCAAATATTACTGCAAGCATTGAAGTTGCAAGAACTACTGTTGATAAAACACCAAATTCTGGCACTACTGAAGTTCCAAGAATTGTTACCTGTTCAGTAGTTTCAGTCACAGGAATTGTTACAACATTTATTCCTCTTTCAGAAATTACTTCAAAGTCAGTTACCGATTCTCCATCGGCCCAAATTACATTAGGGTTACTAATGAGATCTTTCGATAAATACAAAGTCAGAGTATTATCATCATTTTGAGGCTTTCCAACAAGTGTAAATGTAATTGCTTTTTGATCTTCATCAACTGTTGCATCTGCAATCACTCTATTGAAATCATATTCGACATCAAATGTTGTAGAGCCATCTCCAGCGTCATCTCCAACATTTTGTATCACACTAAAAGCTGATTTTACTACAACAAATCCTGTCATCCATGGATGTATGGTACAAAAATATGGGTATGTTCCTTCATCTGTAAATCTATATGACCAAGATTCTCCAACAGAAAAAAGTTTACTATCAAAAATTCCATCAGGTCCTTCTCCCCCTAAATCAGGAGAAAATCCAGAAGTTACTGTGTGAAATTCAGTGTCGGCATTTGACCACTTAACTGTATCTCCTGGCAAAACATGAATCTCTCCACTTGTATCTCCATCTTTTTCACTTTGCCAAAAATATGGGGCTTGAGGATCTGCGGCACCAGTTGGTATGTTTATTGTATGGGTTGATTGAGCAAAGACAGAATTTGTACCAAATAAAACAAAGATTACCGAAACTACTATAATGATTTTAAAATTCAATTTCACAGAATTTAATTGATTTTCGCTGCTTTTTAACTTTGATAGTTTTCGTAATGAAAAATCAATTTCTTTTATAATACCACTTTATTCTAAAGGAAAATCTACTTCACAAATAGGGCATCGTCCTCTATCGCCCTTGTAACTATCATTATAATATCTGACAATCTCTGTGTGACAYTGATGACAGATTATTTTTTCWAGCGACAAYGARYTARTTACRCATTCTCTTTATTTAACTACAYTTCCAAATYTYCAGAATTGGYRGTATGATTRTTTATTATCAGTATTGCAGTGTATTACAAAATTATTTTTTTACRAATRTTACTTTTTTATTGAYAKAYCAAGCRTTCCATACGAAATTTRTGCYTTAKAGTGCYGAATCAACCATTAGTGCAATAAACAACACTGTAAGATATGGACTAGAAACTTTGAACAATGYCCATGAAGATTTCTCACTACCTTTCGAAACAACCCAAGCTGATAATGCAATCATTAARGCACCAGAAGCAATGGCTGTCCACAAATAAACTGCACCCATCATAGGTTCCCCATTTTCCATTGTCAAAAAGAATGGAACAATACTAAACAACACCATGATTACAGTAGAGCCAGCAATCACTCTAGCTGATGTTTTTTCTGATTGAACAGCAGTAAGCATTGGAACATTGACTTTAATGTAATCTTCTTTAAAGTGGAGTGTCAATGCCCAAATGTGCATTGGAATCCAAATAAACACAAGACCTGCCATAACTAATCCAAGTGACCATAGTCCCATCGTTGTAACAGCTACCCACCCAATTAGAGCTGGAACTCCTCCACAAAAACCACCAAGAACTATGTTTGCTCTACTTTTTCGTTTCAATAAATAAGAATAAACGTGAATATTATTCCAAAGACCAAACGCCATCAAACCACCAGCAATCAAACCTTGTTCAATTGTAGTTGTAAAACCAATTGAAAATGCCATTGCAAGACTAATAGCTGCTAAGACAAAGCCGAAATTTCGTGCCTTTTCAGCAGGATAAATCCTCTTTGATGGAATTGGTCTTTCTTTAGTTCTTTCCATAATGGCATCAATATCTCTATCATGATAGTTTGTTAGAGTATTTGCCGCTGCAGAGCCAGCTGCAACTCCACCAATCATCAAGACCCAAGTAGCTACAGATATTGGAATATCATAGATGTTTGAAGCCGTTATAGCTGCACCAAATGCGGTAAACACCAAAAGATACCAGATTTTTGGTTTTGTTAATTCATAATATACTGCAAAACGCGATTGGGTTTTTTGTTTCTGCAATACCGCTCACCTTATTCTGATGGCATATATGGCATTGCTTTTTCTCTAGTCTTCATCTCAATAAATGACTCTGATGATATTATACCATCAATCTTTCCTATCTTATCTGAAACGATCTGGTGCATCTCATCTAAAGAATGCGCATATAATGTAACCAAAATATCAAATCTGCCAGTAACTTCTGCGATTTCACGAACGCCTCTAATCTTAAACAACTCATCAATTATGGTATCTCTTTTTTTAGAGTCCATATTGATTCCAGCCAATGCTTTAACCTGATAGCCTAGCTCTTGATCATTTACAACTATGGTAAAGCGCTGGATTAGCTTTTTCTTTACCAATCTTTTGATTCTAGAATAAACAACTGAAGGATTTACCTTTATTTTCTCTGATAATTTTGGAACAGAAATAGATGCATCAGCTGATAGCTCAGATAATATAGTCAAGTCCAAATCATCTATCTTTGCCACCTGGAATCGCCTAGATCCGTGAATATTTTTGTATCTTATATGTTTTCTAATGAAAAAATTGCAAAATTAGATTAGATTTTGCCTTTTTTGTATAACATTTCTGCTAACAACACTGCGCCTTTTGCAGAGCCCATTTTCTTGTTGTGACTAAACAGCATGTATTTTAGTCCGTGGTCAAACAACTCCTCTTTCTCCACTCTACCAATTGTTGTGGTCATTCCATCACCAACTTCGCGTTCCATTCTTGGTTGTGGTCTTGTGGGGTCTTCATGAAATACATAATATTCTTCTGGGGCCGATGGAAGACCAGCTACTGAGATGTGTTTGTTTTCATCATTGTAAAGCTTCTTTGCTTTTTCTGGATCAATGTCCTTATTCGTTTCAACAAAAACTGATTCAGTGTGACCATCAATAACTGGAACTCTAGTGCAAGTACAAGACACCCTAATATCCGCATCTTCAATCTTTCCATCTTTTAGTTTACCAAGAATCTTTCTCGTTTCTTTTCTAACCTTTCCTTCCTCATTTGGAATGTATGGTATAATGTTGTCAGTAATGTTCATTGCACCAACTCCTGGTGATCTACCTGCCCCTGAAATTGCTTGCATCGAAGTCATCATTACTTTCTTTACACCATACTTTTCATAAAGTGGTTTTAGTGTTATTGCTAGACCAGTCGTTGTACAATTTGGTARAGGAGCWATCCAACCTTTCCAGTTTCTATTCTTTTTTTGAGATTCTAAAAGCTCAGCATGYTCATCATTAATTCCRGGAATYAGAATTGGAACGTCMTCTTCATATCGATATGCAGAACTAGTACTAATTACTGGAACATTAGCTGCAAATTTTGCYTCAATATCACGAGCTGCACCYGATTCTATAGATGAGAAAACTAAATCTAATTGCGATGYGTCAACCTCGTCRATATTTTTGACAGTCATTTCTTTRATGTAATCTGGAATTTTTCCACCAACCTCCCATGAAACTATTCCACTGTTCGGATCKCGAATAGCATCAGTGTATTTTTTACCAGCAGATCGTTCAGAAGCTGCAATTTGAGTYACCTCAAACCAYGGATGATYCTCTARGGACAGTACAAAYTCTTGTCCAACTGATCCTGTAACTCCWAGAATAGCTACTTTCTTTTTCACGAACCATTTTGCTTAGGATTCAATTAATAATCCTTTATCGTAWTTCTTTGCGTTGAAACTKAATCAAAACATAGCATCTCATAAACCAGTTTCTCATGGAGGCAGATATTCTGTGAAAAACCCTTCTCCGGACCTTTTGGATTATAGCTCAAACATCAACCCACTTGGAGCCTCGCCTATGGTTAGAAGATATCTCAAGAGACAGCTAGGCTCAATATCTGAATATCCTGATTCAGATTCAGTTAATCTTCGBAAAGCGCTTCAATGGTATTGTAAGATTCCCCATGAACAGATTGTTATTGGAAACGGAGCCACAGAAATCATTTACAATTTCTGCAAAGCATTTTTGAGCAAAAAAACTCCTGTGTTAATTCCCATTCCAACGTTTGGTGAGTACGAAGCTGCGGCAAAACTTTCAGGATGTAAGATTACTTTTTTTAAAACAATGAATTTAGAAAGCAATCTTGATAATTTTATCAAAAAAATTCCAAAAAATGGATGCGTATTYGTTTGTAATCCAAATAATCCAACAGGAAAATTACTGTCAAAAAGAAATTTATTAAAAATTATCCAAGCTGCAAAGAAAAAATCATCTYTGGYATTTRTTGATGAGTCATTTATTGAGCTAGTTYCAGAATCAAACCAATCYGTAATAAAATTTGTTAAAAAATTTTCCAATCTCTTCATTTTACGWTCTATGACAAAATCATTTGGTTTAGCTGGCATTCGTRTTGGTTATGGTATTGGAAGTAAACAAATCATTTCTATTCTAAATAATCTAAAAATTCCTTGGAATGTTAGTGGTTTRGCTCAGYATGCTGCAAGGGCCGCACTTTGTTCTATATCATATCTAAACAAAGCAAAGAATATAATAGAAAATGAATCAAAATTTTTGAGAAATTCTATATCAAAGATTGATGGATTTGAGTGTCATACTGCTGCTGCAAATTTTATCTTAATTAAAACAAAACAAAAATCTAAAACCATACAAAAAAAACTTTTAAAGAAAAAAATTCTCATACGTGATTGTTCTTCATTTCGTGGTCTAAACAACAATTACATTAGAATTGCAGTAAAAACAAGAAAAGAAAATCAAAAACTTGTAAAAGCTTTGGAGAAAATTAAATGAAAACATTAATGATCCAAGGAACTTCTTCTGGAGCTGGAAAAACAATTTTAGTTGCAGCACTTTGTAGAATTTTTTCAGATTCTGGAATGTGTGTATGTCCTTTCAAATCCCAAAACATGTCGAATTTCTCCTACAAAAACAAGGATTTTGAGATTTCTCGCGCTCAAGCCATTCAAGCAATAGGGGCWCGYTGYAAAATYACGGCTGATTTGAATCCAATTTTACTAAAGCCACTTGGAAATTAYTATAGTACSGTTTTTCTTCAAGGTAAAAAATACAAAAAAATGCATGCAATTGATTATTACAAAAAATTTGTAAGAACAAAGGGMCTACAAGTTGTAATGGACTCTTTATCACGCTTGAAAAAAAAATATGATGTAATAGTTATAGAAGGTGCTGGCTCTCCAGCTGAAATTAAYCTACAAAAGTTTGATATTGCAAACATGAAGATTGCAGAAAARACAAATTCACCAGTCTTACTTGTCAGCGATATAGATAGAGGRGGTYCTTTTGCAAGTATTGTTGGMACACTAGCACTACTTGATAAAAAACATCAAAAACTTGTYAAAGGTTTTGTGATWAACAAATTCCGAGGAGATATCAATATCCTAAAACCAGGATTTACAAWGCTYAARCAAAATACCAAAAAGCCTGTTTTYGGYGTRATACCAATGACAAACATTAACCTGCCWGARGAAGATTCTCTAGGGGTAAAASCAAAACCGATGACTTTCAACAAGAAAAACAYCGACAAAATTGACAGGGAGATTGACAAGCTAAGTAAATTAGTAAAGAAAAGTCTAAACATCAAAGCAATAGAGARGCTGATATCTTGATAATTGAATCAATTYTGATCGTTRCATTTGCTCTGGGATTAGACTTTGCAGTAGGTGATCCAAAAAATAGRTATCATCCTACYGCATGGATTGGTAGATTAATTGCAAAACTAACACCWCTTGCAAAAAATTCTGAAAAAATTGGTGGRRTTGTTYTAGTACTARCTGTTGTAGCTATTGTTTCATTGTTTCTAATTGCATTAGATGTWACAATTAATCTACTYACTGTTGATTATRTTTCATTAATTRTTTCAATTATAGTTGGAACAATTCTTCTAAAAACAACTATTGCTATACGGGGAATGGAAAAACATGCAATAGCAGTTGTAGAATCAGTAGAACATAATGATATTGAAAAGGCAAGAGACAATCTAGCCTTGATTGTAAAGCGAAATACTAAGGATTTGGACAAAAATCAYGTCCTTTCKGGAGTTCTAGAGAGCGTAAGCGAGAATACAGTTGAYGGTATTACTGGRCCAYTATTCTATTATGGATTRTTTGGCTTRCCRGGAGCATTTGTGTATAGRGCAATAAACACAATTGATTCCATGATTGGYTACAAAGATTCTATTTTCGAAAATGTTGGATGGTTTGGCGCAAACTGTGAYAAAATTCTAAATTATATTCCATCTAGATTAACAGCTCTTGTAATGRTACTAAGTGCAAAAATAATTGGAGTTGATTGGAGGAACTCTTATCAAATTATGTTAAGAGATGGTTCTAAAACAGAATCWCCYAAYGCTGGRTATCCRATGGCAGCTTTAGCTGGTGCATTGCAAACTAAATTTGAAAAAATTGATCATTATTCHTTAGGWRATGGAAAYTTGGAAATYAMTAAAGAWCACATYAAATCRGCAATTRCACTAATGAARGTYACATCAATTCTGTTTAGTGGWATWRTAACAATYCCAAWCATYRTYRTRTTRTCTTACTTAGGTTGGTGGMTTCATGCTTAAAGAAATWGGTTCAGTRTTTTCATTTTTAACAATAATTCCAACTRGTACTRCAAATCTTGAAACAATTGCMAAGTACATGTAYCTCTTTCCAATTGTTGGARTAGCAATTGGACTWRTAGTTGGAGGATTTGGTTTTGGATTATCATTTATTGGATTAGAACCGCTAATTGTTGGATTATTAGTGGTTGCAGCAATAGCGTTAATCACAGGAATCCATCACACAGATGGTCTTGCAGACTTYGCAGATGGCTTGATGGCAAAAGGAACAAAAGAGAAAAAGCTTCAAGCAATGAAGGATCTTTCTACAGGTTCTGCTGGAATTGTTACAGTTGTTTTGTATATTGTTGGAATGATTATTGCTCTTTCTTTTATGGAAGGCTATTTTCTATTTCAAGCAATTTTRGTTAGTGAAATCATGGCAAAATTCTCGATGGTATTAATGGCAAGCRCTGGTCAATCTGCAGCTTTGGGCTCAAATTCTCCCTTTATGCAGCTAATGAAAGAYAAGAAAAAATTTGTAGCCTCAATTGCATTAACCATHATTCCTYTKGTGATTGTTGCAGGAAGTACAGGAATGATTRTTTTTGCGGCAGGWGTAATTCTAACTCTTTTCCTTGTAGGAATYTCWACYMGWAGCTTTGGTGGAATCACAGGTGACGTGTTAGGCGCATCAAATGAATTAACTAGACTATCTTCACTATTGATCTTTGTTACATTATGATTGGAATTGTGATGGCTGGTGGAAAAGGCACCAGGATGGAATCGGAACAAGAAAAACTTCTTCTTAAATAYAAAAAACCAGTCATACTCCATGTAATAGATGCATTAAGAGAATCWRARTGTTTTTCAAAAATTCTTGCAATTACAAGTAAAAACTCRCCTCWAACWAAACAAYTGTTAGAAGAAAATAATGTTGAAACAATRGAAACYCCTGGAAATRGWTAYGTTMGTGATTTRAATCRGGTTTTATCYTCRCTTRATGAACMTGTACTTGTAACMTCAGGYGATCTYCCATTTCTTGATKRMRAAATWATCAAAAWCATAGTTRAAATGTAYAATTCTGARAATATTTGGAAAAGTATTGTWGTAACAAAAGGATTTTTAGACTCACTYCATTTAAAATCTGACATYCATGTTTCTCATGARGRACAAGATTGYTKTTTYWCWGGAATCTCACTTGTWAATGCAAAACAAATCAAAAGCTTAGAAAATGTAAAAGAAACYTATCAAATTTTAGATGATAAACGAGTTGCCTTTAATCTAAACACAAAACAAGATTACGAATTACTCGGCGTTTCCTGAATTTTTGCCAAAAATTTTTGCAATAGCACCTGTTGGCTTWGCAATTGCATTACCACAAGAATTGCATGTAACTATAGTTGATGCATGAGAAAAAACAACTTGTTTTTCCCCACATTCTTTGCATTCAATTTTTAGAAATTTACTATTTGGTTCTGGAACAAGAATGTGATCTTTTTTCATACTGCCACCAACTCGAATTTTCTAATTCTAATTCCATAAGTATTCCATTTCTTTTTGCATACAGTACAGGTTAGTATTCTTGTAACCTTCTTTGTTGTCTTTGCAGGCTTCGCTAATTTTGGAAATTTTTGTCCACCGTAACCTTTTTTGTCTTCAGCGTGACGTCTTTCTCCAATAGCAGAACCTCTTCTTTTTCCAGCCTTGTAAATTGAGACCTTTTGATCAGTATGCGTCTTACATTTTGGACAATACCGTCTAATCTGCTTTGGATAGTTCATATCAAACAACCCACTTTCTCTGTAATTTAAGCATTGAATCTATAATAGGTTGAAAACCATAACTGAATTTTGTGACTTCTACTCTTTCTCGTTCAATTTTAACTCTTAATGCAGTTGCAATGGGTGACAAAAAGGCTGATCTAGTTTTAAAAAATTGCAAACTTGTTAATGTTTACACAAGAGAAATCATTCCACAAACTGAAATTGCTATAGTAAATGACAGAATTGCTTTTGTTGGWYCWGATGCATCTCACACAATTGGAACWAAAACTACTGTTATTGATTTAGAAGGCAAGTATGTCACACCRGGATTTGCAGATCCTCACATTCACATTGATCAGTTTGTGATGCCGTCGGAGTTTGCAAAAAARTCTCTTTTGTGTGGTGTAACTTCATTATTTTCTGATCCTATTGATATTGTAAGTAYCTGTGGATACAAAGGATTTAGAGAATTTGTAAGACAAACTAAWGATCTACCTCTAAGAATGTTTCATGTTGTCCCTGGCGGTCTTCCAGTTGACAGAAARTTTAGTCATAGYAARACCTTGAGTTTATCACAAGAAAARGCYGCAGTAAAATTGGCAAATGTTTTGGGTCTTGGAGAAGTWTTTTCTTGGACAAAAGTAACAATGCGTGATGCAAAAACAATGAAATCACTTTCATCAATGCTTGAAGCTGATTGTATCATTAATGGTCATACAGCTGGGGCATCAGGAAAGAAGTTAGTAGCCTATGTTTCATCTGGAATTTTATCTTGYCATGARCCAATAGATTTTGATCAAGTTCTAGAGCGTTTRCGTCTAGGAATGTGGGTGATGATTCGTGAAGGTTCYATTCGTMGAGACCTAAAAGAAATCRTTACTCGTGTTTTGSTKCACAAAACATACATTGAYAGACTAATGTTTTGCTCTGATGGCGTTGAYCCTYTWGAYATTGAACRCTATGGWCAYATTGATCATTGTGTAAGAGARGCAATTTCAAATGGTGTTGATGCAGTTGATGCATTTTCAATGGCATCAAAAAACTGCTTTGATTACTATAACATGGGAAAAGATCTTGGAGGAATAGCTCCTGGAAAACTTGCTGACATTTTGGTTTTTGATGGATTGTTTTCAATAAAACCAAAAAAAGTGTTTGTTGGAGGAAAACTTGTAGTATCAAACGGAAGTATAGTCTCTAAAATAAANAATAAAACAATACCATCTTGGATTAAAAAAACAGTAAAAATTCGAAAAAAATTCTCAGAAAAAGACTTTGWGGTAAAATCAAAAAAATCTACAGTCACAGCAAATTCGATTAATTTGATTAATGAAATTATCACAAAACTTGACCCTGTAGAACTTTCAACAAGGAATGGAAATGTTATTCCATCACWTGACAAGGACGTGTGGAARGTAGCAGCATTTGATAGGACRTATGGTTCAAACAAAAATGCTATTGGATTTTTGAATAATTTTGGAGCAGATATAGGGGCATTTGCATCAACATGGAATTTTCATGAAAATGATCTGATTGTAATTGGTTCAAATGAAAAGGATATGGCYATAGCTGCAAACAGTCTAATCAAAACACAAGGAGGTCTTGTTGTAATAAAGGATGGAAAATCATTGGCTTCATTACCGCTACAATTTGGMGGAATCATTTCAACTGATTCATTTGAAAAAGTTGCTTCAAACTTTTCTGCAATAAAAAACAGTTTASTTGACTCTGGGTGTAAATTCAAAAGACCTCATTTGATACCCCTTTTCTTGCCATTTTTGGCRCTRCCATCAATTCGGATTCTATATTCTGGAATTGTCGATATCARGAAGAGATCCTACGTTCCTCCAWTCAACTAAGYAATCTTAAAAAGGGGTATCGGAAGCAGTTCAGCTGAATTATGGCTTCTATTCAACAAACRCCACAAGGCCCAGTAYTGGTACTTAAGGAAAGTGCCCTTCAACAAAAGGGAAAAGACGCTCAAAATAACAAYATTCAGGCTGCAAAACTTGTTGCAGATTTAGTCAAATCAAGCCTTGGTCCACGTGGTTTAGACAAAATGCTTGTTGATTCTTTGGGYGATGTCACCATAACAAATGATGGTGCTACAATTCTCAAAGAGATYGATGTCCAACACCCAGCAGCCAAAATGATGGTTGAAATCGCTAAAACTCTAGATAATGAAGTYGGTGATGGTACCACATCTTCAGTAGTGTTTGGAGGTGCATTGCTTGCAAAAGCTGAAGAGCTATTGAAAAAAGATGTTCATTCAACCGTTATAATTGATGGATATCAAGCAGCTTCTGAAAAAACTCTYGAAATACTTTCAGAAATTGCAMAGAAAATACAACCTGACGATAAAGAATCGCTTTTAAAAATTGCTAAAACAAGYATGCAATCAAAATTAATTTCTGAAGATAGCGGTYCTATAKCAAAAGTTGTTGTTGAAGCAATTTTAAAAATTACAACAAAGAAAGCTGAAAAGTACGATGTTGATTTAGATAATATCAAAGTAGAAAAGAAAGCAGGCGCTTCAATTCAAGATACTGCATTAATCAAAGGAATYGTTTTAGACAAAGAGGTMGTTCATAGYGGAATGCCAACCAARATTGAAAAAGCAAAGATTGCWTTARTTAATRCRGCAYTTGAGGTTGAAAAAACAGAGATGAGCTCTGAAATTAGAATTAGTGACCCCTCTCAAATGCAGATGTTCTTAGAAGAAGAAAACAGAATGCTAAAAACAATGGTAGAAAAGATTCATGGAGTCGGCGCAAATGTACTTTTGTGCCAAAAGGGAATTGATGATATTGCACAGCATTWTTTAGCAAAAMATGGAATTTTGGCTATAAGACGTRTTAAAGAAAGTGACATGACAAAATTAGCAAAAGCTACTGGCGGAAGAGTTACCACTAACCTRGATGATCTTTCTGAAAAAGAATTAGGAAGYGCAGATTTAGTTATTCAGAAAAAAGTAGAATCTGACAAATGGGTATTCRTTGAGGGATGCAAAAACCCAMAATCAGTTACAATTTTGATAAGAGGTGGTTCACAAAGARTAGTTGATGARRTTGACCGCTCTATGCATGATGCCTTRATGGTAGTAAAAGATGTAATTGAAAAACCAGAAATTGTTGCTGGTGGAGGAGCACCAGAAGCTTTTGTTGCTGCTCAACTAAAAGAGTGGGCTGACAATTTTGATGGTAGAGAACAACTTGCAATCAAAAAATATGCAGAAGCTTTGGAAGTAATTCCACTAACAATTGCTGAAAATGCTGGAATGGATCCAATTGACACTATGGTAAATCTTAGGGCAAAGCAAAACCAAGGAAAAAAATGGACTGGYATTGATGCAAGAAATACCCAGGTTGCRGACATGTTRTCTCTTGATGTTGTTGAACCCCTTGTTGTAAAAGAACAAATCATAAAATCTGCAACCGAAACTGCAAACATGATTCTTAGAATCGATGATGTTATTGCCATAACTGGTGGATCTGGTGGCGGCGGACCACCAAYGGGATAATCAAATTTTAAAAAACTAAACWTCCCAAATAGGAGGTTTCATCATCTCTYTATATTCTGGAATTTGTGCAGAAAAGAATGCTATCATAATTCCTGAAATARYAAAAGGAATTGCAAACAAAATGATTCCTAGSMACAAACAATCTTTTGCTCTTTTTGAATCATCGCTTCTAATAGCAAAAAAAGCAATCAGTCCACCAAATATCGTAAAAAAGATTGGTAACAAAAACCACCATGCACTTCTTTTTTTATATCTGTCTAGGTTTTCACCCATATGATTTTCTTTCATGTTTTTGGTTTAAAACACTAGCTATGTRCAAATGAAAACTTCAAAACRAACTGTTACGAGCCTAAATTGTGAGTAGAATAGGCATAGACCTTGGGGGMACMAAGACTGAAGGAATTATTCTAAATGACAATCTTGAACCTATTGAAAGAAAACGAATYCCKACTCCACAAAATGATTACAATGCAATTCTTAATTCTGTTGTAGATTTGGTAAATGATCTYAAAACCAAAACCAATGATTCAACAATAGGRATTTGCACTCCTGGAGCCATATCAAAAAAAACTGGTTTGATAAAAAATAGTAATACTCAATGTTTGATTGGAATGCCACTCAAAGAGGATCTCGAAAAAGCRTTAGGRMAAAAAGTTTCGATGGAAAATGATGCAAATTGTTTTGCAATGGCTGAAGCAAAAATGGGTGCTGCCAAAGATTATGATRTAGTTTTTGGAGTAATAATGGGAACTGGTGTAGGAGGTGGAATTGTGATAAATAAAAAAATTCATCATGGTAGGACAAACATAGCTGGAGAATGGGGACATCACACCTTACACCAAAATGGCAACAAATGTTATTGTGGAAAAAACGGTTGTGTTGAGACATACATWAGYGGTCCRGCATTAGAAAAACGATGGAATGAGMTTACRGGAAAAAAAGACTCACTCMCTCAAATAATTCAAAATHTTGATGATGATAAAGCCATTCAATGGAAGAATGAATTTTTGCATAATTTTGGAACCGCACTWGSAAATGTTATTGATATTTTAGATCCTGAYGCAATTGTACTTGGTGGAGGAGTTTCTAAYGTCTCTTTTCTTTATGATGAAGGAAAAAAAGCGRTTTATGATAGYGTATTTAGCGATYTAGTTGATACTCCAATTTTAAAAAATCAGTTAGGTGATTCTGCTGGTGTTTTTGGAGCAAGCTTACTTTAATATTTTTTAATGAATCTATTCTGGTTCAATTGTAGATGGTGGTTTACTTGAAATTGCATAGGTAACCCATGTTACATCTTCAATTTCATTTGTAATTCTATTACTAATTTTTTCAAGTAATCCATSTGGAAGTCTTGTCCAATCAGCTGTCATTGCATCTATTGAATCGACAACTCTTACCATTACAATATTTCCGTGTTTTCTTTCATCACCAACTACTCCAACTGCTTTGTCATCTCCAACAGCTGCGTATGCTTGCCAAACTTTGTCATAAAGATCTGCTTCAGCTAATTCCTCTTCAACAATTTTACTTGCAACCTTTGCAATCTCTAGTTTTTTTGGTGTAACTTCGCCAATGATTCTTACTGCTAATCCRGGTCCTGGGAAAGGATGACGCATGATTAACTTATCTGRAATAYCAAGAATCTTTCCAACCTTTCTTACCTCATCTTTRTAGAGTTCTCTTAATGGCTCTAGAATCTCAAGATTGAGCCAATCAGGAAGACCMCCAACATTGTGGTGAGATTTTATAACAGCAGCTGGCCCCTTTGAAACCCCACTTTCAATCACATCTGGATATAATGTTCCTTGAGCTAGCCATTTGAATGGGCCATTTTTTTCAGCAAACTCTGTAAAGATTCGAATAAAYTCCTCTCCAACAATCTTTCTTTTTTGTTCAGGATCAGTTATTCCTTTGAGTTTTTCTAAGAAACTCTCAGCTGCATAGATTGGAGTAAAATTTACTTTGAAATTAGTTTTGAACATCTCTTCWATTTCGGCTTCTTCATTTTTTCGYAAAAGACCATTATCTACAAAAACACACCTTAGCCTATCCCCTATTGCCTTGTGGAGCAACAAAGCTGYAACTGTAGAGTCAATCCCBCCACTTACTCCACACAAAACATTTCCTTCAATTTTTGAAAGGCYTTCAACTGTACTYTCAATAAAAGTCTCCATTGACCAATCTTGTTTTGCTTTACAAATTTTGAGAACAAAATTTTTGAGAATTTCTGGACCTTGTTCTGTATGCACTACTTCAGGATGGAACTGAATTCCAAAAACTGYTCTATCTTTTGATGCAATTGCAGCTGCTTTTGCACTTTCTGTATGAGCTATAATTTCAAAATCTGGYGGAACMAYCTCTGCTTCATCACCATGACTCATCCAAGCTCTMAVTGATTCTCCAACRCCACTTAGCAAATCTTYATCATTATCGATTGAAAGWACWGAAGATCCATATTCTTTRTTTGYTYGCTTTAYTTTYCCRCCAAAATTATTCACAATTAATTGAWGGCCATAACAAATTCCAAGAATTGGYAAATTCATCTTAAACACTTCTTTCTCAGGAATYGGAGCATCTGAATTGTAAAYACTTGAAGGTCCACCAGAAAAGATTATTCCTTTTGGATTGTGTTTTTTCARTTCTTCCAYTGAAATATCAAATGGTACCAACTCAGCGTATACTGAAAAATCWCGAATTCKTCTGCATATTAGGTGGCTATATTGRGAGCCAAAGTCCAAAACCACTATTTTATCCATAAAATCACTTTGTATTTTCTAACATTCTCGTAAGAGACCATGCTACAGTGTTAATGATTTCATTTACTCGTTCTTTTTGACGGTAGTTTTTTACAATAATTTCTCGTATTTGAGAACCRTTTTTGTTTATGATAAAATCAATTRCTGATTCWGGCTGAATTTTTCCACGTTGAACTTCYGAAGAGTCTTTTCTTTTCATTTCTGCAATGATTCTATCTATGAAAAATGATTTTAACGGTGGAGTATCAGCDTCTATTMCAACTTCTTCATTTAATACAATTGAAACCTGATCTGGAGTAACATARGCATTTGCGATAACTTCKCCTCCWGATCCATTAGTAATTGGAATAGAAGTAGCTGAACTAGTTTTTGTTTTGWTAGAAGAAAGTGCTGAAGCCTTTGTAAAACTTGATTCTTTTAGGRYTGAATTTAATATATTGAGATTTTTTTCAAGCATATCTATTTCTTCTTTATGTTTTTCAATTTTATCTRTAATGTGATCTTTTAGTTTTAGAATATCACGAATCTGCTCATCAGAAARCTTCATACTTTTTCTCAKGTATATTRGGTATTAAAACGCATTCTAGGAATCAAGTAGAATTTCTAAATCCTTGAAGCAGATTTTTTTAAAACCCTTGATGGATTTTGAGGTTGTATAYAGTCCCTTTTTTCTTTTTGTTGCAAGCCATTCCAGAAGTTTTTTTCCGCGATAAAGTTTTTTTAATTTGATTTTTCTTTCAGATTTTTTTGTTTTTGAATATTTTCCAATTATTTTTCCGAAATCCATACCAATCAAAATAATATTTTTTGCACCAAAATAATCTGCAATAAATACACATCTATCTCCATCAGTAAATCCTCCAAAATTTTGAATCTTCCCAAATGACTTTGTTTGAGTTGTTCCTAAACAATTTTTGAAATTTTCTATAATTTGTAATTTTGCAATATTATCACCATGTGCATGTGTGAYAAAAATTGAATTCGATTTTCCAATTTTTTTTAATGATTTTTCATCGCCGTCAAGGTCWGTTACTAAAATATCGAATTTTATATTATTTTCAAGTAATGGTTTTGCAGCACTATCWGCTACAATTTTTGGAATTTTAGGAAAWWTTTTCAAATGTTGTATTGATGATGAAAGAGACGGTCCTGCACCAATCACAAAAACTGATTTTTTTGAGATGATTTCTCTTAATTTTTTTAATGGAAWAGGATTTYTCAATATTAAATTGAGTAAAATTGCKGATTCGTWATCTTGTTCTTTGTCATAACCAAACTCTTTGATAATTTCAGAATACTTCTTTTCCCATCCAGCAATTGTCATATCACTCAAATTACAATTCCTTATCATAAATCCTGTGAATAAACTCGCATCCATAGCCRTTGGAGRTTCAAAYCCAGTACGAATTATGGGAATTCTTAATGTTAGCCCTGAATCATTTTACAAAAAATCGATAAAAACAAAGAGAAATGAAATCACTGAAACTGTTAAAAAGATGGAAGATCAAGGTGCTGACTTTATTGATGTTGGAGGAATGTCAACTGCACCATATCTTTCTACAATTATTTCAGAAAAGATTGAAGCAAAAAGAATCACGGATGCTATAAAAATTATACAAAACAAAACTAACCTACCAATTTCTGTCGATACMTGTAGAGCAAGTGTTGCAGTACAGGCCTTGGAATTGGATTCTGAAATAATCAACGATATTTCTGGCCTAAAATATGACAGACAAATGATRGATGTTGTTAGAATTTACGAACCAGATCTAATCTTATGTGCATTTAGCAAAAAYCTTGTTACAGGAAATCAAGTTAAGAAAACAAAAGAACTTCTAAAACAAAGTTTAAAGCTTGCTAAATCATCAGGAATTTCATCAAAAAAAATTGTRCTTGATCCTGCMATTGGTTTTTTTAGAAAAATAGGAAAAGGACCATTTTTTACAAAAATTAATTCTGATTGGTTACAAAGAGATCTTTCYATATTAGCAAATCTAAAATYAATTAAACAAAATCAACCATTACTTGTTTCAGTTTCAAACAAATCATTTCTTGGAAAAATCATGAATAAAAAAAATCCATCCGATCGATTGCCTGGATCACTTGCYGCAGAAGYTTTAGCAGTAATTAATGGAGCAGATATCATACGCACRCACAATGTTAAGGAAACACATAGCATAGTCTCCATTGCAAAGAAGCTCTCACGTCTAGACAAAAGCTTATAATGTATCATAATTCTTTTGTAAAGGGTTTCATTGGAATTCAAAGAAGGACTAACTTTTGACGATGTTCTCCTTGTTCCCAAATATTCTGATATTACAAGTAGADCTCAAACCGATCTTAGYACAAAACTTTCTAGAAATATTTCTCTGAACATTCCTTTCTTAAGCGCWAACATGGATACCGTTACAGAATCTAACATGGCAGTTACCATGGCCCGTGAAGGCGGTATTGGAATTATTCAYAGATTTCTTACAATTGAAGAGGAAGTAAAAGAGGTTCTCAAAGTAAAAAGAGCCGGYAGTGTTATGATTGAAAATCCATACTCWATTGGTCCAGACCAAACTGTTAATGATGCAATAAAATACGCTGATGAACAAGGAGTTTCTGGCTTACTTGTTACTGATTCTGAATCAAAACTTATTGGAATTTTGACAAATCGTGATCTAAAATTTGAATCAGATACATCAAAACTGGTTAAAGATGTAATGACAAAAGATGTTGTTACTGGAAAACCAGGAATTTCTCTTGAAGAAGCAAAAGATATTCTGCACAAACATAGAATTGAAAAACTCCCTCTTATTGATGATTCAAATCATGTRAAGGGCTTGATTACAACAAAAGATATTACAAATATTGAAAACTTTCCTGCCGCATCAAAGGACAAAAAAGGTAGRCCWCTTGTAGGAGCAGCMGTTGGCGTWAAAGGAGACTTTATGGAAAGAACAGAATCTCTTTTGGAGGCAAATGYAGATRTAATTGTTGTAGATATTGCACATGGTCACAGTGAAAACGCTGYAAGTACAGTTCGTCACATCAAAAAAGCATTTCCAGATTGTGAGTTAATTGCTGGAAATGTTGCKACAGCACAAGGAGYTGAAGATTTGATAAARGCTGGTGTTGATKCTGTAAAAGTAGGMGTTGGCTCTGGATCCATTTGTATTACMCGTGTAGTTACYGGWTCTGGYGTTCCTCAACTTACAGCAGTAATDGAYTGCGCTAAAGTAGGAAAAGAAAATAATGTACCAATAATTTCTGATGGAGGAACAAGAACTTCTGGAGATGCAACTAAAGCACTAGCTGCAGGAGCCTCAWCTGTAATGATTGGAAGTATGCTTGGTGGAACAGATGAATCGCCTGGAGCTCTTTTGACAAAAAATGGAAATCGATTYAAAGTATATCGTGGAATGGCTTCTTTAGCTGCATCGCTTGGAAGAAAATYAAAGGAAAATGGACATGTTTCATTTGAAGAAGATCTTAACGATTATGTTGCAGAAGGTGTTGAAGCAATGACTCCTTACAAAGGAAGTGTAACTGATATTCTAAAACAACTTACTGGTGGCGTTCGTTCTGGACTTAGTTACTGTGGTGCTCACACAATTCCACAAATGCAAGAAAATGCAGAATTTATCAAAATCTCACGGGCTGGTTTTGCTGAAAGCCAACCACATGATGTCTCTTTAATGTAGTTAATTTTTTAAGCATCATCCYAATYTTGTGAGATGTGATTAGYAAAAGRACTRYAATTGGAATTGKTRTTGGTTCTGCAATTATTGCAATTRGTWTAGCTTCACTCTTTTTGMATTTTGGAATWCAAACTATWGARGTAGATGAAACATTTGGTTTAGGAGAAKCCACYACTTATCGTWTTTCWGCACCWGAACACACTCCTCARAAAATGAAAATTACWGGTGAWACTTTTGATGTAATACTAGAAAGYCCWGCRGATGGYTTACARGTTCCATTAACAACTCACAAAAAAGAAGTAACATTTGATTGGGTTCATTTAGCTGATGGTGAAACMARAATCAATATTCAAAATACMGGAAATTCWGAAATTCATRTWRYRGCWACATTTCAAACTTCAACTGATCCTCTTCGTATTACATATGATATCATGGTCATAATTACAGGTCTAGTGATTATAGGATTTAGCATGGGATTCAGTATTAGAAAGCCACGTGGATTCTAAGTTAATTCAGCTGCAGGATACGATCCTAAGATTTTCAAAAACAAAGTATTTTCTTTAATTTTGTTTATCATCTCAGAAATTTTTGCATCATTTGCATTTCCTTCAAAATCTACATAGAAATTATACTCCCATGTAGTATCCTTTTTTGGTCTTGATTCAATCTTTGTTAAATTTACACCACACTCATTGAATTTTTCCATAATTCGAAATAGTGTTCCTGGTTCATGCTTGATGGAAAAAATAATCGAAGTCTTATCTTTCTGTGTCTTCTCACCGTGTTTTTTTGATAAAACTAAGAATCTAGTATAATTATTTGGATTGTCAGCTATTTCTTCTTTAATTATTGGAACTTGATTAATTTCGGATGCGTTTTTACTTGCAATGCATGCAACATTTTCCTTATTCATTTCTTTGATAATTTTYACACTWCCWGCMGTATCATAAGATGGAACRGTTTTSATGTTRTKTTGYTGAATGAATTTTCTGCATTGSCCTAATGCTTGAGGATGWGAATAAACAGTATCAACYTGSTCYAARGARCCYSTYCCAATAAGRCAATGTTCKATTTTATGATAGATTTCTCCAATGGCATTTAGTGAKGTWGAATACAAYAAATCATAGCTTTCTCCGACACTTCCYTCAATAGAATTCTCTATCGGTAAAACAGAATAATCTGTCTTATCACTAGTCGTATGTTCTAGAACGTCTGYAAATGTTRGAAGAGGAACTGTTTCTAGATTTTCATCAAAGAAAGAAATCGCTGCAGCTTCACTATATGCTCCTCGTTCACCTTGGAACGAAACTTTAGTCATTTTGTACTCAGTTTTATAAAATCGCTGTTGCCAAAGTCACTTGATAACTCTCTATCATCAATCCAAGAACATTCTGTACATTTAACAGCATCACGYATTTGAATAACTTTCTTGCCACATTTTACACATTTTGTAAATAAAACTCCAAGCTTTGGCTCTTTGATTGCTGCATGTATTGTTCCATTAAGATGRCTGATAATTTTAAGACAAACAATATCTTTTACAAGGGCAACATTTCGTTTACGTAGATTTCTTGTTGAACARACACAYTCTACATGAGAAATAGTAGGTTTTCCATTAATGTAATCAATTGATACTGCAATCATAGAGCCCATTACAGCTGCTACTGAGCCAATTATAATATCMCCAACTTTAGGAATTGATAAACCATCTGGATGCTTTACATTAACAATTCTTTCTTTTTTATCAATTTCAGCTGTACCGACAACTGTAGCTCTTACATCGCTTCCATCATCAAAGGCATTTTGTCCAGCCTCATATTCTTCAATAGAAGCGATTCTATCTCCTGGAAAAGTTATTGATTCTGACATGTGCTGAATTTTAGAACACTGATTATAAACTAAAAGATTTCTAGAATTTGCTTGAAAACATGCAATTAAAGCCAATGAGGGATCTGAAGATAACCCTCGATACTTTCATTTCTTAATACTTTCAAAAGTGCATTGGCTTGTGGAGTGGACAAAACTGGCTTGTCAAAGTGGTTATCAGTTGAAATTCTTGGGCAGGCTACCT